>ENA-OQDT01001958-OQDT01001958.1-human-gut-metagenome-genome-assembly--contig:-NODE-1958-length-11143-cov-3.095316_pt1 | contig 11143 bp, 10 predicted proteins | sample MGYA00242786_ERZ504617 | MGnify/ENA primary metagenome ERZ504617 (study PRJEB26092, sample SAMD00036337) | human gut metagenome | host: Homo sapiens | study: EMG produced TPA metagenomics assembly of... | reverse complement strand
GTGACGAGCTCTATCTTTTTGCCGTCAACGCCACCTGCTTTGTTAATTTCATCAACAGCCAACTTAATACCATTCTGCTCTGACTTACCATAGGCCGCAACAGCACCTGTCAACTCCATGTTAACACCAATTTTGATGATATCTCCAATCTTAGTACCTTTGGCATTAGCAGTCACATCAGGTGACTTGCCACAGGCAACCAAAAAATGGAGGCAAAAAGGCTAGCACAATAAGTGTGATCTTTTTATACATAAGATTTCTCCTTAATATTTTCTTAAAAAAGTCTACCTTATAGGTTACAGAATTATCAGAAAATTGTCAATCATATACAACTATATTCTATCCCTGGTAATCGATTACATTGCTTTTAAACTAACGTTTAAGTTAAGAAAAAACTTTTCTCCTAGCTAAAGAGAAAAGTTTTTTAAATGTTCAGGGACCGAGGTGTCGTAACGTTCCAGACTACCTACAAAATCCATATCAATATTAGAATAATAAGAAGGGAGAACTTTTTTGACTGCCTTCATTCCTTCAAGCTCTGTCAAGATGTCCTCAACCCTGTCTTGATCTACATAAAGGTGCACATAACGCATCTTATAAGAATGGTAGACAACATCGCCAAACTTGGCAATTTTACGTAAGTCTCTATTATAGTATACTTGTTTTTTTCGCATGACTATTCAATTTTCTTTATTGATATTTTTGTCAATAAGGATTTTACTGTTTTTGCAGGTTCCAGGATCATAGCCGCTGCGTCTGACAATATCCCTGATCTCCTGTATGCTGATCTGCTCTTTTGCGTAGACTTGTGCTTTTTCTGCTTCAGATTACTTTTGCATAAAAGCCTTTCTTTTCGTTAAAAGCATTCTCCACTCTCTTTTTGCACTGGTTACAGGTCATACCCTCCACTTCCACTTCATAATGGTATGGATAATGAGAGACCTCTGTATCCTCTGCTTTTACTTTTTTACCTCGTCCCCTGTTCCGCAGCAGCCGTTTGAAACACGCTTCATGGAACTGCGGATCCCAAAGAAGCAGACTACAGCTAAAATAGCACAGATAATAATCGTTGACATATGCATTCCTCCTGACGTAACGCTGAAAAATAATAAAGATGATGCCGGAAATGCTTCCCTGCAAAGCATCTCCGGCATCATCATACTCTTTTCCGGTTCAAAAAGGAACCTTAGGTATTGATAATCTTTTTCACTTCTTTTTGCGTTTGTTTTCTTCTCCAAATGCAATGTCATTCACGATCTCTCCTGCCATGATCAGTCCCATGACAGACGGTGTAAATGCCGTACTTCCAGGGATCGCCCTGCGGTCTGTACACTTTCTTAGTACACCCGGCGGGCAGACGCAGTGTTCCTTGCAGCTGATCGACATATCTTCGATCGGAGTACGTGTCTTTTCTTTGGAATATACGACTTTCAGGCTGTCTACTTTTCGTTTTTTCAATTCTCGTCTCATGACTTTTGCCAGCGGGCAGACAGATGTCTCGTAAATATCTGCCACTTCAAACAGTTCCGGATGGATCTTGTTTCCGGCTCCCATCGCCGAGATGACCGGCACACCTGCCTCTTTCGCTGCCATGACAATGTCAATCTTTGCTGTCACGGTGTCAACGGCATCTACCACGTAAGTGCAGGCCGCAAAATCGATCAGGCCACGCTGATCCGGCAGATAAAAGCAGTTATGCAGATGGATTTCTGCATGCGGATTGATCTCCAGAATACGGTCACGCATAACTTCTACCTTGTGCTTTCCGATCGTTTTTCTGGTCGCAATGATCTGGCGGTTCAGGTTCGTCAGACATACCTTGTCGTCATCGATCAGATCAAAAGTACCGATCCCGCTTCTCGCCAGTGCTTCTGCCGTATAGCCGCCGACACCGCCCAGACCAAAAACAGCAACCCTTGCATTTGCCAGTCGTTCCATTGCCTCTTTTCCATAAAGAAGCTCTGTTCTCGAAAACTGATTTAACATGATTCATAATCCTCCAAAAATGAATGTCTGACTCCGTTCTTCTTGTATGCCACAACGGTGTCCAGATTTACGTTCTCTATACTGCGGAAAATATTGGTCTCTACATAAGGATTGACCTTTTTCATTTCCGCGATCATATGTTTGATCTCCATACGCTTCGATGCGCTCTCCCCATTCGGTCTGCAGGTGGTACAGGTATCGGTGAATCTGCAGGCACACTGGATAAAATGCAGGCTGTTGTAGTCTCTCCAGTGTTTGATATCCTCCTCACGGATCAGATAGAGTGGGCGTATCAGTTCCATACCCTCAAAATGGATGCTGTGAAGTTTCGGCATCATGGTCTGCACCTGTCCTCCATAAAGCATTCCCATCAGGATTGTCTCGATCACATCGTCAAAATGATGTCCCAGTGCGATCTTGTTACAGCCAAGCTCTTTTGCTTTGCTGTAAAGATAACCGCGCCGCATTCTCGCACAGAGATAGCACGGTGATTTTTCGATATTATAGACTGCTTCAAAAATATTTGTCTCAAAAACCGTCAGCGGAATGTTCAGGATTTTTGCATTCTGTTCGATGATCTGACGGTTGCGTTCGTTATAGCCAGGATCCATCACAAGGAATACCACTTCAAACGGAAATTTGTGATGACGCTGGAGTTCCTGGAAGAGTTTTGCCATCAGCATCGAATCTTTTCCGCCGGAAATACAGACGGCAATTTTGTCGCCTTCCTGCACAAGCTGATACTCATTGATCGCTTTCGTAAATCTGCTGAAAATGGATTTGTGGAACTTCTTGCGGATACTCTTCTCAATGTCCGCATTTCTTGCCGTCTCCTGAAAATGATTCAGCAGCCATTTGTCATAACCTCCTTCCAGACTGCAGGCATCAAAACCAAATCCGCAAAGCAGTTCTGCCTGGTCTGTGCTGATGACTCCGCTCTGGCAGCAGACGATGATCTTCTTATCTGCCGGAAGTTCCTCTTTTCGGTTAAGCAGCTCATCTGCCGGGATATTGACGGCAGCTTTTAAATGTCCATGTCCAAAGGCCTCAACGCTTCGGATATCCAGCAACTGATACGTTTCCTGTTCCATATTTTCAAGCTCTGTAAGAGAGCAGCTTTTTACGTTTTCCAAATTTTTTCTCCTGTCTTTTAAAATTCCCGGTAATCTCCGCGGTCTGTCACAATCTCATATCCAATACTGCGGATTCTCGCATCGAGGCATTTCCGGCATTCTGCCGCCTCATCTCCGATACAGAGTTTATTATCATACAGCATATAATTCTTTCGCACTGATACTGGTGAAAGGTTCGGCATCACGACATTTGCCCCGGAAAGGATTGCTTTTTCGCGTCCTTTCGGATCGACCGTGCCGACCGCCGTCGTCGCCGGAATCATGGCATTTGGATTCATCAGCCGCAACACTGCGATAAGATTTAACGTCAGATCCAGACTGCCGGCGGCTTCTTTTGCAAATACCGTGTCTTTGTGCGGGATAAACGGTCCGATGCCGATCATATGCGGTTTCAGTTTTTTGATATAACACAGTTCCCGTGCCAGATATTCTGATTTAAAGCCCGGTGAACCCACCATAAATCCACATCCGGTCTGATAACCGGTCTTTTTAATATTTCAAGGCAGTGCAGCCGGTTTGTAAGGCTCATCTGCTCCGGGTGCAGCATCGCATAATGCTCCGGAATGGATGTCTCTTCACGCAAAAGATAACGGTCTGCCCCGGCTTTTCGCATCACACGGTAGGATTCTTCCGAACGCTCGCCAAGTGAAAGTGTCACCGCACAGTCCGGATATTCTTTTTGATCAAGCGGATGATCTCACACATCCGTTCATCATTAAAATAAGCATCCTCTCCGCCCTGCAGCACAAAGGTCCGATAGCCCAGTTCATAGCCCATCTTACAGCACTCCATGATCTGTAAAAGTGTCAGACGGTAACGCACTGCATTCTGATTACCTCTGCGGATGCCACAGTAGAGACAGTCATTTTTACAGTAGTTTGTAAACTCGATCAGCCCGCGCAGATAAATCTTTCTGCCAAAGTGCCTGACCGATTCTTCTGCTGCCGCAGCACGCAGGTATGCACTGGATGCTTCCTCCAGATGCGTAAGAAGATACAGAAGCTCTTCCATCTGTGCATCCTGTTCTTTTCTCAGTTTTTCTGTGATCTGTCTGCAGTCCATGCCATTCCCCCAACCATTTTCTCTGCCGTTGTTTTCATTACTGCTGTTATTCTACATGGAAAACGAAAAAAAGTAAAGCCGACTTTTTATGTCAGCTTTATTGTCGCTTTGTTATTTACCAAGCAAAAAAGGTAACTGCCTTTACGACAATTACCTTTTTTATCATTCTATTTCAAAAATGCCCTATGAATTGTTCTAACCTGCCAGATGCAAAATATTGATCAGCAGGATCCAGCTCAGTCCATAATAGGAAATAACCGCCACAAGGTCGTTGATGGTCGTGATCAGCGGACCGGACGCAACGGCCGGGTCTACATGGATTTTTTTGAAGAACAGCGGGATACAGGTACCGACTGCCCCGGATACGACCATCGCCAGTACCAGGGACAGACCGATACATCCGGATACTGCATAGGCAAACAGGAAGGTCTTTCCCTTGAACAGTGCGATATATAATCCAACTAAAAGGAAAGAAATACTTCCAAGGATCATACCATTTGAAAATCCGATCTTCATTTCTTTCAAAACAAGCTGGAACTTCTGCTTGCCGGTCAGGGACTCATCCATCAGGACACGGATCGTTACAGCCAGTGACTGGGTACCGACGTTACCTGCCATATCCAGGATCAGTGACTGGAATGCCATGATGATCGTCAACTGACTTACCACCGTCTCAAAAATGCCTACAACAGAAGAAACAACCATGCCAAGCCCCAACAGCACGAGCAGCCATGGCAGACGCTTTTTAATACTTTCACGCAGAGGTTCTTTTAAATCTTCCTCCGCAGTCAGACCGGCGAACATCGCATAGTCTTCGCCCATCTCGTCATCAACCAGAGATACGATACTCTGCGATGTGATGACACCGAGCAGTTTATTATTGTTATTTAATACCGGGATAGAATCCTCTGAATAGTCTTTCAGTTTTTCGATACAGTCATCGATCAGCTCGTGACCATATACATATGGATAGGAAGTCACAACCAGATCCTCCAGCAGTGCATCCTGTCTTGCAATGATCAGATCCTTTAAATCCATAGCACCATAAAACGTCTGATCCTCCGTCACCATGAAAAGCGTGGAAATATTGTCGTTTTTCGCTGCCTGCTCTACCAGACTGCTCATTGCCTGCTTTACCGTAAGCTTCTCACGGATCACGATAAAGTTGGTGGTCATTCTGCTGCCGATTTCTTCGTCATCAAAAGAAGCGATCACGGCGATGTCTTCTCTTGTATCTGCATCAGTCAGCTCGATCAGCAGTGCTCTCTTCTCCTTCGGGATCATCTTCAGGACATCGATCACCGCATCGGTCTCCATGCTGGAGAGGATCTTGGCTGCTTTTCTGACATCCATCTCGTCCAGATACTCTGCCGCCTGTCTCTCTTCAATATGTTCAAAAATATCAGAAAGCATGTCCGTATCCAGGATACGGCAGATTTTTCTTCTTTCTACTATAGTAAGATCCGGGAATACCTCTGCCAGGTCGTTCTCATGATAATCTTCGAGCTGATTCCGCATAACGCCCGGTGAAGCATTGCTTCTGATGATACCCAGGATCTCTGATGTATAATCTTTGTTTTCCAATGTCTCATCCTCCTTATTCTGTTTTCGCAATCATTCAGCCACACAAAAACACAGAAAAGCAAAACTGCATATGTACTGCAAATAAGTTTCTGTACATGACTGAATTTTCATAACGGTCCAGGGGAGTCGGAAAATAGGATAAGAAATCAGAAATCAGACAGAACGGACTGCTGCTCACTTCCCATCCTATGCTTCTACTTCGCCCATGACTGTCACAACTGTCCATTCTGTTCACCTGCCTTTTTACTGAAATTTAAAATGCCAAAACTGACATCGTTTGATTAAAAAAGTTGAGGGCTTTGCAAACCCTCAACCATTATAATTCCTTTTTCTTTAATTGTAAAGCAAACTTTTGTATAGTTTTTGTAAATCCGGTTATTCACAGATACGACCTGATAGTCTTTGTCCTCTACGGTCTTTTTCAGTGTTTCATCTGCGATCTCTGCATTCAGTTTTACCACTGCAGTTCCTTTTTCATGGCTTACGACTGCTTCGTCTACCTGCGGCAGTGCCTCCAGTGCTTTCTTTACTGCTGCCTCGCAGTGTTCCACACATCATTTCCTCTGATCTCCATTGTTTTTTCCATGGTATTACTCTCCTTTTATTTGATTTATTTTGCATCTGTGAATTTGCATCCACAGTCTGTAACGTAACCTGGTTTTTATTTTTTATCTTTTTTGCATCGTACATTCCAAAGAAATTCAGACGCAGTGCATTTGTCACCACGCAGAAGCTCGACAGGCTCATGGCGGCTGCTCCGAACATCGGGTTTAACTGCCATCCAAAGACCGGGATCCAGATTCCGGCTGCCAGCGGAATACCGATGATATTGTAGATGAATGCCCAGAACAGATTTTCATGGATATTTCGCAGGGTTGCACGGCTTAAGCGGATCGCTGCCGGTACATCATCCAGCTTGCTCTTCATCAGAACAACATCGGCTGCATCAATTGCGATATCCGTTCCGGCTCCGATCGCGATTCCCATATCTGCCCTTGTCAGGGCCGGTGCATCGTTGATGCCGTCACCTACCATGGCAACTTTTCCTTTTTCTTTCAGGGAGCGGATGACACTTTCCTTTCCTTCCGGAAGGACACCGGCAATGACTTCATCAACCCCTGCCTGATGTCCGATCGCCCTGGCTGTCCGCTCATTGTCCCCGGTCAGCATGACCACCCGGATTCCCATATTCTGCAGTTCTTTTACGGCTCTTGCACTCTCTTCTTTGATCACATCAGCTACCGCGATCACACCGAGAAGCTGCTCTCCTTTTGCGAAAAACAGCGGAGTCTTGCCATCTTCTGCCAGTGCTTCCACCTGACGTTTCTGTTTTTCTGAAATTTCACAGATTCCGGAAATAAATTTCATATTTCCACCAAAGAGGCGGCTTCCATGAAGACTGGCTGTCAGACCATTTCCCGGAAGTGCCTGAAAATCCGATGCTTCCTCTGCTCTGACGTTTCGCTGTTCTGCCTCCAGCAGGATCGCTTTTGCCAGTGGATGCTCGCTTTTCTTTTCCAGGGCAAATGCCATCCAAAGCAGCTCCTCTTCGCTTACGCCTTCCGCCGGAATGATATCGGTTACTTTCGGCTCTCCGCTTGTGATCGTACCGGTCTTATCGAGTGCTACGATCTGTATTTTTCCTGTTTCTTCCAGCGAAACAGCTGTTTTAAACATAATTCCATGCTTTGCACCCATGCCGTTTCCGACCATGATCGCTACCGGAGTTGCAAGCCCGAGGGCACACGGGCAGCTGATAACGAGAACAGAAATCGCTCTTGCCAGGGCATATCCGAAGGTCTGACCTGCCAGCATCCACACAATAAATGTGATCACTGCGATCGTGATAACCGCCGGCACAAATACACCGGAAACTTTGTCTGCGATCTTGGCGATCGGTGCTTTTGTAGCCGCCGCGTCGCTGACCATCCGGATGATCTGTGAAAGTGTGGTATCTTCTCCGACTCTGGTCGCACGGCATTTGATAAATCCGGACTGGTTGACTGTTGCCGCTGAAACTTTATCTCCTTCTGCTTTATCAACCGGAATACTCTCACCGGTCAGTGCCGCTTCATTTACTGCACTGTTTCCTTCCAGAACGATACCATCCACCGGTATATTTTCTCCAGGACGCACCACAAAAACATCACCCGCCTGTACTTCTTCGATGGAAACGGTCACTTCCTGACCGTCCTGCAGCAGAACTGCTGTCTTTGGTGCAAGTTTCATCAGACTTTTCAGTGCATCCGTTGTCTTTCCTTTCGAACGTGCCTCCAGCATTTTGCCGACCGTGATCAGTGTCAGGATCATCGCCGCAGATTCGAAATAAAATTCATGCATGTAAGACATAACGGCTGTCATATCACCCTTTACCTGAGCATCCGTCATCGCAAACAGTGCATAGACACTGTAAAGAAACGATGCAGCAGAGCCAAGTGCTACCAGCGTATCCATGTTCGGGGATTTATTCAGCAGTCCTTTAAAACCACTGATAAAAAATTTCTGGTTGATGACCATGATAATGACCGTCAGAAGCAGCTGAAGCAGTCCCATCGCCACATGGTTTCCCGCAAAGAAAGATGGCAGAGGCCAGTTCCACATCATATGCCCCATCGAGAAATACATCAGTACCAGTAAAAAACCAACCGAAGCAAACAGCCTTTTTTTCAGTTTTGGTGTTTCCGTATCTTTCAGCAGTGCATCGTCATTTGCCGCACTGCCCTGCTTTCCTTTTGTGCCCGTTCCCTTCTTTTCCGCATGATATCCTGCTGCTTCCACCGCCGAGATGATCGCATCCGAAGCTGCCGTCCCTTCCACGCCCATCGAATTTGTCAGCAAACTCACCGAGCAGGAAGTCACACCTTGAACTTTACTGACTGCTTTTTCTACTCTGCTGCTGCAGGCGGCACAGCTCATCCCTGTTACCGAATATTGTTCCATCGCAATTTCTCCTAATGTTTTATCGTTTTATTTGATCCTCTTGTCTTTCCATACAAAAAATTCTTTCCTCTATATTACTGCTGTTTCATGTCGGCAGATCACAGGTCTGGATCCACCTTTTGCCCCTGGGATCATCATTTCATAAGTTTCTTCAGAAGATCCACCAGCTCATCAATCGCTTCGTCTTTTCCGTTGCGGATATCCTCTGCCACACAGGTATGGATATGATTGGACAGCAGGACTTTATTGAAACTGTTGAGTGCAGAATTGATCGCCGAAACCTGTACCAGAATATCGGCACAGTAGGCATCCTTCTGTAGCATTCCCTTCACACCGCGAACCTGCCCTTCGATGCGGCTTAAACGATTGATCAGATCTTTATATTCTTTTTCTGAGCGTTCCTTTTTTCGCTCAGAACACTGACAGCAGCATGTTTTTTCTATCTGTTCCCTGTTTTCTTCCATTTCATTCACTTCCTTTGTTTTTTCTGATATAGATTTCAGTAAGCTGACAGCAAATCATGTCAAAACCATATGCTGATTTTTACGTGATTAACTTATTGTCGTATACCCCCATTTGGTATTCACGCAATTTATTATATACCCCCATGGTGTATTTTTCAAGTCCTTTTCCTGAAAAAATTTATGCATTAACGGATATCAGGATATAAAGAATGAACATTCACGTAAAGCTCACAGAGCTTCGTATTGCTCATGTCACGCAAAAGAGGCAGGATTTCTCCCGCCTGTTTTTTGTCTGAATTCTTTATTTTGATGCCTGTTCTGTTTTGCTTATCTGAAAAATTCTTCCGCTGCTCTGATAAAACTTCCGGTATCTTCCACACCGGCTGTCTCATACGGAGAATGCATCGCAAGCTGCGGAAGCCCGATATCTACCGTGTTCATCGGTACCTGTGTATTCGAAATATTTCCAAGTGTTGAACCGCCCGGTACATCGGAGCGATTCACAAAGGTCTGATATTTTACGCCTGCCCGGTCGCAGAGATCCTTGAATTTTGCCGCCGACACTGCATCGGTGCAATATTTCTGATTGGCATTGTATTTGATGACAATTCCGCCGTTTGGCAGCGGACGATTCACCGGATCTGCTTTTTCTATGTAATTCGGATGCAGTGCATGGGCATTATCCGCCGAGATCATAAAACTGCCCGCCAGCGTCATCAGATATTCTTCATAGGTTCTTCCAAGACCATCGTTGATCCGCCTGAGCGTATCCTTTAAAAAGGTGGAAGCTGCCCCCTGCTTTGTTCCGCTTCCGACTTCTTCGTTATCCAGAACACAATGCACTGCAATGCTCTCTTCTTTCGTTCCGGCAAGCATCCCTTCCATCGATGCAAATGCACACTGAAGATCATCCAGACGCGGAGCTGAGACAAATTCTCTGTCTGCTCCCCAGATCGTACCCTCCATCCGGTTATAGAGGAACAGATCATGTGCCAGAATATCCTCCGGATTTACCCCAAGTTCCTCTGCAACTATTTTCAGAAGTTCCGGCTTTGAATCACCGCAGCCAAGAAGCGGCAGCAGATCTTTCTGCGGATTGTAAGACACGCCTTTGTTCGCCTCCCGGTTCATATGGATCGCCAGACTTGGGATCATGACCAGATCCCGGTCGATATTGACCAGTTTCTCTTTCAGACTGCCGTCACATCTTACGATCACTCTGCCTGCCAGTGATAATGGACGGTCAAACCACGGTGCCATCAGCATACCGCCATATCCTTCCACATTCAGTTTTGTGTAGGCATTGTCCACCCTTATTTCCGGATTTTCCTTGATCTTAAAAGCCGGAGAATCGCTGTGGCTTGCAATGATGTGAAACTTTCTGCTCTCTTTTTGAGGAATCGAAAATGTGATCAATGCCGAATGATTTCTCGTCACAACATATTTGCAGCCCGGCTGTAACTTCCAGTATTCCTGCTCTGAAAGAAGCTGATATCCGTTTTCTGTAAATTTTTTCTGCATCTCTGCCGTTGCCTGAAAAGCCGTCGGACTTTTTTTATAAAGGACAGAAGAGATTCTGTTGTTTTGTAATGCATATAAGTACCTCACTTTTCAAATTAACCATTGATCGTTCCATTTTTCAATTCATCGAACATCGCCTGAGCTAAGGCATTCATGATAGCACGATACTTTCCGGCATCTTCAAACAATTTCGTATACGTTTCCGTACTTTCAATATATGCCTCCTGTGCTGCATCATCGAACAGCTGTGGGAAAATATTCTTTTCAAAAATCTGCCGACCATCTGTTTTTGCTGCTTTCATCAGCTTTTTGTTGTTTTTCAATTTTTCATGCAATGTTGTAATTACAACTCTGTCACCTTCCGTAAAGTTTCCCATGTACTGCTGATTGATTTTCTCAATAACCTGTTGCAATGGGCTGAGCGTTTCAGACATTTTCACAGCTTTTTCAACT
>ENA-OQDT01001957-OQDT01001957.1-human-gut-metagenome-genome-assembly--contig:-NODE-1957-length-11144-cov-3.140329_pt1 | contig 11144 bp, 7 predicted proteins | sample MGYA00242786_ERZ504617 | MGnify/ENA primary metagenome ERZ504617 (study PRJEB26092, sample SAMD00036337) | human gut metagenome | host: Homo sapiens | study: EMG produced TPA metagenomics assembly of... | reverse complement strand
GGAAAGTGGTTGGCTCGGTGGCTGATGTTCATGCGCTTCAAGATGTCATTGACCATCTGCTTGCGCTCGCTTGCCTTCACTTTGAGATAGGTAAGCGGCAACTCCACGTTTTCAAAGACATTCAGTTCGTCGATCAGATTGAAACTCTGGAACACGAAACCGATATTTCCTTTACGCACCTGCGTACGTTCTTTTTCTTTCAAGTGTCCGACTTCCCTGTCCGCCAGGTAATAGTCGCCCGATGTCGGGTTGTCCAACAGGCCCAGGATATTCAGCAAGGTGGACTTGCCACAGCCGGAAGGGCCCATGATTGCCACAAACTCACCATCCTTCACTTCCATCGACACGCCGTTCAACGCGATCGTTTCCACCTCTTCCGTACGGAAAAACTTACTTAATCCTTCAATTTTAATCATGACTGTATCTGTTTTTTTATTATTGCTTCTTCTTGCCTATCTATAGGCAAACAGCGTGCCAAAGTACATAAACCATTTATTTACAACCCTATAATAATTTCAATATTTTCCGCGAGTGTCTAATTTTTGGACAGTGGTGTAAAGATATTAGACACTCGCTGGGAAAACGAGATCCCGGATTATTCCGATTTCAAGCTATCGACCGGATCTTCGTTCGCGACATCCCAGATGCGGTACACGATACATATCAAGACCACCAGGCAGACAAACAATGCCCCTGCCAAGAAGATCCACGCACTAAGAGGTATCTTTTCCACAAACTGCCGTTGCCAGTGTTCCGCGACAAAATAAGATATGCCGCATCCTAATAAAATCGCAGGGAGGGCGATACGAAGGACGTCTTTCAAGAATATCCGTAGAATATCCTTCATCGTAGCCCCGTTCACTTTGCGGATGGCCAATTCCTTGCGGCGTCGGTTCACTTCGTCGTTCGTATAGCCGATCAATCCGATCAGGGAGATTATCAGCGTTATTAATCCCCCGATCATCACTTCGTCGCGGAACTTCCGGGAACTGCTGTACAGGTCGACCATCTGAACGGAATAAACCGTCAGTTTCGGCTCTTGGTCCGGCATCAGCTCTTTCAATCTCTCATTTACTTTTCCGACTGCATCAGGAGTCATCCGGTGGAATTTCACCAACAAATGGGCAGAAGGACGTTGACGGTAGAACAAGACGGAAGGACGTGCATCCATATCGATGAGCGACCCCATGATATAATTCTCATATACCCCGCAAATCGTATAATACTTCGAGCCATACCGATCATGTTCCGATATATAAATGGATTTACCGACTGCACCGTCCGGCCAGTCCACGAATTCTTTCATCTTCTCCACAAAAGCACGGTTCACCATCACTTCGTCCGAAACCGGGATATTCTCGGTGAACGAGCGGCCTTCTATCACCGGTATTTCCATTAAGTCAAGGAATCCGTTGCTCACCCAATACTGGTCTGCAATATTAAAAAGTTCCTTTTCCGACTCCGGTAAAGCGATATTATTGCCCGACATCGACCAAAAAGGCAACGAATAGGAAGTCGACACCGCTTCTACTTCCGGCAGGCGCATCACTTCATCCAGCACCTTATAACGAGTCGTGGAATCGATCGCCGAAATACTGCAATAGGCCAGCCGGTCATACGAATAACCCGGATCACTGTTCACCATATACGCATGTTGTCTGCCGACAATCAATAACAGGGTCACCAGCAAACCCGCTGCAATAAACTGGAGGAAAAGCAGACAGAGTTTCCAGACACGGCGACTTTCACGGAAATTACGGAACGCGGCAGCCACCGGAATACGGGCGAACAAACAGCCCGGAACCAAGCCGGTCACCAGAAACACAATCACGCAAACCCCCAGTAGTACCAAAGCCCCTTTGGATAATAACAACGTTTCGACCGAAACATCCAATAAATCATAAATAATATCCCGACAAAGAAAAATCAGGAAAATACTCACCATGATCGAACAGACCATGTGTACCAGCGTTTCCGACAAAACCATGCTATGGATATTCGTTTCCGAAGCCCCGTACGACTTATGCACGGCTACTTCTTTCGTCCGGTTGACGATCGAAGAAATGGTAATGAGAATATAGTTCATGATAGCCGTGAACAAAAGGGCAAAGGCCAGAATCCCCAACATCATAACCATGTTTTTTACCTCTCCCGCTTTGCTATGCAAGTCGAGCAAGGGCCTAAGCGTATAAGTCAGTTCGTAGCCCGACTTTCTCAAAGCTTCCTGATCGTGGTGCCGGAGCGTCATATCATGAATAGCCGGAGTCAGGCTATCAGGCGTGACTCCCGGTGACAGACGCACATAACCGGCATAACGGTCGTTACCCAACCAGTTGTTCAAACTCTCCGGATCCATGCCGGACATGGCAACCAACATATCGTAACGCAAGCTGGCATTCTGGGGAAGATCCTCGAATACACCTCCGATCGTCACCTCCAAACCGGGATTCTCATCGGGGATGATCGTCAAGCCTTCCACTTTTTCGATACCTCCCATCTTTTCCGCCAACGAACGGGATATCATAGCATACCACGGTTTGGCCAACACCACTTTCGGATTACCGGACAGGATCGGCACAGGGAAGATATCGAACACATTACTGTCGGCCATCATGATATAACGGGCGGAATAACGTTGTTTGTCAGGTGTCGTGAACAGGGTATTATCTCCACCGATATAGGTAAGCCGGGTAGCGTCTTCCACGCCCGGAATCTCACTCCGCATAGCGGGAGCTACAGCACCGCTTACCTGATAATAGTCTTCCTCTTTCCCGTTCATGCTATAATTCTCATAGATCCGGTAAATCCGGTCCGCATCCGGATAGAAGGTATCGTAAGATTGTTCAAATAGATCTTCGCAATCATGACCAACGCAACAGACAACCCCACACTCAGCGAGATGATCTTCATTACATTATGACGTCCATTTTTTCGAACAATGAGCGTATGGCAATATTCAAGTTTCTCATATCTATCGTGTTTATCTGCTTTTCCTACTATCGTTACTCTGATTTCAAACTATCAACCGGATTAGAATTCGAAACGGCCCATGCACGGTACAGGACACAAGCAATGATCAAAACATAGACCATCATCGCTCCGGCCAGGAAGATGAAAAATCCGATGGGCGCCTTTTCCGTAAATTTCTCCAACCATCCCGTACCGGAATAATAAGCGACAGTCATACCGATCACGATAGCGGGAATCGCAATATAGGAAATGTCTTTCGAAATCATCTTCAAGATACTCCATGCTGTCGCCCCGTTCACCTTACGGATCGCAATTTCGCGTCCACGACGGTTCGTTTCGTCACTGGTATATCCCAGCAGACCGATCAATGCAATAATCAAGGTCACGATTCCCCCGATCATAACCGAGTCGCGGAACGTGCGGGAATCCTTATACAGGTCTATCATATCCATATAATAAGCCGTCACCGTAACATTTCGGTCGGGCATTACATCTTCCAGCACCTTTTGTGCCTTTTTTATATTCTCCGGTGACATCTCATGGAATTTGATCAGGATCATCGGTGCATATCTATCATAGAACAGGGCGGTCGGACGTGTATCCGGATTACCGGTACTGCCAATACAAACATCTTCATACACACCACAGATGGTAAACGGTTCTCCATTCTGGCTATGTTCCGTAATTATAATGTTCTTGCCAATCGCACTCCCGGTCCAACCAGCCACCTGCTCCATCTTTTCGACAAAAGAACGGCTGACCATCACTTTGTTCGAAGCCGAACCGTCAGAACGGAACACCTCTCCTTCAATAACCGGAATCTCCATCAAGGAAAAGAAATCATCTTTCACCCAGTACATATCGGCAATATTAAACAGTTCGCGGTCATCTCCAGGAAGTGAAACATTATTTCCCGACATCCCTGAAATCGGCAGGTCATAGCAGGCAGAAACTTTGTCAACTTCGGGTATCTTGCGCAATTCCTCGATTGCCGTATTACGGACGGATTCTTCCACACCCTGTGTCGAGCAATAAGCCAACTTCTCATAGGCATATCCGGGATCGACATTTACCATATAGTCATACTGCTTATTGATAACCGACAATAATGCCACCAGATAGGCTGTTGCCAAAAACTGTATGAACAGCAGGCAAAGTTTCCAGTACCTGCGGGATTCTTTAAAATTACGGAATGCGGCAGCCACCGGAATACGCAGGAACATATAGGTCGGGATCAAACCGGTAATGAAAAAAAATCACGATGCAAAACTCCTATCAGTATCACAATAGTCTGTGTCGAGAACAATGCTCCCAACGTTGCCCCTAACAATTCTTCCGTTTTCGTACGGAACAGAACGATCAGAAAAGCGGCAAGCAACAAAGAAATCAGCATATGTAAACACGTCTCCGACATGATCATACCGAACAGGTTCTTATCTGAAGCCCCATAACATTTATGAACAGCCACCTCTTTGGTCCGGTTGATCAACGTGGAAATCACGATAAGCACATAATTCATCGCAGCCGTAAAGATGAGCACAAAAGCCAGAAAGCCCAACAGGGAATTCATGCTCTTCACCTCATCACTGTTACTGTGCATGTCCATCAACGGAACCAGGCTATAAGTCAAATCAATTCCCGCTTTTTTCACCTCTTCCAGATCGCAATGCCGTCCTTGCATCTCACGAATGGCAGTCGTCAGGCTTTCCGGATCAGTGCCGGGATAAAGTTTTACATATCCCAGATAACGGTCATTCCCCAGCCAATTTTCACGACTCCACTTGCTCATACCTTCCAAAGATGCAACAATCTCAAAACGCAAGTGGGAATTTTCAGGTACATCTTCAAACACACCTCCTATCGTATAGGTTTGTCCTGGACTGGATTCAAATTCAAATTCCTTGTTCACTGCCTGTTCTGCACCTCCCAACAGTTTGGCAATGCGATTCGAGATCATCACATATCCCGGACGGGACAAAGTCTCTTTCGGATCACCGATCAGGATAGGACGCGGCAACAGATCGAAAACATTCGTATCGCCCATCACGACATAACGGGCGGAATAACGGTTTCCATCCTGTGTCTTGAACAACTCCTTGTCACCCCCGATATAGGTCAAACGAGTTGCTTTTTCAACCTCCGGTATCTCGACTTGCATAGCTGTAGCCACGCCTCCGCTCACCTGCCCGTAGGACTTATATTCACCATCCCGGATGATGTTTTCGTGCAACCGATAAATACGGTCGCTATCCGGATAAAACTTATCAAACGAACGTTCAAAACACACTTTCGATATCAGGACAAGTCCCATCGCCAGTCCGACTCCCAGAGATAAAATCTTTATCCCATTACTTCTTCCTTTCTTAAAAAGCGAACGTAATGCTATGTTCAAGTTTTTCATATCGCGTATTTATTATATTCCGTCCATTAAAATTCAAAAAGCGTGCCAAAAGAGTCAACGAGCTAAAATACAAACAGATAAAAGCACAATCATTTTTTTAAAGTGTCCAATTATTTGACAATGGTGTACAATAATTAGACACTCCTGATGGGTAAAATATCGAAACTAGTTCACGGAAATGCAATTGACGTCCCACAAGGATATTTCATATATTTTGTACTTTTGCAAACATGAAACGGAATATACTCGCTCTTTATCTGATCAAACTATCCAAATGGTTCACATTGGTTATGCCTATCATCGTGCTTTTTTACGAAAAACACGGATTAGGATTGCAGAATGTGTTTATCCTGAAGAGTGTCTATTCGATAGCAGCCGTTGCCTTGGAGATCCCTTCAGGCTATCTGGCTGATGTTTGGGACGCCGCAAATGTCTGATATTAGGATGTATCCTTTTCTTCTTCGGATATCTATGCTATTCGTTCACCTCGACATTCACGGCTTTTCTTTTCGCTGAAATCTTGTTGGGGACAGGACAGACATTGGTAAATGGTGCAGATTCCGCTCTGTTATACGATACTACCGCCCAATACAAGAAAGAAAAATTTATACTTACGATATGAAGGACGGATCACGATGATCGGCAACTTCGCTGAAGCGCTGGCAGGTATCTTTGGTGGTTTATTGGCGACTTATTCCCTTCGTCTTCCTTTTTATGCGCAGGCTGTGATTGCATTTACAGGTATTCCGGCAGCATTCATGCTTAAGGAGGTCAACCGTTCCAATAAAATACAGAATCCGGTAAACGAGATTGTCCGGATCATCAGATATTCGCTGGTAACGAACAAGCAACTTTGCTACAATATCATGTATTCAGGTATAATCGGGGCAGCGACTCTCACGATGGCTTGGTTCGTACAACCGGTTTTAATGTATCTGAAAACTCCCGTTTCCTGGTATGGAGTTATTTGGACGGTACTGAATCTGACGGTCGGCTTCGCCGCTCTCTGGTCCGACCGGGTGGACAACTACTTCGGTCCGCGTAAGATGGGAATCCTGATCCTCGTTTTTATCGTCGGCGGATATGTATCCCTGGCTTTCAACCTTACGTACGCCGGCCTTGCCATCTTGTTCGTCTTTTATATTTTCCGCGGTTTTGCCACCCCCATCCTCAAAGGATACATCAACCAAATGACTTTTTCCGACATGAGGGCGACAGTGCTTTCCATCCGCAACTTCATAATCCGCCTGATGTTCGCCGCTATCGCCCCCTTTATCGGTTGGCTGAATGACATGTATTCGCTCCAGGTTGCCCTACTCGTCTCAGCAGGGATCATATTGCTGCCGGGAGGGATATTTCTGGGGCTTCAGTTTAGAAAAGAAACAAGTTAAAAAGGGACATTGCACAAATTGCTGATCTTATCTACATTCTTGATATAGGAATTATGCTCCCACAGACGTCCGGCACAATATTGATCGAAAGTATCCTGCAATGATTTCTCATCATCAAGGCTATTCACCAGTTCCGGTATCAAGATCTCGGCAAAAACAAAAATGCCTTTTTCCGGTACAAGGACAAGATTGCTCTTGGGTTGTATAGACATTGATTTTTCAAGCATATCGAGTGGGACAATGCGGTAACGCTTTTCACCTTCCTTATCCGAAATCAATAACAGATAATCAGTACTACGAGCCGGAGAAATAAATAGTATATCATCAATCGAACCGGCAAAAGCAAAAAGCATATTCGGTTGTGACATTCCCTTTTTCAGATTGGACAGGCCTACTTCGCCATTCTTAAAAACCGTAACCAGCAAATCTTCCTTGTCTTCCGGGTTATAAGAGAAAATAACACTTCCCCCTTCTCCTCCCCACTTTCCGATCTTGGGACTTACGGAATAGGCTATTTTGCCATTTTTAAACAAGGAGACATGGACATGGAACTGAATATCAACGCCAACATCACCTTCCAGCAGAACAAGTTGCTTTCTCTGAGCGGTATGTACAATGGCGAACTGATTTCCGCCCCCGAATACAAGAGTCTTGCCAGCCTCGACGGAGCCGGCTTTCACGGAGGTTATAACCACATCGTTTATCAAGTAGTAGGCCAGCCGCTGGGTGTCTTCTACCTGCCACGTGCCAACGGACTCGTTTCCGACGGAAACGGCGGCTACACCTATGACATAGCCGACCTCAATGGCGGCGGCGTCAGCCTCGAAGATGGCGAAGACCGCTATGTGGCCGGGCAAGCCGTACCCAAAACAATTCTCGGATCGAACCTCAGTTTCCGTTACAAGCGTTTTGATATTTCAGTACAGATCAACGGCGCCTTCGGACACAAAATATACAACGGAACCTCCCTGACCTATATGAACATGAACATATTCCCCGACTACAATGTGATGCAGGAAGCTCCCGCACGCAATATCAAAGACCAGACCGCCACCGACTACTGGCTGGAAAACGGAGCGTATGTCAACTTCGACTACGTGACACTCGGCTGGAACGTACCGATAGAAAAGGTGCAGAAACTAAAGAAATATGTCCGCTCCCTGCGACTGGCATTTACAGTCAACAACCTAGCGACGATTTCCGGCTATTCAGGTCTTTCGCCCATGATCAACAGCTCGACGGTCAACTCCACTTTGGGGCTGGACGACAAACGCGGATATCCGTTAGCGCGGACTTACACGTTGGGATTGAGTATTAACTTTTAACGGAGGAGGAAAACAATAATGAAAAAGATAAAGCGATATTTGCAGCAGCAAGGATGGTATTTAGAGAGTAAATCTCTATATGATGGAAAAGCAACTCTGCTTGGGGGAATCTGCTTGAGGGGAAGATGAACCTGAAAAAAACAGTTGTCTTTCTTATTGTGTGCATTACCTTCTTCTCGTGCGACAAGTTTCTGGAAGAGAGTCCCAGAGACAAACTGCCGGAAGATGAAGTCTACAACAATATCTCGGATGTATATCTGAATGCCGTAGCCTCACTTTACACCTACATCGGCGGTTATAGCGACAGTCAGGGATTGCAGGGGACGGGTAGGGGAGTCTATGACCTGAACACCTTCACCACCGACGAAGCCATTATCCCCACCCGTGGCGGCGATTGGTACGACGGCGGCTTTTGGCAAGGTCTGTTCCTGCACCAATGGGGAATAGAAAACGATGCCATCCAAGCCACTTGGGAATATCTTTATAAAGTGGTGATGCTGTCCAACAAATCCCTCGAACGAATAGACAAATTCAGTGCTACCCACGCAGACGCCGAACTTCCCGCCTATCGTGCCGAAGTACGCGCCATGCGGGCGATGTATTACTATTATCTGATGGATCTGTTCGGACGTGTCCCGCTTGTACTTACCTCATCCCCGTCGATGAAAGACGTAGTGCAGAGCGAACGGAAAACGATATTCGACTTTGTATTCAAAGAACTGCAAGAATCGCCCCTTTGCTGGCCGAAGTCCACAGCAACCAGTCCGGTCCGTATTACGGACGAATCACCCGTCCTGTAGTTGTTTTCCTCTTGGCAAAGCTTGCCTTGAATGCCGAAGTCTATACCGACAACGACTGGACGGACGGCCAGCGTCCCGACGGAAAGAATCTTTTTTTCGAAGTAGACGGCAACCGCCTCAATGCCTGGCAGACGGTTATCGCTTACTGTGACCAACTGCAAGAAATGGGCTATCGTCTGGAACCGGATTACAAAACCAACTTTGCCGTATTCAATGAACCGTCTGTTGAGAATATCTTCACCATCCCGATGAACAAGACCTTGTACACCAACCAGATGCAATACCTTTTCCGTTCCCGCCATTACAATCACGCCAAAGCCTACGGACTGAGCGGTGAAAACGGACCGAGCGCTACTATCGAAGCTCTGGAAACCTTCGGCTATGAAACAGCGCAACAGGACCCGCGTTTCGATATCTGCTATTTTGCCGGAGTCGTATATGATTTAAAAGGAAATATAGTCCGTCTGGACGATGGAACCGTTCTCGAATATTTGCCGTGGAAAGTCGAACTGGATATCTCGAATACTCCCTATGAGCAGACAGCAGGAGCACGCATGAAAAAGTACGAGGTAGACGAAACGGCTACCAAGGACGGTAAACTGATGGAGAACGACATTGTACTGTTCCGTTATGCAGATGTTCTGCTGATGAAGAGCGAAGCAAAGGTTCGTAATGGGGAAGACGGAGATGCCGAGCTGAACGAAGTACGCGGGCGTGTCAACGCTTCCTCCCGAACGGCTACATTAGAAAATATCCTTGCCGAACGACAGCTCGAACTGGCTTGGGAAGGTTGGCGACGGCAGGACTTGATTCGTTTCGGAGCGTTCACGAGAGCATACAGCAGTCGTCCGCAACTTCCTGCTGAGAATAATGGATATACTACTGTATTCCCGATTCCGGAAAAGATACGGGTGATGAATACAAAACTGGAGCAGAATCCGGGATATTAGCCGGATTCATCCATTCATTTGCTATAATATCCCAATACAAACTAAAAGGCTTCGGCATTCATAACGAACACCGAAGCCTTTATTATATCTCTGTGAGAATGACTATGATCTTAAAAACAGACCCAGCCAAAGAAGGCTAGTCAAAGAAGCTCTTGAACTTCTTGAAGATCTTCTCCTTCACCGACGTACTCGGCTTGAAGTTGTCCGAAGCCTCCATCTTTTCCAGCGTACTCTTTTCCTCCTTGTTCAATGCTTCCGGCACATAAATGCTGATATTAACCAGCAAATCTCCCGTACCATAACCATTGACATTCGGCAGACCTTTACCGCGCAGACGCAGCACTTTACCCGGTTGAGTACCCGAGTCGATCTTCACTTTCACTTTGCCGTCGATTGTCGGAATCTCCACGGCACCACCCAGTGCGGCAGTCGGGAAACTCAGCAGCAAGTTATAGATCAGATCATTCTCGTCGCGGATCAAGTCCGGATGCGGTTCTTCCTCAACGAGAATCAGCAAGTCGCCCGGCACACCATTATGCTTTCCGGCATTACCCTTGCCGCCCATCGAGAGTTGCATACCTTCTGCCACTCCGGCAGGAATCTTCACCGTCACTACCTCTTCGCCATATACGATACCGTCGCCACCACACTCTTTACACTTGTTCTTGATGATCTTACCTTCACCGTTACAAGTAGGACAAGTGGCGCGGGTCTGCATCGTACCCAGAATCGTCTGCTGGTTACGGATCACCGAACCGCTACCCTTACAGGTCGGACAAGTCTCCGAACCGCCGTCGCCTTCGGCACCCGTGCCATGACAGTGATTACACGGCACATATTTTTTCAGTTTGAATTTCTTTTCTACTCCTGTCGAGATTTCTTTCAAAGTCATCTTTACCTTGACACGTAGATCGCTGCCCCGATAACGACGTTGCTGTGAACCACCGCCACCGCCACCGAAACCGCCGAAACCTCCGAAGCCGCCGCTGAAACCACCGCCACGACCTCCGAAGATGTCACCGAACATAGAGAAAATATCATCCATAGACATTCCTTCGCCACCGAAACCACCGAACGGACCTCCGTTGCCTGCCGCACCGCTCACTCCCGCATGACCGAACTGGTCATAACGCGAACGCTTGTCCGGATTGCTCAACACGTCATACGCTTCGGCAGCCTCCTTGAATTTCTCTTCCGCTTCCTTGTCACCCGGATTTTTGTCGGGGTGATATTGGATCGCTTTTTTGCGGTAGGCTTTTTTTAATCTCTTCTACGTGGCGGTTTTTGTCACCTCCAGCACTTCATAA
>ENA-OQDT01001956-OQDT01001956.1-human-gut-metagenome-genome-assembly--contig:-NODE-1956-length-11150-cov-3.254831_pt1 | contig 11150 bp, 16 predicted proteins | sample MGYA00242786_ERZ504617 | MGnify/ENA primary metagenome ERZ504617 (study PRJEB26092, sample SAMD00036337) | human gut metagenome | host: Homo sapiens | study: EMG produced TPA metagenomics assembly of... | reverse complement strand
AGTAGAAAAATTCTATAAGTATATAGAAAATTACAATAGCTAAACGAAGTGTTGAGGGGTAACAACAAAGCAGGAATGAAAACAGCGTGCTTTTTGTTAATAATTTGTTATAATGAAGGACGGAGAAAATGAAGGAGGAAATTTTAATGAAAAGAGAATTGCAGCTCTGCTTTTAAGTACTGTGATGGCGTTTTCCTTAACAGGCATGTGGAAACAGCGCAAAGACAGAAAAAGCAGACAACAAAGAAACCAAGCAGACAACCGAAGCCGTAGAGGATATGAGCTTCGATGAAATGGTGGATGCAGCCAAGGGATACAACCGTTACATTTTACGGATGGGGCGGAGATGATAGCTTAAATGACTGGCTTGACAACTACTATGCACCGCGTCTGAAAGAAAAATATGACATCACACTGGAACGTGTACCGATGGATATTGATGCGATTTTAAGTCAGCTTTCCGGTGAAATTTCAACAGATAAAAAAGATGGCGATATCGATATGATCTGGATCAACGGAGAAAACTTCAAGACCTGTAAAGAAAACAACATGCTTTACGGACCGTTTGCAGAAGAACTTCCGAACTTCCAGTCTTATATTGATACAGATGATGAAGAGACAAATGCAGACTTCTGCTTTCCGATTGAGGGATATGAAGCTCCATACGGAAAAGCACAGCTTGTTATGGTCGCAGATACAGCAGTAACACCGGATCTTCCGACAAACACAGATGAGTTCATGGAGTTCTGCAAAGCGAACAAAGGAAAAGTAACTTATCCTGCATTACCTGACTTTACAGGAAGTGCATTTGTTCGTAATGTGATTTACGATATCTGCGGATATGAACAGTTCATGGATATGGAAGCTGATAAAGAGACTGTAAAAGCAGCAATTGAGCCAGCTCTTGAATATCTGCGTGAACTGAATCCATACCTGTGGAATGAAGGAAAGACTTTCCCGAAGGATTCTACGGCACTGACCAATATGTACTCTGACGGAGAAGTTGTAATGGATATCTCTTACAGTGCATATTCAACAGCTACCAATATTGAAAATGGTACTTACACAGAAACATCTCAATCCTTCCAGTTCGATAAAGGAACAATTGGAAATACAAATTACATTGCAATTGCAGCAAATTCAGGAAACGTAGCAGGAGCCCAGGTAGCAATCAACGAGATGATGGATCCGGAAGTACAGGCAGATCGTTTCACAGAGATCCGTACCATTCCGGTTGTAGATTACAACAAATTAAACGATACACAGAAAGAAGCATTTGATAAAGTTGAAATCGGTAAGGGAGTAATCTCTCAGGATGAACTTTTATCAAAACGTCTTCCGGAAATGCCTTCCGCACTTGTACCGATCATCGAAGAGATCTGGGCAGAGGAAGTAGTAGGAAAATAAAATGAAGAAAAAAATGACACCTTATATACTGTTGGTGCCGCAACTTATATTAGGCGTAGTTTTTATTATTGGTCTGGGAACTGGAATCATCCAAAGTTTAGGGGTGATTCCAGCTTTTGGGTTAACGGAACCGACGCTGAAATATTATAAGGAGGTACTGACAAGGCCGGATCTTTTGCAGTCATTAAAATATAGTATGTACATTGCATTTATGTCGGCTTTTCTTGCCACAGTAACAGGAACATTTCTGTGTGCAGTTCTGGTGAGTGCCGGAAAAGTGCGCGGAATCATTATGCGGATCGTTCAGATTCCGATCATTGTTCCTCATGTTGTTGTGGCACTCTTTATTGTAAACATTCTTTCGCAAAATGGAATCCTTGCGAGAATCCTTGCAAATGCAGGACTGATTACGGATCAGCAGCAGTTTCCGATGCTGATCTATGACAGATATGGACTTGGTGTAATTCTTGCCTATCTGTGGAAGGAAATTCCATTCATAATCTATTTTGTGATTGCTCTGATGGCGAATATCAATGGCAGTCTTGGAGAAGCAGCGGCCAATCTTGGAGCGAATAAACTTCAGACCTTCATGAAAGTAACGCTTCCTTTATGTATGAATACAGTGCTCAGTGGTTTCCTGATCATCTTTGTATTTGCACTTGGAGCATATGAGCTGCCGTTCATACTTGGAGCAACGACACCAAAGGCACTGCCGGTTCTGGCTTATCTGGAATATACCAAGCCTGATCTGCGGGCGCGACCGTATGCGATGGCGATCAATGGAATCCTGATCGTGATCTCTCTGATTGCAGCAGTTTTATATTACATATTACTTCGCCGGAGCACGAAGAAGCTGGCAGGTTAGGAGGAATAGGAAGATGAAAAGAAAAAAGAACATCTGGGAAGGCCTGATCATAGGCATTTTTATTTTCCTGGTGATTGTACCAATTCTTACGATCCTTGTCTGGGTAGGGACAGAGAGATGGGCATGGCCGTCACTTATCCCGCAGAAAATTTCGATGAGAGCGGTGAATGGAATACTGAGAAACAGGCAGCAGCTTGTGCGACTTTGTATGTCCAGTCTTTTCATATCGGCTTCGGTCGCGTTCCTGTCGGTTGTAATCGGAACAATGACGGCGAGGGCGCTGGAATGCTATGACTTTTTTGGAAAGCGGCTGTTTTCATTTATGTCGATGCTTCCGTTTCTTGTTCCGGGAACCGTGTTTGCGATGGGGGTTCAGATTACCTTTATCAAATGTGGATTAAGCGGAACCGTTCAGGGAGTCATTATTGTCCATCTGATCTGTTCTCTTCCGTATGCAGTTACGCTGATGCAGGATGGAACAAGAGCAATTGGGGTAAAGCTGGAGGAGCAGGCAAGAGTTCTGGGGGCTGGTGCGCTTCAGGCGTTTTTTAAAGTGACACTTCCGAATCTGTTTCCGGTCATGCTTTCTGCGTTTTCGATGGCATTTGTTGTTTCGTTCAGTCAGTATTTCTTGACGTTGATGATCGGCGGGGGAAATGTCAAAACATTTGCAATCGTCATGGTTCCATATCTCGGAAGCGGAGAACGTAATTTTGCCAGCATTTACAGTGTGATATTCCTGGTGATCATGCTTCTGGTGTTTGGAATACTGGAATGGATCGTGGGACGTTTTACAAAGGCACAGGAAGTAGAATATTATTAGGCAGGAGGAGCACATGAGTCTTACAATTAAAGAACTTTGTGTAGATTTACAAAAGACAAGAATACTGAAGAATATAAATCTGGAGATTAGAACGGGAGAATTTGTTTCGCTTCTTGGCGCCTCAGGCTGCGGAAAGACAACACTGTTAAAAAGCATTGCAGGTCTTCTTGAAACGCAGGAAGGGGATATCCGGATCGATGACACATCGATTACAAATCTTGCACCGGAAAAAAGAGGAACCGTGATTGTTTTTCAGGATCTCAGACTGTTTCCGCATATGACGGTAGAACAGAATATCAGCTTTTCGATGGATCTGAAAAAAATCCCGAAAAAGATAAGCAGGCGCAGGTAGGAGAACTGTTAAAAGCTGTCCAGCTGGAAGGATTTGAGAAGCGTAAGATCCGGGAAATGTCCGGTGGACAGCGTCAGAGGGTCGCGCTGGCAAGAGCGCTTGCGGCAGATCCGAAAATTCTTCTTCTTGATGAACCATTTTCAAGCCTGGATGAGAATCTGCGGTGCGAGATGGCAGATCTGGTAAGAAAGCTGCATCATGAGATGGGTCTTACGGTCGTTATGGTCACGCATGATAAAGAAGAAGCGATGAAGGTGTCTGACCGGATCGCTCTGATGAAAGCTGGAGAAGTGCTTCAGTATGATAAGCCGGAGAGGATGTTCTACCATCCAGAGTCCAGAGCGGTGGCAGATTATATGGGACAGACAAATTATATTTTTGGGAAAGTGGAGAATGGCAGATTCGTAAGCCGGGCAGTTTCATTTGAGACGCAGAAAGCGGAAGGAGAGTATGAACTGATGGTCAGACCATCGGCGATCACGCTGACCGTAGATGAGACGGAAAGAATGTATCAGATTGAAGAAGTTATGTTTGAGGGGGGAAACAGCAGAAATCCTGTTGAAGTATGCAGATGGAAAGCTGACAGTATGGATGCTTCACCGTGACTGGATGAAACTGGGGGTAAAAACAGGAGAACTGGTTGGCATCAAAATTGATGAAAGACAGGGGATTTTGTTTCAGAAGTGATAAAAGGAGAATGGTATGCGAAAAATAATTCATGATTGTGACTGTACGTTTGGAATTAACGGGTGTGATGTAGATGATGGACTGGCACTGCTGTATCTTCTGGGGGATCCGGAAGCAGAGGTCCTGGGAGTGACGACAACTTATGGGAACAATACGCTGGAGAAGGTTTACGAAAATACAAAGAAGTTTGTAAAGAAAATCGGGCATGACGAGTTGCGCGTTTACAAAGGTGGAGCAACACCTGGAGAAACCGAAAGTGAAGCGGCACATTATCTTGCCGAGATGGCAGAAAAATATGCCGGGGAGCTGGAAATTCTGGTGACGGGTTCCGTGACAAATCTTTATGGAGCCTGGAAACACAATCCTGAGTTTTTTCATCAGGTGAAGAGTATCGTATTGATGGGAGGAACAACAGAACCGCTGATCTTTGCAAAGCGGGAAATGGATGAACTTAATTTCTCCTGTGATCCGCTGGCAACTTATGCGACACTTACCAGTGGAACGGATGTTGCGGTTATTACGGGTAATAATTGCCTGAAGGTACTTTTTACAAGAGAAGAGTATGAAAGAGAACTTTCGGATCTGAGTAAGGGAGTTGTAAGGCTGATCAAGAATGAGACGGATTACTGGTTTGACAATAACTGGGATGAATATGGAATTCCCGGATATTATAACTGGGATGCGATCGCTGCGGCTTACATGATGCATCCGGAACTTTTTTGAGACACAGATAGTGGACATGCAGCTGTCAACAGAAAAGCTTACAAAGGGAAGAATGATTCTGGCAGAGGATGAAGCGAAAAAGAACTGCACCCTCAAGATCCCGGTGATCAGAGATGCGGACGAGTTCCGGAGAAATCTGTATGATACCTGGATGAACGTAAAAATTGAAACCGTGAAGTAGAGATGAAAATATCAATTATTATACCAACATACAATGAAGAATCGACAATTGAAAGGCTGATGGAGACACTGGAGCCGCTGAATGAAAGATGTGAGATTCTGTTTGTAGACGGGGGAAGCACGGATGGAACACTGGCACTTTTGAAGGACCGGTATCCGGTGATTCAGTCCCCGAAAGGAAGGGCAAAGCAGATGAACATGGGAGCGGAAGAAAGCAGTGGAGATGTACTTTTTTTCCTGCACTGCGACAGTGAAGTTCCACCTACAGCATTAGAAGAGATTGAGACTGTAATGAAAAAATACCGGGCAGGGTGTTTTGGAATTGCATTTCATTCATATAACTTTTTTATGTTCACCTGCAGGGTGATCTCCAATCACAGGATTAAAGACAGAAAAGTAATGTTTGGAGACCAGGGGATTTTCATTGACCGGAAGTTGTTTTTTGAAGTGGGAAAATTTCCAGAGATGCCGATTCTGGAGGATTATCAGTTTTCATTGATCCTCAAAGAAAAAGGGATTCCGCTTGGGATGACAAGACACAGGATTTATACTTCAGACAGAAGATTTGGCGGAAATACAATCGAAAAGCTGAAAGTAATGTGGCTTATGAACCGGCTGAGAGCCATGTACCGGGATGGTGTTCCGGCAGAAGAGATTGCAAAATTATATAAGGATGTACCGTTAGGGGCTGTGAAAAAAGCATAGTCCCGAAAAAAAGAAGGACCAAGGGGTTATTATAAACCCTAAGGTCCTTCTTTCTGTTATAATTAGCTTGCAATGAAAATTAATAACATAATCTATTCTAACCCAAAACAGGCAGTTTTGCCACTGCTAATTCAAGATTATCTGGACATCTGTGATCCAGTGCTGACTTTTGACAAATTTATGGGAGAAATTGAACTGGAGAAGTATCTGAAAAATATTCCACAACATTATACAGGAAGACTCAGATATGACCCGGTCAGCATGCTGAAGACAGTTTTGTTCGGATTTATGGCGAATGGCTATATATCATTACGTGAGTTGGAGGACCAGTGTAAAGTCAATCTCCGCTTCATGTATCTCATGGATCATCAAACACCTTCTTATCGTACCTTCGGCTACTTCATTAACGAGGTACTTGCTGATTCCATTAAAGAAATATTTCAAGACATAAATAAAAAAATTCTTCGAGACAGAACATGTGGATCTCCAACATCTATACATCGATGGCTCCAAGTTTGAAGCAAATACAAATAAATATTCCTGGGTGTGGAAAAAAGCCACAGAAAAATCCAGATACCGTCTCTTTGATAAGATTACTACACTCTTTGAGGAAATCAATGAAGAACTGTCATGTACAGGGATAAAGCTTTGTATCAATAGTGAGTATGCACCTGAGTATCTGAAGAAAGCGACTGAACAGTATGCAGAAGCCTGGCAGATTGATGAAACGATGTTTGTTCATGGGAGGGGACATCGCAAAACCACGCAGCAACGTCATTATGAGAAACTTAGGGAGTATGCTGTAAAACTAGAAGAATACGTGGAAAAAATCAAAATCTGTGGGAAGGAACGCAACAGCTACTCAAAGACAGATCATTCAGCCACTTTTATGCGGATCAAGACGGACTATATGGGAAATGACCAGCTGCTTCCAGCTTACAATGTGCAGGTTGGTGTTGCGGATGAATACATTGCTGTTGTTGATGTAAATCAGTATCGCTCAGACATGGATTGTTTTATTCCGTTGATGAACGAGTTTTATACTACATATGGCTTTTATCCGAAGTATCCAGTGGCAGATGCCGGATATGGTTCTTACAACAATTACATCTTTTGTGAACAGCATGGAATGGAAAAGTATATGAAATTCACCATGTTCAAGAAAGAGACTACTGACAGGAAGTATCGTGAAGATCCATTCCGAGCGGTAAATTTTCCAATTGGTGAAGACGGAATCATGCGTTGTCCAAACGGGAAAAACTTTTATCTTCGGTATCGAAAAAACGTAAAGGGAAACAAGTATGGACGTCAGGAAGAATACTACCAGTGTGAGGACTGTTCCGGATGTCCATACGCAGAACAATGTAAAAAGACAGATAAAAACCGTATCGTTCGGATCAACCGTGAACTTACAGCGATGCATCAGGAAGTAATTGAAAATCTTGAAAGTATCCAGGGAGCACTTCTAAGAATGAATAGATCTATTCAGGCAGAAGGTACATTTGGCATCATCAAAAACGACCGTTGGTACAAAAGAATTGTCCGAAGAGGAATAAAATCTGTTCTGCTGGAAGTATTTCTTGTTTCTATTGGACACAATCTTTATAAATATCACAACAAACAGAAAAAAGTTGCAACTGCCGCATAGGATTCCATAATAGCTTTCTTATGGGGAAAGGGGAGTTATACACTTTTTTATGAACTATAACTACTGTTGTATTCATAAGCAAAGGACGCATGAAAAAACTTTCGTTTTTTCACACGCCCTTCTTTTATTATGCGGAAGATGGGACTTGAACCCACACGCCCTTGCGAGCACTAGAACCTGAATCTAGCTCGTCTGCCATTCCGACACTTCCGCGTCAACAAAAAGAATCATATCACATACCAACCGGTTTGGCAAAGTGTTTTTTATATTTTTTTGGACTTTTTTTACATTTCATTAAATTACATCAACTATTTTTGAATTGCAGTTTGCCGCATCAATTGTAATTACCAGAAGAAGTCCATCAATTCATCTGCCGGATTTGCAAAATCCAGTACATAAGTATCTCCCCAGTGGAGTAATTCATTTTGTAATATGTACCACAGGACTGCATGCTTCATAGATATCATAATTCCATCCATGAAATCTCCTTCTACATGCCATCCATTAAACTCAACATCATACTTCGGTCGAAACAATGTAAAAACGCTTTCAATCCGTCCAAGTGTCTGCCCATTCACTTCAATTTCAAATCACTGGAAGTAATGACATCACTTTTCTTTAATCAACCCGAGTTCGTTCCCTGCCATATCATATACATGCAGCCGGTGTCCAAGCGACAAAAACTCTGCTTTTACAAAATACTTCGCATTTTCATTCTCATCATAAACATCATATGAATCTGTCCATGAAAAAACTCTCTGCTTAACAAGTAATTTCATACGCTACTCCTACTCCGGAAATTCATACTTCCTCAATTCGCAGTTCTTAATTCCAAATGCCGCAAACTCTTCATTCGTCATATCATAAAAATAAGACTGGATTACTCTGGAAATTCCATTATGTGCAACCAGTAGATAAACCTTATCATCCGCTTCTTTCCGAATGTCATCCAGAAGATTGTAAATCCTCTGGCACAGATGAAGCATTGTCTCCCCGCCTTCAAAATGACTGATAAAGTTCTGTTTTGCCTTTTTGAACTCCTCCCCATTTCTCGGAGTGGACTCATATTTTCCAAAATTTCTGCTCCTTCAGGCGCATCTCCTCACGCATCGGAATCCCTGTCACCTCCGAAATATGGCGCGCGGTCTCCTTCGCCCGGACAAGTGGCGAATACAGGATCTCGTCAATCTTTACGCCCTCTTCCTTAATCTTTCTTCCAAGCTCCATTGCCTGCTCATGTCCAAGCTCTGTCAGCTCGATATCTGTCGCACCACAGATTTTATTTTCCACATTCCATACAGTCTGTCCATGTCTTGTAAAATAAAAATGTCCCATTATTCTTTCTCCCAGTACGCTTTATTTGCCGAACATTTCCGGACAAAATGTTCCGGTAAATGCGCATAATGTTTTCCAAAATGATAGGCAAGATACCGAACCGCACTTCGCGCCGCCACTTCACCTAAATATTCCTCCATATGATTCTGCTTCAGAAGCGCTGAAGTCACACGGACCAGCCGCATTCCTTCTTTTCCAGGTTTTGTATTTTCAATCATCTCCGGATGCTCCGCATGCGCAACCCCGATATCAAAGCTACGCTTCCAGAGTTCGCGCAGATTGTCATTGCGATAATACAGGATCTCAGCCTCTGGCGCATAAACCGTCTGCCAGCCCTTTTGCCAGAAGTCTTCTCGCCGCGAGCATGTCCTCTCCGGCGATCATCCTCTTTCCAAAGCCTTCTGTCTCCAGATACGCACTTCTTCTGTACGCTGCGCATATATTAGAATTGAAAAATGTCCGGATCCCAAGCTTTCCGGTATCTTCCAAAGACTTTGTCATACCTTTCGGCGGATAGTTAAACTGTCTCACACAACACTCGATCGGACTGCATTCATCATCTGTCATATGCCTTCCATACACGACCGCCGTCCGCTCCTCTTTAAACGGTTCTGTCAGCTTCTCTACCAGATATCGGTTCTGTGGTATCGCCGTCTGTACCATAAAAATCACAATATCCGAATCCAGTTCCCGTAAGATCGCATCTCTGCTTCCTGCCCGGTCATATTCCTCCTTTGGAGTATATCGAGCCTCAATTCTTTTATCCATATAGATTTCCGGGATTTCCCTATCAATCGGATTCTCATAAAGAACTTCAAGCAAAATTCTGTCCGGCATTACACTCTGTCTCAATAATCTCTCTATACTCATTTTCAGTCGTCCATCTGGTCGGAAGACTGGAATTACAATCGCTATGTTCACATCATCATCTCATTTCGTTTTTTTCACTAATCAGTATATACAAAATTCTTTTCTGAATCAATCCCAACCTATTCCCTGTTAATAAAAAAGACAGTTCCCATAAAAGAACCGTCTTTCTCATCAGCTCAGCGCTGCACTTTCTTCTTTTTTCTTCTTATCCATCACAGAAAGTTCCTTAAGCTCCCTCACCATGAAATATCCGCAGACGATTGCTGCTGCCGCATCTGCAATTGGTCCGGCATACATAACCCCGTCAATTCCCATAAACAATGGAAAGATCACGATCAGCGGCAATAAAAAGAGAATCTGTCTTGTCAGGGACATAAATACACCCAGCTGCGATTTTCCGATGGAGTTGAAAAAGTTCGATGTAACCGGCTGGATTCCATTGATAAGCGTAAGGAACATATAGATCCGGAAATACCGCTCTGAAAACTGAAAATACAGCTCACTTCCCGAACCAAATACGCTGATGATCTGTCTCGGGAATACCTGGAAACAGAAAAATGCAATTCCGGAAAGAACGGTTGCAGTTCCAAGTGCGAGCAGGTAGCTTTTCCGTACCCGTTCATACTTCTCTGCGCCATAGTTGAAGCCGATAATCGGCTGGATTCCCTGGGAAATTCCGATAACAAATGACATAAAGATCATATTTACTTTTGTAATGATCCCGGCACAGGCAAGCGGAATGTCACCGCCATATACAGACTGTGCTCCATAATGCGACAATGTATTATTCAGTACGATCTGTACGATCGTCATTGCAATCTGGTTAAAGCAGGCACTGGCACCGAATTTGAAAATATTCTCGATATGTCTTCCCGTCATATGGAAACTTTCCTTTGTAAGCCGGATCGTTTTAAAATGGAACATATACCGCAGACTGATGCAGAACGAAACGATCTGTCCTATGATCGTAGCAAGTGCTGCGCCCCTCATTCCCATATGCAGCCCAAAAATAAAAATCGGATCCAGAATTGTATTTACAATAGCACCCACCAGCATAGATGTCATCGAATACCGCGGACTTCCATCCGCAAGGATCAGCTTACTCATCCCCGTATTTGCGATCAGAAATGGAAAGCCAATTGCCGTGATCCGTGTATATTCCTGTGCATACGGAAGTACCTCCGATGTGGCACCGAAGAATTTCAGCATCGGAGTCAGAAAAATCGTCGTTACTGCAAAAGTGCAATCCCGAAATTGCCATCAGGCAAATTCCATTTCCCGCATACTCTGCAGATTCTTTTTCTTCTCCTGCACCAAGCTTCAATGAAAAATTGGTCGCACTGCCGATTCCAAGCAGCAGTGAGATTGCCGTACAGGAAGTAGAAAGCGGAAACGCAATATTCGTTGCTGCATTTCCCAGCATTCCCACACCCTGACCAATGAAAATCTGATCTACAATATTGTAAAGAGCTGTTACCAGCATGGAAATAATGCATGGAATCGCAAATCCGACCAGTAGTTTTGATTCCTTTTCATACCCAAGCGGATTGTCCTG
>ENA-OQDT01001955-OQDT01001955.1-human-gut-metagenome-genome-assembly--contig:-NODE-1955-length-11161-cov-2.792097_pt1 | contig 11161 bp, 11 predicted proteins | sample MGYA00242786_ERZ504617 | MGnify/ENA primary metagenome ERZ504617 (study PRJEB26092, sample SAMD00036337) | human gut metagenome | host: Homo sapiens | study: EMG produced TPA metagenomics assembly of... | reverse complement strand
TGGGACGGCGCACCGCCGCGATCAGCAGCATCGTGTTCTATGCGGCGAGCGCGTTCTTCGCCATCTCCTACTACCTGTTGCCGTATTCGTTGGATGATCAGCTGCATATCACCATGGGCAACATACCGCGCATGATTCTCGTCAATGCGCTTATACCGCTCATATACGCGATTGCCGTGATCATAGAGCTCCCGCATTTCTCCATTCGCACGAAACCGCGGACGCTTCGCCGCTGTGTGGCTGCCATTGTGATCGCCTTCGTCGTATGTTCGGCCATCTACCTGCTGTTCGCCTGTTTGCGACCTCAGGATTTCACGCCGCATCCGAATGTGGGCATGGTGCTACGCGAGTGGCCTGCAAGGTTCCTGCCGATCGGGTATCTGACGGATTCGAGCATCTCGTTCATCGCCGTCACCCCGTTGGCTTCGCTTGTTCTGCAGGGCGTGGGCATTGTGTTCTGGATCGTGCTCGTCGTGGTCTCCTTCGCGTGGCTCAACGCGTCAATCGACTATGACCACAAGGCCCATGCGCTGGCCGAGGAACTGGTGGAAGACGGCGGCGAGTCCATGAGCTTCATGACGACGTGGGAGGGCAACGAATACTGGCTGTCGCCCAGCAAAAGGTCCGCTGTCGCCTACCGTGTGCTCAACCACATCGCATTGACCACCACCGGACCGTTCGGCGACCCGGATGAATGGATGAGCGATATGGACGAGTTCGCCCGCTACTGCTCCGACCATTCATGGTCCCCGGTGTTCTACGCCATCCACGAGGAGGCCAAGGATCACCTGCAGCAGCTCGGATGGCACTCCATTGTGGTGGGAGACGAGATGCTCATTGACCCGCAAAGCTGGAAGACCACCGGCAAGAAGTGGCAGGACATTCGCACGGCCATCAACAAAGCGAAGCGTGAGGGCATTGTCGATGAGATGAGCACCTACGATGAGGCGCCCCATGAGGTGCAGGTGCAGATCGAGGAGATTTCCGAGCAGTGGAGCGAAGGCAAGGCGCTGCCTGAGATGAAGTTCACGCTCGGCGGCGTGGAGGAGCTCAAGGACCCGCGCGTTCAGGTGCTCTATGCCATAGATTCCGACGGCATAGTGCAGGCGGTCACCAGCTGGCTGCCCACATTCAACAACGGGCGCGTGATCGGCTGGACGCTGGACTTCATGCGCTACCGTTCCGGAAGCTACAACGGCATCATGGAGTTCCTCATCGCACGCATGGCCCAGCGCATGCATGACCAGGGTGTGGCCGATCCGAGCAACCAGGTGCAGTTCGTGAGCCTGTCGGCGGCACCGCTTACGGGACTCAAGAACCTTCACCGACGCGAAGAGCGACGACAGCTCGAATGTCGATGGCACCACGATGCTCCAGCATTCGCTCGCGCTTGTGGCGGATCTGCTCGAACCGGCCTATGGGTTCAAGTCGCTCTACAACTTCAAGAAGAAGTTCCAGCCGATCGAGCGTCCGGTCTACATCAGCTACTCGGATTCCGCATTGCTTGCCAATCTGGGCATTGCAATCATCCGCGCCTACCTGCCCGCCCTGACGTTCAGGGATGCCCTGGGCATGCTTTCGAGCTTCAAACCGGCCAAGCCGAAGGATGACGGGAAGGCAACGGGCCATGGGCAGCCTGCAGGCAGCCCACGCGATGCTGCACACGAGTCCGAGGTACATGACGCCAAAGGTGGCAAGCCGGTGGACGACCAAGCTGGCGAACCACGGTAAACCATCAGTGTTCTGCGTAAAAGGGGACAAATACATGCATGTATTTGTCCCCTTTTACGCAGAACACGCGTGAGCTGGCGCTAAAGTCTGCCGTGAAGTGTCAGGCTGCACAGTCACCGCGTGCGGCACGGCAGTCCGCGCACAGGCCGAACACCTCGAGCGTATGCGACTCGATGGTGAAGTCATGTTGCTGAGCCACGGACTGCAGCCACGCCTCGCTCGGAGGATCGATCTCCACCGTTCTGCCACACGACACGCACATGAGGTGATGGTGATGGCCGCCGGCGTTGCACAGTCTGAACAGCTGCTGCCCATTGAGCCGCACGGTGTCCACCTGCTTGGCGTCGGCCATCGTCCCCAGCTGGCGGTACACGGTGGCGAGTGCAATATGCTCGCCGGCGTCCTCGAGCCGCGCATGCAGCTGCTGTGCGGAGATGAAGTCGTCCGCACCCTGCAACGCCTCCCGAATGACGTCCTTCTGCCGTGTATTGCGCTCGCCCATGTTCCTCACCTTGCGAATCCGTGAATCTGTACCAGACTGTTCAACAATCCCAGCAGCCTGTCTGTTCCAATGACTGCGCTGCATCCCGGGGATTCTCGCACAGCACGGTGATGTGCCCCATCTTGCGGTTGAACTTGGCCTCGGCCTTGCCGTAGTCGTGCACATGCCATTCGGGATGCATCGGCTCCACGGCCTGCGTGGGTGCGATATGCTGGCCGAGCACGTTCACCATGACCGCGGGGCTGAGCAGACGCGGTGTGGGCAGATTCCAGCCGGCGATGCCGAGCACATGCATGTCGAATTGGTCGAAATCGCAGGCTTCGATCGTGTAATGACCGGAATTGTGTGGGCGCGGTGCGAGCTCGTTGACGATCACGGTGCCGTCCGCCTTGACGAACAGTTCGATGGCGAGCGTGCCCGCCAATTTGAAGCCGCGCGCGAGCTCGAGCGCCAGTTCATGCGCGGTGCGCGCCACCTGTTCGTCCACGTCCGCCGGGGCAAGCGTGAGATGCAGGATGTTGTCGCGGTGAATGTTGCGCACGATCGGAAACGTCTGGTAATCATCGCCGTTGCCGCTCACCAGAATGGAGGCCTCGAACGCGAAATCGACGAACCCCTCGAGTATCGCCTGCGGGAAGCCCTCATCAGGCCAGACCTCGGCCAGATCGTCCGGTGTGCGCAACACGATCTGCCCATGGCCGTCATAACCGCCTTCACAGGTCTTGAGCACGGCCGGGTAGCCGATCTCGGCGAGCGCCGCGTCGAGCTCTGCGCGTGAGCCCACCGGTCGCCATGGTGCCGTGGCGATGCCATGGTCATTGATGAACGTCTTCTCGGCGATGCGGTTCTGTGTCACGCGCAGCAGGTCGGTGCCCTGCGGAATCGCCACAATGTCGCGGACCGCATCCAATGCGTCGGCATCCACGTTCTCGAACTCGTAGGTGAGCACGTCGCTGCGTTCGGCGAGCTCGTGAATCGCATCCTGGTCGTCGTAGTCGGCGACAATCTGGAAGTCGGCAACCTGCGCGGTGGGGCAATCGGGTGTCGGGTCAAGCGTGCCGATGCGGAAGCCCATGTATTTCGCGGCAAGCGCCATCATGCGGCCGAGCTGGCCTCCGCCGACGATGCCGATGGTCGCCCCCGGCAGCAGACGCGTGATCTGGCCGCCGGTTTCGTCAGATAAGCTCGGCATTGGACTGCTCCACCTTCTCCTTGAGTTCGTCGCGGTATGCCTGCAGTGCGTCCGCCAGACGCTCGTCGTTCATGCTCAGCATGCTTACGGCGAGCAGACCCGCGTTCGTGGCGCCCGAATTGCCCACGGCCGTCGTGGCCACCGGAATGCCGCCCGGCATCTGCACGATGGAGAGCAGCGAATCCCAGCCGGAGAGCGCGTGGGAGCGCACCGGCACACCGATGACCGGCAATGTGGTCTGTGCGGCCACCATACCGGGCAGATGGGCGGCTCCACCGGCACCGGCGATGATGATCTTGAGCCCGTTGGCGCGAGCATTGTGCGCGAATTCACCCATGAGTTCGGGGGTGCGTGTGCGGAGACCACTTGCTTCATGTACGGGACCTCAAAGCGGTCGAGCATCTCACAGGCGTACCTCATGGTCTCCCAATCGCTCGCCGAGCCCATAATCACTGCCACTTGCGGCTTGTTTGCGGTCATATTACCTCCAGCGCATGTGCGCCCGCACCCGATCCGTGTGGGAGGCGCGCGGCTCACCCTGACTTGTTCACTGTACGCCAAAGGTGTGTCGCGGCTTGCGCGAGCACTCCTTTTGCGGCATTATCTGGCATGATTGATGCCTTATAGCTCTCACACTATAATATGTGCATGAAGTTGACCATATGCGACGCGAATGTTGGAATGCCCGCATATTCTTGCGAACGCCTGCCCGGCGGAATAGAGAGGGATCACTAATCTCATGACACACGACCTTCTGTCTCAAGTGCTGTCGCCTTCCGACGTGAAGCTGCTGGATCCCACGCAGCTCGATGCCCTGTGCGCGCAGATCCGTGAGACGCTTGTCGAATACGGCAAGAGGTACGGCGGCCATATCGGTTCCAATCTTGGTCTGGTCGAGGCGTGCGTGGCATTGCATGTCGTGTTCGAATCGCCGCTCGACAAGATCGTGTTCGACGTGTCGCACCAAAGCTACGTGCACAAGATGCTCACGGGGCGCGCCGAGGCGTTCCGCAGGGCCGAGCTGTTCGGCACGGTGACCGGTTTCACGAACCCAGGGGAAAGCGAGCACGACCATTTCGTGCTCGGGCACACCGGCACGTCGATCTCGCTGGCATGCGGCATGGCGAAGGAACGTGACATGGTACGGGCTGCGGGGGGCACGGCGCAGACGAACAATGTGATCGCGGTGATCGGCGACGGCGCCCTCAGCTCGGCGATTGCGTTTGAGGGGCTCAACAACGCCGCCGAGCAAGGCGGCAATATGATCATTCTCGTCAACGACAACGAGATGTCGATTGCCGAGAACCATGGTGGCATGTATGCGACGCTGGCCGCAATGCGTGAGTCGCACGGCAGGGGCGAACGCAATCTGTTCCGCGACTTCGGACTCGACTACCGCTATGTGGAGCACGGCAACGATGTGCATGAGCTGATTCGTGCCTTCGAGGAGGTGCACGGCATCGACCATCCGGTGGTCGTGCACATTCACACAACGAAGGGGTTGGGGCTCGACGCCGAGGATGCCGCACAAGGCGTGTGCGAAGGCCGCTGTGAGGCGAACCATTGGCAGAATCCGCTCTCACGGGCAGATTCTTCGCTTGGCGCCCGCAAATACTATGGCGGTCTTGCCATGGCGTCGCTGGAACGCCGTTTCGCCACCGAACCGGGGCTGGTGGTCATCTCGCCTGCCACGCCCGGTTCCAACGGCATCACGCAGGACTTCCGTGAGCGCGCCGGCGCACATTATGTGATACCGGCATCACCGAGGAACATGCCGTGGCTTTTGCCTCTGGCATCGCCAAGGCCGGTGGCAGACCCGTCGTGGCCACCTCCGCCACGTTCTTCCAGCGCACCTTCGACCAATTGCAGCAGGAGCTCGCCCTCAACGACACCCCGGTGACGCTCCTTTCCTTGCGGCGCGGGTCTCTCCGACGCCGACAACACGCATTCGGGCGCCTTCGACATCGCGATGTTCGGCAACATTCCGGGGCTGACCTGCCTGGCTCCCACTTCGCGCCGCATGTTCCTCGACATGCTCGGCTGGTCGACGTCAGCACGCAACACGCATCCGGTGGTGATCCGCGTGCCGGGCGACACGATTCTCAAGGATGAGCGTGCCGGCGAACTCGACCCGGAGGCATCGCTCGCCCCGCAGAAGACCGATCTGCTCAAACCCTGGTTCGGCTATGACGTGGTCTCGGACGGCACCGACGTCGCCGTGCTCGGCCTGGGCAATGCGTTCGCGACCGCACATGCCGTGGTCGAACGGCTTGCAGACTCCTCCCCTGCCATCGCCGCCACGCTGATCAACCCGTTGCAGTTCTCATCGCTTGACGAGCAGACGCTGCGCTCGCTCGCCGAGGATCACCGCGTGGTGGTCACGCTCGAAGACGGCCAGCTCGAGGGTGGCTGGGGTGAGAAGATCACGGCGTTCTACGCGAACATGATGCCGGATTGCACCATGCGCGTGCTCAATTTCGGCGCCGACAAGGAGTTCACCGACCGCACGCCGCTCGCCGAGCTCAACAGCCGCTATGGCATGACCGTCGAGTCGATCTGCTCGCGCATCCACGGACTGCTCGACTAACGCCCCATACATACGAAAATGCGAGGATTCCATGGAATCCTCGCTTGAAGTGACCCCGGACGGGCTCGAACCGTCGACCTTGAGATTAGAAGTCACATGCTCTATCCAGCTGAGCTACGGGGCCAAACCGTACCTAGTATAGCCATAGGGCTGCACAGCGCACGCCGGTCGCTCTAGGCACGGCGGCGAATCTGCTTGGCGGCGAGCATCGCGAAGTTGCCGCCCACCGCCACGAGCATGCCGCACAGCACTCCGACCTCCCGTTTCGCAACAGCACCATCATCACGCCACCATCCGCATACTATTCGAGAATGCAGCTCAGACCGAACAGCACAAGTACGAACAGCGCACAGAAGCTCGTGTACTCCTTGAGGTACTTGCCTTTTTGGTTGGGATACATCTTCGTGAAGTGCTTGTAGGTGACGAGCGAAGCCATCGAGGCGATGAGCGTGCCCAAGCCGCCGAGGTTCGTGCCGATGATGAGTGGCACGTAGGCGTTCGAGAAGCCGGCGAGCAGCAGCGAGGTCGGCACGTTGGAGATCACCTGGCTGAACAGGATCGAGACGCCGAGCGGGTGCACGCCCACGCACTGTTGCGCGAGCTGGGCGAATTCGGGCACACGCCTCATGTTGCCGATGAAAATGAAGAACATGATGAACGTGAGCGGCAGGCCCCAGTCCGCGTGGCGGAACGAGCGGCGGTCGCACACCATCATGACGGCGAACACGACCACGCACATGACCCAGAGCGGAATGAGGTCGCCCACGGCGAGCACGCAGACGATGAACGTGATGGCGTAGACAATCACACGCCAGCCGCCATAACCGGCGCCATAGCCGGTAACGTGGATCTCGTCGGGCTGCGGTTTCGTGGAATCCGGCGCAAGCACGCCATGCTCGATCGATTTGGAGTCCATGCCGCTGATGCCCTCGAGCCTGCGCCCGCGGAACACAATGCAGGTGATGGCAATGAGCATCGCCGCCGAGACCGCCGTATAGGGCCCCATCACCGCCAGGAAATGCCCGGTGGACATGCCGGTGAGCGCCTTGAAGTAGAGGTTGTGGGCATTGCCGATCGGCGTGAGCATGCTGCCCGTGTTCGCCCCGATCGTCATCAATGTGCACACGAGAATCGCGCGGTCCTCCATCTTCGCCATCTTGAGCACGGCGAGTGCGAACGGCACGAATGTGAGCAATGCGACATCGTTCGTGATGAGCATGGACGAGAAGAACGTGAGCGAGATGAACGTGAGCACGAGTCCGCGTGCGGTATCCACGTGTTCGAGCAGCTTCGCGCCGATGATGCGGAACACGCCCACGCGCTGCAGCCCGCATACGACGAGCATGAGGCAGATCAGCTGCGCAATGGTGCTCACATGCACGTATTCGCGATAGTGCCAGTCTGGGGGGAACAATGAAACAGGAAATCAATGCGAGCAGCGTAGCCACTATGAGAATGGTTTCGCCACGCAGGAATGCACCCACACGATGTCGCATTCACTCCTCCACACTCTGTCGAAAACGTTACTATCCTACACGAAATACCGGTGCCACATGGGATTTCGTGCACGGTTTTCCCGACCAAATACGTGTGGATGACGCCATTTGCACTTGCAAACATTGCCGTTCGTTGCCGACCGTTTTGCCCAAAAAAGTTTTCCACAGAGTCAAAACGGTCATGGCCGGCACCGGCTCGGTCCGATGCATCGACTCAGCCGGCCGCGGAGCCGAAGATCTGCGACTGCAGGTCCTTGCGCTCGCGCTCGACCTCGGTGATCGCGCCGAACAACCGGATCTGGTCATGCGTGTTCGTCGCACGACTCGCCTGCTGGCGCAGGATGCCGATTCTTCGCATGTAACCTGTGTCGATGAGACTGGCGGTGAGCTGGTTGGCATATTGCCTCTGCTCCGCGCTTGCCTCGGGCATCGGCTGGGCGGACTGGCTGCCCGGCTCCTGTTGGCCTGTCTGGGCCGCATTGCCGTTCGCCATGTTCTGGGGCAATGGCAGATTCATCACGGCCAGCTCGGTGATGACCGGTGCCAGCAGCGGGCCTCCCGCCTTGGTGAGCGCATGGAGCCACTGCCCGGGCGACGTGCCGGGTTCCGGAAGGCCACCGGCGGCCTCCACCGCCTCGAACATCGTCTGGAACACCGGCGTGGAGAAGCAATGCACGGTGAGGGCCTTGAACAGCTCGGCGTTGACGGCGCGCGGAATCTGCACCAGCGTGGCCATGAACTGCATCTCGGTGATGAACACGTTGTCGTCGATGCGGTGGAAATGCTGGGATCTCGCATTGCCACGCTCGATTTCACGCATACGCGCCTCGTTCATTGGGGGCTGTTCACGTTCGCGTTCATAGTTGCGGTCGTAACCGCGTTGGCGTGACGCATAGGCGTCCTCATTCGGCACATGCTGCGCACGTCGTGCGGATTGCACCTCACGCTGCAGGATCGTCAGATCGATGCCGATCCTGCGGGCGGCCTTGCGCGTGTAGAGGTCGAGCAGGCTCTTGTCTTTGATGCGCGCGATCAGGGGCGCCACCGCCTTGACGGCACCCATCTGGCCGGTGCCGTATTGGGTGTCGAACTTGCCTATGGCTACGTCGATCACGAAGTCGTACAACGGCCGGGCGTTGACCACGAGGGCGCGCAAGGCGTCGTCGCCGCGCTCGATGCGCAGGTCGCAGGGGTCGAGGTTGTTGTCTGCCACGGCCACGAAGGTCTGTGTCTGGAACGAGGAATCAAGGCCGAAGGCGTGTAATGCTGCCTTTTGGCCGGCCGCGTCGCCGTCGAAGGTGAATACGATGCGCGAGCTCAGCGGTTCGCCTTCCACCCTGAGCGGACCGGTGAGCTGCACGCCGCCAAGCGAATCGTCGGAGATGAGACGGCGCACGATCTTCGCATGCTCCTCGCCGAAGGCGGTGCCGCAGGTGGCCACGGCGGTGTCCACGCCTGCCAGATGCATCGCCATCACATCGGTGTACCCTTCGACGATCACGACCTGACGTTTCTTCACGATCTGCGGCTTGGCCAGGTCGATGCCGTAGAGCACCTGGTTCTTGTGGTAGAGCTGGGTGTCGGGCGTGTTGATGTATTTCGCGGCGATCGAATCGTCGTCGTAGAGCTTGCGGGCGCGACCGAGGGTACGGCCCGTCGAGTCGCGAATGGGCCATGTGGCTCGTCCGCGGAAGTAATCGTATATGCCCCGGGCTCCTTGGCGCGCGAGCCCGGCGTCGAGCATCTCCTGCTGGGTGAAGCCCTTGTCGGCCAGATGACGCACCAGGTTGTCCCAGCCCTGCGGCGCATACCCACAGCCGAACCGCGCGCAGTCCTGCTGCGAGAAATTGCGGCCGGCGAGCAGCTTGCGGGCGGGCAGCGCCTCCTCGGTGAGAATCTGGCTCACGAAGAACTTCTGGGCCTCCTCGTTCGCCTCAAGAAGACGTGCGCGCTTGGTGCCCCTATGCGAGTCGTTCGCACCGCCGGCGTTCTCGTAATGCAGCTCGATATGGTACTTGTCGGCAAGCAGTTCCACCGCCTCGCGGAAGTCTATGTTCTCCTGCTCCTGCACGAACCTGAACACATCACCGCCACGACCGCAGCCGAAGCAATGCCATGAGCCGACCGACGGACGGACGTTGAAGCTCGGCGTGCGCTCGTCGTGGAACGGGCACAGGCCCACATAGGCGCCCACACCCGAGGGCTTGAGCGCCACCGTGGCGGAGACGATGTCGTACAGATCCGCCGCGTTGCGTACGCGCTCAATGTCTTCCTTCTTAATCATCCCGGCCATGTGGCATAGCATATCAGGCAGGCGAAGGATTCCCCAGCGTCATCGGCGTATTTTCCGCAGAATCTGCGCGCCTTCGCGGCGATTCATGCAATGGCGGTGTACGGGCACATCACAGCAGCGTGCTCTGGTCGAGCTTGCCCAGGTCCGTCTCGTCGAGCACTTCGAACGCATTCGCATACAATCGCGGCACACGGTTGCGCAAACAGGTGAAGATCTCATAGCTGATCGTATCGGCCGCCCGCGCCCAGTCGTCGGCGGTCGGCTCAAGATAGTCCTCGCCGCGCCCTGGCCCGAACAGCTCCACCGTATCGCCTATATGCACACCCATGTTCTCGGCGTCGCCATGCAGGTCAAGTATGAACTGGTCCATGCATACGCGGCCGCTCACATGGAATATGCGCGCACCATCGCGCGTCATCACCCGCACCGGCGCGCCCGGCTTGTTCACGTGCTTCGAACCGGCCTCGTTAAATCCCGAGGCGGAACGGTGAATGCCATCCGCATAGCCCACCGGCACAATCGCCGCGCTCGTGGGCTCATCGGTCACATACACGCGCCCATAGGACAGCCCCTCACCGGCGCCCACGTTCTTCACGGAGCTCAGTTGCGCCTGCAACGTCATCGCCGGCCTGAGCTCGTACTTCGACGGCGTGCCCATTGCCGGATCCGCCTCATAGCCATACAACGCTACGCCCGGTCGCACCAGGTCGTAATGGATCTCGGGGCGGCTCAGTGTGGCAGCCGTGTTGGCGAGATGCCGGATTCGCGGTTCGATCCCGCGTGCATGCAGGCGCGAGGTGAACTCCTCGAATACCCGAATCTGTTCGTCGGTTTTCTCAACGAACTCGCCGACGGCAGGGGCCATCCGCCACCGCCAGATGGCTCCATTGGCCCACGATCTCAAACACCCCTTCGTCGACCAGCGGCAGCAGCAAGTCGATGGCGGAGTCGATCTGGGCCAATGTGAACCCGTTGCGCCCGAAGCCGGTGTCCACCTTGATGTGCACGTCGGCATGCAGCCCCATCGGCTGCAGGAGCGCCTGCACATGGCTGGCATATTGGAGTGAGAACACGTTGATGGTCAGACCGTGCTGCGCCGCCTGTATGATCTCCGGGTCAAGCAGACCGCCGAAGATCAAACGGGCGTGTGCGGCGCGGCTGCACGCACGGCAAGCGCCTCTTCAAGCGTGGCGGTCGCAAACCAGTCGACATAGGGCGCGGCATACTCGGCGCATACGCGCAGACCGTGACCGTAGGCATCGGCCTTCATGACCTCCATGATGCGGCAGTCCGGTCCGATGAGCGCGCGCAGGCGCTGCAGGTTGCGTTGGAGCTTGTTGAGGTCGATTTCCGCACAGGT
>ENA-OQDT01001951-OQDT01001951.1-human-gut-metagenome-genome-assembly--contig:-NODE-1951-length-11177-cov-2.655023_pt1 | contig 11177 bp, 7 predicted proteins | sample MGYA00242786_ERZ504617 | MGnify/ENA primary metagenome ERZ504617 (study PRJEB26092, sample SAMD00036337) | human gut metagenome | host: Homo sapiens | study: EMG produced TPA metagenomics assembly of... | reverse complement strand
AATGATAAATTGCCGATCGAATTCTACGAACCGAAGATCCCGTATCGTGAAACGATCACGAAAGCAGCCCGTGCGGACTACCGCCATAAAAAACAGTCAGGTGGTGCGGGGCAGTTCGGTGAAGTTCATCTGATCGTCGAACCGTACTACGAAGGTATGCCGGCACCGGACACATATCGTTTTGGCGGACAAGAGTATAAAATCAGCGTACGTGATACGCAGACTATAGATTTGGACTGGGGTGGAAAGCTGGTATTTATTAACAGTATCGTTGGTGGAGCCATCGATGCCCGTTTCCTGCCGGCTATCCTGAAAGGTATTATGGCTCGTATGGAGCAGGGGCCGTTGACTGGTTCGTATGCCCGTGACGTGCGCATCATCGTCTATGACGGAAAGATGCACCCGGTAGACAGTAATGAAATTTCTTTTATGCTGGCAGGCCGAAATGCTTTCAGTACCGCATTTAAAGAAGCCGGTCCTAAGATCCTGGAACCTGTTTATGATGTAGAAGTATCGGTTCCGGCTGATTATCTGGGCGACGTGATGAGTGACCTGCAGGGACGTCGCGCCATCATTATGGGTATGAATAGTGAAAAAGGCTACGAAAAGCTATTGGCAAAAGTGCCTTTGAAAGAGATGTCTTCGTACTCGACATCTTTGAGTTCCATCACAGGTGGACGTGCTTCATTTACCATGAAGTTCTCCAGCTATGAACTGGTTCCGTCGGATGTCCAGGATAAGCTGTTGAAAGCTTACGAGGCAACTCAGGCAGAAGATTGATTTGGATTTTCTATAAATTGGATGAAGGCTGCCCCTGTGAAGGAGTGGCCTTCATTGTTTTTTCATATGGCTGTTGCAATGCCGTAATATGAAGTACGTTTTTTTGTATCGTGTTAATAGAAACAACATGAAACTGAGAAAGTATTATCCAACCATTGTCCTGTCGGACATTCACCTGGGTTCTGAACATTCCCAGACCGAAGAAGTGACGAATTTCCTTAAACATGTTAACTGTGGCCGTCTGATACTGAACGGCGATATCATTGATGGTTGGCAACTCCGGAAATCAGGTCGCCGCTGGAAACAACAACATACCGATTTCTTTAAAGTCCTGATGAAGATGATGGAAAAGCAGGGAACGGAGATTATCTATGTCCGTGGGAATCATGACGATTTTCTGGACAACCTGGTTCCGTTTACCTTTTCCAACCTCTCTATCGTGAAAGATTATATTCTGAATACGCACGGGAAGCGCTATCTGGTGACACATGGGGATATCTTCGATACGGTTACGACGAATATGCGCTGGTTGGCGATGTTGGGAGATATGGGCTATACTTTCCTGTTGTGGCTGAACCGTATATACAACCAGCGTAGAGAGAAAGCTGGAAAGCCTTACTTTTCACTTTCCCAGCATGTCAAACATAAGGTGAAAAGTGCTGTTTCTTATATCTCCGATTTCGAAAAGGAGCTGGTTAAGCTGGCGGAAGCGAAGAAACTGGACGGTATTATCTGCGGGCATATTCATCAGGCAGCTAATGTTTGGTACGGGAATATTCATTATCTGAATTCCGGTGATTGGGTGGAAAGCCTTACGGCTCTTGTCGAAAATGAACAAGGTGAATGGAATATTGTTTCTTATAATAGGGAGGGATACACAGCGGATGAAATGCTACCTTCCTGTTTACACTATGCCGAAGTGATATGAAAATATTGTTTATCATACAGGGTGAAGGCCGGGGACATCTGACTCAGGCACTTTCTCTCCGTCAGAAGCTGACGGACGAAGGCCATCAGGTGGTTGGTGTCCTGGTTGGTAAAAGTCCTGCCCGCCGTCTTCCAGATTTCTTTAGCAAGAAGATCGAAGCGCCTGTCTATCCGTTTGAAAGTCCCAACTTCCTGCCTTCTGCCCAAAATAAACAGGTCAACCTGGTCAAAAGCGTAGCTTATAATGTTTTCCGGTTGCACAAATATATGTCGAGTATCCGGTATATCAACCGGATGATAAAGGAGACAGGAGCAGATGTGGTCATAAACTTTTATGAGCTGTTGACCGGACTTACTTACCTGTTTTGCCGGCCGAAAGCTGTCATGGTCTGCATTGCGCACCAGTACTTATTCCTGCATCCGGACTTTACTTTTCCGAAAGAAAATCGTCTGTCGCTTGCTTCCTTGAAGTTCTTTACCCGCATTACGGCTATCGGAGCTGCTAAGAAGTTGGCGTTATCTTTCCGTAAGATGCGGGAGGTTCCGGCCGACGGGATCGTGGTGGTTCCTCCTCTTTTGCGTAAGGAGGTTTTAGAAATGACACCGACAAAAGGGGATTATCTGCATGGCTATTTATTGAATAGTGGATTCGGTGAAGAGATATGTTCCTGGCATAAGGTACATCCGAGTGTCGAACTCCATATCTTTTGGGATAAAAAAGAGGTGCTTCCTGAAGTGAAAGTTGATTCCCGTCTTTCTTTCCATCAATTGAATGATACACTGTTTGTCCGTTATATGGCAGGAGCGAGGGCGTATGCCACGACTGCAGGGTTCGAGTCTGTTTGTGAAGCGATGTATTTGGGTAAGCCTGTTCTGATGGTTCCGACACACATTGAACAAGCTTGTAATGCTTTTGATGCCGTTCATGCCGGGGCTGGCGTTATTGCGGATCGGTTCGATCTGGATGCTTTGTTGCAACTGTCGCAAACGCACCAGCCGGATCTTGCTTTTTCTCATTGGGTGAAGCAGGCGGATTGGTTAATCCTGCGTGAGTTCCGCCCGGACTTATTGATGGAGGAAACACCTGCTTCCCTATGGCATCGCTTGTCTACCCGTTGGATATACCGGTTTGGAAAATCGTTATCGATTTGATGGTGGTTTATTGATTCATGATTTGACAGATTTGAAACATGAAAAAAAGATCTATCGGTGAATTAACAGACAATGCGCAGCCTTGTCTGTTAATTCACCGATAGATCATCATTTTAAGGTTCAAATATTCTTATATACTATTTCAACGCCTGCTCGATATCCGCAATGATGTCATTTGCATTTTCGATGCCGACAGACAGGCGGATCAGGTCGGGAGCTACGCCTGCTTCGATCAGCTGTTCGTCCGTCAACTGGCGGTGCGTATGGCTGGCGGGGTGGAGGACGCAGGTACGGGCGTCCGCTACGTGGGTCACGATGCAGATCATCTTCAGGTTATCCATAAAGCGGATCGCATCTTCGCGGGAACCTTTCAGGCCGAAAGCGATCACGCCACAAGTCCCGTTCGGCATGTATTTTTGTGCCAGATCGTAATATTTGTTGCTCTTTAATCCGGGAAAGTTCACCCAAGCAACCTGCTCGTTTGCCTCGAGCCATTCGGCAACCTGCTGGGCGTTCTTGCAGTGTTGAGGCATACGCAGGTGCAGGGTTTCGAGTCCTAAATTCAAGAGGAAGGCGTTCATCGGAGCCTGGATGGAACCTAAGTCACGCATCAACTGTGCCGTTGCCTTTGTCATATAAGCCATCTTGCCGAAAGCTTTTGTGTAGGTCAGGCCATGATAGGATTCGTCCGGGGTTGTCAGGCCGGGGAATTTGTCGGCATGTGCATCCCAGTCGAAATTGCCGCTGTCCACAACCGCACCGCCTACGCTTGTCGCATGGCCGTCCATATACTTGGTTGTAGAATGCGTCACGATATCGGCTCCCCATTCGAATGGGCGGCAGTTGATCGGCGTAGCGAATGTGTTATCCACGATCAGAGGCACACCATGACTGTGGGCGATACGGGCAAACTTTTCGATATCGAGCACACTCATGCCCGGATTGGACAAGGTTTCGCCAAACAAAGCCTTTGTGTTCGGACGGAAAGCAGCCGATATTTCTTCTTCCGAAGCATCAGGGTCGACGAATGTCACTTCGATGCCTAACTTCTTCATTTGTCACGCCGAACAGGTTGAACGTTCCACCGTAGATCGTGGACGAGCAAACCATATGGTCTCCGGCCTGGCAGATGTTGAATACGGCATAGAAATTGGCTGCCTGTCCGGAAGATGTCAGCATGGCGCCTACGCCACCTTCCAAAGCGGCGATCTTGGCTGCGCAGCATCGTTTGTCGGGTTTTGCAGGCGGGTATAGAAATATCCGCTCTCTTCCAAGTCGAACAGTTTGGCCATCTGTTCGCTGGTGTCATACTTGAATGTCGTGCTCTGATAGATGGGCAGGACGCGCGGTTCTCCCTTTTTCGGTTGCCAGCCTCCCTGCACGCAGAGGGTTTCCGGCTTTAATGAATTGTTCATTATGATAATGTTTTACTATGTATTTGTTATAATCCGGCAAAAATAAGGAATAGTTTGTTTGTATCACAATATCTTCTTCTGTAAAATACGGAACCAAATGAATGCGACGATCCCTTTCAGCATACTGGAAATGCTGATTGCCCACCAGACACCGGTGATGCCCAGTCCCATTGCTGTCAACCCGATCGCCATCGGGATACGAAGGCTGTTGAACGTGATGCTGATGATGGCGGGTGGGAGCGTGCGGCCCGTACCGTAGAATAATCCCTGCATTGTTATTTCCAGCATCATGAACAACATAGAGTAGCCGTCGATGCGAAGGAAAACGCCTCCTGCCTCATAAGCGGCCTTTTCGGGTATGATCAGCGAGAATACTTCGCTGCCGAAGAACACGAAAAGCAACGTACAGAAGATTCCGAACAGGGCAGTCATTTTCAGTGTCGTATGGTAAGCACCCAGGACACGTTCTTTTTTCCGGGCGGCAAAGTTTTGCGCCACGAACGTGCTTAGAGCCGTGCTGAATCCTTGTGAGGTATTCCAGGCGATCGCTTCGATCTGTCCACCGGCTGTCATCGTCGTCAGTCCGATATGTCCGCCATAGGTGGAGGCCGTGCGTGCCATCATCAGGTTGATAACGGCAAACAGACTGTTTAGCAGTGCTACGGGAAGCCCCAACTGAAAGATTCGTCTGCTGTAGCGGCTTTTCAACCGGATGAGGAACGGGAATCCTCCGAACAGCCGGTTTTTCTTTTTCAGGTAATAGATAAAGATGGCCAGTACGGTCGCTTCCGACAACCAAGTCGCACAAGCCGCTCCGTTTGTTCCCATTCCAAACCCGAATATAAACAACGGATCGAGTACCATATTCATGATCAATCCGCTACCGCTGACGTAGAACGGGATTTTACTTAGTCCAGCCGCATTATAAATTCCGGTACAGGCGGCTGCCAAGAAAATGAACGGAAACCCGGTTGCCACGATCCTGAGATAAGACACTGCTGTGCCGGAAATTTCTGTGTCGAGCTTGAAGAAACTGATGATCGGATTTGCCAGGACGAACAACAGGAATCCCCAACAGACGGAAATCATGAGGGCGATCGTCAGGTTGTGGGAAGCAAAGGCGCGGGCATCATCTTCCTCACGGGCTCCGATGCTTTGTGCCACGCTGACTTCCGAACCCACTTTATTCAGATAGGAGATCGAAGTCGTCATCCACGTCAGGATACCGACAGCTCCGATAGCGGCTACCGCTTCGCTACCCAGACGCCCTACCCAGGCCATATCGGTGATACTGTAGGCCATTTGTATAAACGAGGTTCCCATGATGGGAAGCGCCAGGTTGAACAGTTGCTTTTTAATAGGCCCTTCTGTCAGATTTTTTGTTCCTTGCATGTTTGTTTATTTAATTCGGGGACAAAGATACGATGTTTTCCGCTGAAAAGATGTCGGCATGCAGCATGCCGGGGAGCTTTTGCCTGAAAACAGCCTCGCATGTCTCATGCCAGCTTCTCTATAAACAAAAACAGCCTGTCGCGAGTGGCGGCAGGCTGTACGGATAAAAATTAGTATCAGAAATTGATGTTTACCCCGATCATCGCGCTGAAACTCTGCATCGGATAGCCGTAATAGAGTTCGTATTTCTGGAACAGGACGTTGTTCAGTTTCAGATACAGCCCGAAGGTGTCGTTTAGGGTGTAAGTTCCGGTCAGGTTGAGTTCGTTGATGTTTTTCATCTTTTCACCTTCCGGTCTTCCTAAGAACGTCTTGCGGCCAGTTGCTAAATAATAATCCAAAGAAGCAGTTACTTGGCTGATCGGGCGGACGGTGATGCCGGCTGTCAATTCCATTTCGGGTTTACCGTAAGCATCTTCGATATCGTCGACATTCCAACTATTGTAGACACCTTTCAGGTTGATATCGAATAATTGCTGGTAGCTATATTTCAGATTGACACCGCCGAACGCATGTTTCGCGTTTGCTTGCATCGCTACGCTGGTATTGGCAAAAATATCGCCTTGCAGACTTGGGGGAAGAAGCGTCGGAACGAAGAAAACTTCGTCGTTCGTGATCTTATAACCTCCGAATACATCGAACCAGAAACCGGGAGCGATACCGCTTCTGATACCGACCGTCCCATCCAGATAGTTACGGGAAGGAAGCAGCTCCATCGTCGGGTTGATGTAGCGGTTGACCTGCGAAATTTCGTACATGCTGTTTGAGTAGAGTTTGCCGCCGGCAACCAGGTAAAGCTCGGTTTTATCGGCAACTTCCACGTCAGCCGTAATATTCGGGGAGGCCATAAATTTGCTGTTGTCACCGGTCACGAACATGATGTTCGCACCTAACTTCAAATTCCAATTGTCTCCCGACACTTTGTAATAAGGCGAAAGAGTTGCTTCGGCATGGTTTTCAAATTCCAGATATTCCTGTCCGCCCATTGTCGGCAGGCTGTAATTGAAGTATTCTACGTTTCCTCCTAATCCGATGCGCTGCTCACCGCCGAAACGGGCGTTCAAATCAAACTTTACGTCGAACGTATGTTCCGTAGGTCCGTCCTGTTCCTTGCTTAATGCATATTTATGGGAAAAGTTGGTATATCCGAGATCTAACAGATAGCCGACAGGAGCGTCTTCTTTCGATTCGACTCCGATCTTTGCCTGGATAGTCTGGTTTACCTGATTGGTCTCACGGTCGAAATTTTCCGGAACTAATGTTACTGATGATTCGGGACTGTAAACCGGTAACCCGTAGTAATTGAATGCGGAGTATCCGTATTTGATCCCCATGTCCAGCGATAGTTTTTCAAATGCGTGTTTGAAGTTGAGTCCACCTAAGTTATCATTCAATTTGGCCTTAACCTTGTCGAAGTCCGTATCGATATATTTCACCTTCCCGTTTGTCGAACGATGGGAGAACCAGATATTCAGCTTATCCTTGTCCGTGCTCAGGATGTGGTAGCCTAAGTCGCCGTTCAGGTTCAGATACGTACCGCCGCCGAAGTTGAAATAACCGCGGCGTTTGTTGTACTGGATATCCGTCATGATATTGCCTGAAGGCAGGAGGCTGATCTCCTTCTCCGGATCAGCGGGGACGGTGAAAGTTGCGTAGTCGATCGGCATCTTCTTGACAACCGGTTCTTTGATGACCGGCAATGTGTTCACTTTGCTGGCATCCTGTACGGTCGGGTCATATTCGCGTTCGAGCGTCATTTCCCGGTTTAGGTTTTTTTCCTTCGTTTTGTCTTCCTGTGCGCTGACGGTTGCGACGCTCCCTAACAGGGCCATCACACACAATGCTTTGATGTTGTATATTGTCTTCATCACTTTTTCTTAGTTCTTAAGTTTACCCAATCTATTTTCTATCATACCGGCGATATCGTCGTCACCGTTATAATTGTTCTGCAGGCTGGTGAGGTATTGACGAGCCTGAAAGTCATCGCCTTTGGCGGATATAGATGTCGGCCAGCAGGATAAATCCGCGAGCCAGCCAGTATTGGTGAGGCGTACCGTTCTCGATGAAGTTCATCAAGACAGTCTCGGCATTCTTATCATCCTTATTATCATAATACAATTGAGCCAATAGATATTTAGCCTCCGCCCCGTGTATCGTACGGGTATCCTTGCTGATCTCCTTCAAGTCGGCCAACGCCTTGTTCTCCTGCTTCAAGCTGATATAAGCCTTCGCACGGACATAACGGGCCTCGGACATAATCTCGGGAGATAGCTTCGGTTCCTTCAGCAAATCGTTGGCGGCAAGCAAAGCCTCTTGCGGCTGACCGGTCAACTCGGCGCAACGCATCAAGCCCAATTTAGCGGCCTCCTTATTCTCCGGATTCTCCGCTACCGCCTGTAGATGCTTGAAACTTTCCATAGCGGCGGCGTAATCCTTATCCAGATACTCGATCTCAGCCTTACGAGCCCAAGACTCTTCCCTGAATTTCGTATCACCGCTCTCCAATACCAACGAGAACAGACGTTTCGCCTCCTCCATATCTTTCTTGGCAAAAGCGATACTTGCCAAATAGAAATTAGCGTTCGAGCTAAACGCTCCCTGCGGGAAGGTTTGCAAATAATTCGTCAAGCTACGACGAGCGCCCTCATTATCGCCTCGCATAAATAACTTCTCGGCCGCCAGATAGGTCAAGGAGTCTTGCTCACTCACCTCGAAACGAACATTTCCACCTAACGAATTCGCATAGGCGGCAAACGAATTGATATCGTTCAGCTCGATATATACGGACTTCAAATCTTGCAAGGCCACTTTCGCCTCCTCGCTACCCGGATAATTGCTAATCACGCTCTTATAAGCGTCGGCCGCTTTCTCCGGCTGATTGTCGTTGAAGTAAATCAAACCAAGCTGTACGCCGGCCTTACGAGCCAGACTGCTTTGCGGGAAATCACGCATCAATTGCTCAAAGCTTGCCGCAGCCGCTTGATTGTTATCCAATAACACGTAAGAACGTCCTTTCTCGAACAAGGCATCATCCACATATTGTGATTCCGGGAACTCACGGATCAAGCGATCCATCACGCTGATCTTTCCCTTATAATCTTTCTGCAATCCCAGCAAGAAGCCCTTCTGATACACCGAATAATCTCCGGCGGACGGTTGCAATTGCGCCGCACGGGTATAATTCTCTTCCGCCATAGCGAACTGACGGTTGTGGAATAAACAATCGCCGATACGATTATAAGCGTCCGCATAAGCCGGAGTCTGCTGATTGCTTTCCAAATTCACGTATTGACGGAAACGGTTCAACGCCTCGCCATACTCTTTCAATTTGAAGTAGCTGTAACCTAAGTTATAATGTGCCAAGGCATACATATCCGTATTACGTTGGCGGGTATTATTCAAATAGGTACGATAATCGGAAATCGCCTTGTTATACTCACCTTGGCGATAATAAGATTCCCCACGCCAGAAATAAGCGTCGTTACGAGATTCCAGATTATAAGCGCCCAACGAGATCGCACGGCTGAAAAGATCGACCGCCTTATCCAATTCCATATTCGTGAACGCCTGCGTTCCCAACTGGAATAAGATATCTTGCTTCGCCTCCAAGATCTTCGTGCTCGGATGCTTGATCTTATCGATAGAGTTCAGAGCCGCTTGATAGTTCTTGGTAGTCAAATAAACCTCCACCAGATAATCGTTTACCTTATCGGCATATTTGGAATTCGGAAAAATCATTCAAGAAATCCTCGAAGATTGTCACCGACTCGCCAAAGCCCGTGAAAGCGGTCTCGTGGATCAATAAAGCGTAATTATACATAGCCGCCTCTTTCACTTGCTTATCGAAAGAAGAAGTCGCGGCAGCCTCGAAGGCCATACGGGCGTTATTCTTATCTTTTAATTTCAGATAACTTTGCCCCAGATACAGATAAGCGTTCTGCGAAAGGGCATCGTTCTCACGTACGGTCCGCCCCAAAGCGTTCACGGCGCTACTGTAATTACCCTTATTGTAATAACATACGCCCAAGATATATAAATCGCCCCTCAACGGGCTATCCGTCGAGGATACATATTTACTCAGCATATTAATCGCCTGATCCTCATTTCCCAGATGATAGTAGGCGTTACCCATGATACGGTAAACCTCGCTATTGTTCTCGCTATCCGGATAAGAGGCTAGCAATTCCTTACCTTCGCTGATCACTTTCTCGTATTTATTCTGGATAAAATAAATTTGCGTGATATAGTACAAGGATCGCTCTTTATAATCAGGCAAGTCCTTCAAGCGGGTAAATTCCACCAAGGCATTGTTGTATTTACCGGTTGCGTAATCGATATAAGCGACATAATAGGTAGACGCTTCCCGGTACTTCGTTCCAATCTGCTCGATCCGTGCGAAATAACCACGGGCCTTCTCCATATCCCCGATTTGCAACAAGGAATAAGCCAGACGGAAACAATAAGCCTCCTGTTGTTCCGGACTTAGCATATCAATGTTCGATTCGTTAAACCAAAAGATAGCTTTCTGATACTCTCCCTGTCCGAAATGGGCGGAACCGATCAAGAAGTTCACCTCGTCCGCATGACGGGAAGCCGGGTACACATCCAGATAATCTTTCAATAACTCAACGGCATTGGGACGGCCTTGCTCATAAGCGGAGTAGACCAACATATAATCGGCTTCTTGAATCAAGTCGGCATCCGTGGAATGCTGTTTATACGCCTCCAGCTTATCGATGCAACCTGAATAATTCTTCAAACTAAACAACTCCTTGCCTTCGACAAACAAACGGTTCGGCGCATCAAATTGATACGATCTCTGCCCGCTTGCCATGTGGCTGCCTACTACCAGACACAGCGGAATAAGTATTCTTTTCATCACTCATTTGCTTTTTAATACAAGCACTTACTTCAGTGCCTATTCGTTCTAATTCGCAAATATAAGTAATATGCGCCAAACAGAAGGCAAGTTCTATTAATATTTAGGACAACACGTTCTAAAATTATCTCTATGGAAGATGATACACCTTATAGGGAGAAGATGTATTATCTTACAACGACAAGATGTATCATGTTGCAACGATAAGATATATCATCTTTCATTTTCGTACAATTTTCCTAATTGTTATTTTCTAAGATAGGCTGGTACCGCCTTTCGGATAGAGTCTAAACCGAAGTCTTCCGGATTCACATTCTCCGGGCGAAGGATCACGATCTCGGCGGCATCATCTTCCGCATGCACGTTATTGAAATCATCTACCAAGCACTCATAAAACATATCCAGCGTATGCACCTCAAAGCCGGAATACATATATAAATTAGGCAAGGAAAACAAATAACGGCAATTCTGGATATGCAACCCCGTCTCCTCCCTTACTTCCCGGCGAGCGGCCTCCTCCCCCGACTCAAACATATCGACGCAACGCCACCGGGCAAATCCGAATGTACCTT
>ENA-OQDT01001950-OQDT01001950.1-human-gut-metagenome-genome-assembly--contig:-NODE-1950-length-11180-cov-3.033566_pt1 | contig 11180 bp, 10 predicted proteins | sample MGYA00242786_ERZ504617 | MGnify/ENA primary metagenome ERZ504617 (study PRJEB26092, sample SAMD00036337) | human gut metagenome | host: Homo sapiens | study: EMG produced TPA metagenomics assembly of... | reverse complement strand
CTGCTTCCCGGGATTTTTTATCAGTCCAAATGCTGTATGGAGGAAGAGGCAGAAAAAGGAGAATGGATGCGGCTGCTGGTATTGCTGATGGCTTCCTGCCTGGTATCCGGCATGGGGATTATGCTGGCACCGATCATGCTGATCTTAGTGACGGTATTATATCTGTGGAAAGACAGGAACTGGAAAAGGGCAGGTCTGGCAGTAATCTGCTGTGTTCCAAATATATTGTGCGCTGCAGCATATCTGCTGGTAAGATAGAAGAGAGGTAAAGAAACGATGAAAACAGCGTTCTGGACTGCAATCGAAAGAGGCCGCTGGTATATAGGCGAAGGATGGCATTTCTATCTTTTCCTGGCGGCTCTTTTGTTTCTGATCCTGAATCGGAAAGAAAAAGACAATCGCAGATGGCTGGCGGGATACAGTCTTTTGTTCCTGGCATTGTATTTCTGTCCGGTTACGGCAAAAATCATTATGAAATATTGCGTTGGGGATCTGGTTTACTGGCGTATGTTCTGGCTGCTTCCGGCATCTGCAGTGATCGCTTATGGGGCGGTTCAAATCTGCAGAGGGCAGAAAAGCCGGGCGGCACAGGGGCTGGCAGTGGTATGCACAGTCGTACTGATTGCGGCAACAGGGAAAACACCTTATATAGGAAGTGACGCACCTTATCAGAAAGCGGTAAATATGCAGAAGCTGCCGGCAGATGTGTGCCAGATCTGTGATCAGATAACAGGTACGCTTAAGGAACAGGAAAAGGCGGTCGCAGTGATGCCGGATGAACTGATCGGGTATGTACGACAGTATGATGCATCGATCGAACTGGCATATGGAAGAAGGTCGAAGCTGAAGAAACGGAGAAAGAGAATCCACAGACAGATGAACCGCGAAAATCCAAACTTTCAGAAGCTGATCCGGATGCTTCGCCGGTCAGGCGTGAATTATCTGGTATATCTTGCAGATGAAGACCAGAACAGGCAGATTGAGAGTCTGGCATTTGAAAGGGTCGGAAAAGCAGGGGATTATATAATCTACAAGGATAAAAAGCCGACCTGAGATTTCTTCTGTTCCAGAAATTCTTAGGTTGTAATTTAAAAGGAATTGTTGTAAAATTATCGGCGATGTAAGAGAAACACAGCAATTCGAAAAATCAGAGGAAAAACCCCTCGGATTTTTCTGCTATTTTATATGAAGAGGATAAGTAAATGGAAAACAGAGAACGTTACAAAAGGCTGATCATGTTTTTGGCATCTGCATTTATTCTGAGTGCACAGACAGGTGTATTTGCTTATGTGTGGTTTAAGGATTATGCATTTTCGGGGGCGATTGGTGAGGCGTTCTGGAAACGTGGAAACTATGTGGTGATCGCACAGTATGCTTTGATGCTTTATTTCTTTTACCGGATCTACGGTGGATTTAAAGTGGGATATCTGCGGGTGTTTGAAGTGCTGTATTCACAGATTTTGTCAGTATTTTGTGTCAATGCGATCACATATCTGCAGCTTGCACTGATCGGTCGATGGAAGTTCCTGAAATATATGGAGCCGATCCTGAAGATGACGCTGATCGATCTGGCGATCGTGGTGGCATGGGTTGTGTTTATGAGGTGGATCTATACAAAAATATATCCGCCAAGACAGATGCTGCTGGTCTATGGAGATTACAGCCCGGATGATCTGATCCAGAAAATTTCCAGCCGGGAAGATAAGTATAATATCTGTGAGAAAATCCATATCAGCGCCGGACTGGATGAGATCAGGGGACGCATCGATCAGTATCATGCGGTAGTACTGGGAGATATCCCGGCATCACAGAGAAACATTTTGCGAAGTATTGTTTTGAAAAAGACATCCGTTGTTACAGCATTCCGAAGATTTCAGATATTATGATCATGAGTGCGGATAATATACATCTGTTTGATACTTCCCTGCTTTTGTTCCGCCATCGCGGACTGACAGCAGAGCAGCAGTTTTTGAAGCGTGCATTTGATATTGTCACTTCGCTGACCGGTATTCTTCTGGCATCTCCTTTTATGATCGTAATCGCACTTTGCATCAAGTTGTATGATGGAGGCCCGGTATTCTACAGACAGGAACGTCTTACGAAAGGCGGCAAAATCTTCTATGTTATGAAATTCCGCAGCATGCGTGTGGATTCGGAAAAGCACGGTGCACGTCTGGCGATGAAGCATGATGACCGTGTGACACCTGTAGGAAGAGTACTTCGAAACATTCATTTTGACGAATTGCCGCAGTTGTTTAATATTCTGAAGGGTGATATGTCCATGGTAGGACCAAGACCGGAGCGTCCGCAGATTGCAGCAGAATATAAGAAAGTGATACCGGAATTTGATTATCGACTGAAAGTGAAAGCAGGTCTTACAGGATTTGCGCAGGTTTATGGAAAATATAATACGACACCGTACGATAAACTGAAACTGGATCTGACTTATATCGAGAATTACAGTTTTGTGCTGGATATCAAACTGATATTCCTTACTTTTAAGATCCTGTTCCAGAAAGAAAATACGGAGGGTGTGGAGAAATGGCAGGTTACTGCAGCTACCAGAGAAAACCTGGAGCATATCAGGGAAGAGGAGCAAAAAGAAGCCGGAGTAAAATAATAGGAGTATGTTATGAAAGAAGAAACGTTGGTATCTGTTATCATACCGGCATATAATTGCGCAGGGATGATATCCAGAGCGATTGATTCAGCCCTGGTCCAGAATGTCCCGTTGGAGATCATCGTCATTGATGATGGTTCAACAGATGATCTGGAGCAGGTGATGAGAGCGTATCGGGATAACCCTGCGCTTTCTTTTATAAAAAATGAACAGAATCTGGGCGCAGCCGGAAGCCGGAACAGAGGGGCTGCACTTGCAAAAGGAAAGTATGTTGCATTTCTGGATGCAGATGATTACTGGGAAAAAGAGAAATTACAGAAGCAGCTTGAAAAGATGCAAAAAACCGGCTGCGTACTGTGCTGTACGGCACGCGAGCTGATGACACCGGAGGGAAGCTTACCGGGCGTATTATTCCGGTGAAAGAAGAAATCACATATCATGAACTGCTGCATCATAACAGCATCAACTGTTCCTCTGTTGTTCTGAAAACAGAAGTGGCACGTGAGTTTCCCATGGAGCACGATGACAGCCATGAGGACTATATTACCTGGTTGAAAATCCTCAGGAAATATTAAAAAAGCTTGTGGTATCACGACAACCTCTGTTAAAATATAGGTTAAGCAATCAGGGAAAATCGGGAAATAAGCTGAAGTCTGCAAAGATGACGTTTCAGGTATACCGTTATCTTGGATTTGGACTGATTCGGTCCGGATATTATTTTGTATCTTATGCACTGCATGGTATCTGGAAATATTATGGATTTTCCAGAAAATAAATCTGTTGCATACAAAGGAGACATCATATGAAAAGCTTACTGAAATATCTGTACAGTATTGCTTTTAGGGTTTTGCTGTTACCGTTCAGTCTGTGTAAGATCCGGCGGGAACGGCTGGGTTTTTACAGGTCTGACCGGGGGGAGCGGATACGATTATTCCGGTAATCCCCGCTATCTCAGTGATTTTATACAGAAACAGGAGCCGGGGAAGTTTGACATTTACTGGATGGTCACCGATCCGTCACGTTACCGGTCAGAAGAAAAACAGGGACTGCATTTTGTAAAGCATTTTACGGTCAGAAGCTTCTATTATCTTCTGACGGCGAGTGTCATCGTTACCAACGGTTCTTATGCACCGTGGTTTCCGTTTCGGAAACGTCAGTATCTGATCAATACCTGGCATGGAGGCGGAGCATACAAACGGATTGAAAATGACAAGCCGGATGCAAACTGGGCGACCAGAAAGCGTGCGCAGTTCTGCGCGGAAAATATACAGCTTATGGTGTCGAGCTGTCAGGCGGCAAATGAAAAACTGTTTCGACACGCATTTTTGTATGAAGGAGAGATACTTGAATGTGGGATGCCGCGCAATGATTTTCTGGTAAGGGGCGAAACGGTGGATGCTGCCAGGAAAGTACGCAGTACCTATCAGATTGATCCGGGCTGCAGGATCCTGCTGTATGCTCCGACTTACCGGCCGGATGGGGAAAATTACATGCCCGATTTCACCGGACTTCGAAAAATACTTGAAAAAAATGATGAAAAGTGGTATGTATTATACCGCGCACATCGTTACAGCGAGGATGATGCATCTGCGCTGGAAAAGACCTGGTCTGCGGATGTGACAGACTATCCGGACATGCAGGAACTGCTGGCAGCGGCAGATATGCTGATCACAGACTATTCTTCCTGTATATGGGATTATTCATTTTTATACCGTCCCTGTTTTTTGTATACACCGGATCTGGAGCAGTATCTTGCGAAAACCGGATTTTATATTCCGATTCAGGAGTGGCCGTTTCCGATATGCCGCAATGAACAGGAACTGGAAGATGCCATAGACAGTTACGATGCAGGTCAGAATCGAAAAGCGATACAAAAGCATCATCAGAAAATGGGAAGCTTTGAGAGCGGACATGCCTGTGAAAAGGTTTGCGAGCGGATCAGGCGAAAAAGCATTTGTGAGGAGAACACGTAAAATGAAGCGATTTCTAAAGGATACAAAAAAGTATTATAAGTATGCCATTTATTCGGCAAAATCGAAGTTACAGTCAGAGGTGGCGAGCTCTTATCTGAACTGGCTGTGGTGGGTACTGGACCCAATCTGTTTTATGTTAATCTATACACTGATCTTCGGTGTGGTTTTTAACGCAAAAGAAAAATATTTTACCGTATTTATCTTTATTGGTCTGACTATGTGGGACTTTTTCAATAAGACATTGCAGCAGAGTGTCAAAACGGTCAAGACCAACAAGTCGATTGTTTCGAAAGTCTATCTGCCAAAATATGTTCTGGTTATGGTCCGTATGTTTGTCAATGGCTTCAAGATGCTGATTTCCTTTGGCATTGTTGTGATCATGATGCTGATCTACCGTATACCGGTCAGCCTGAATCTGCTTTATATGATTCCGATCATGATCACGCTCTTCCTGTTTACGTTCGGATGCAGTACAATCGTTCTGCATTTTGGTGTATTTGTACAGGATCTGTCCAATGTTATAAATATTGTCCTGCGCCTTCTGTTTTATATGACAGGTATTTTCTATAATGTAGAGACAAAGCTTGCAAAATTTGCACCATGGAACAAAGTGATCCTGTACGGCAACCCGATGGCACTGCTTCTGACTTCTGCCAGAAGATGTATGATCTACGATCAGACACCGGCAAGAAAGTTTCTGCTTTTATGGATGCTGCTGAGTTTCATCCTGTCAGCGATCGGAGTAAAGATTATCTATAAATACGAAAACAGTTATGTGAAGGTGATATAATGGAACGGGAAATTGCGATCGAAGTGAAAAATTTATATATCAGTTACCGAAACCTGCAGAAATTTTCCATCAAGCAGAGTCTGCTTCATATGAAGAAGGTACAGGTGGATGTGTTTCAGGCGGTAAAGGATGTGTCCTTTAAAGTAGGAAAAAGGAGAGATCCTTGGAATTATCGGAAAAAACGGAAGCGGGAAATCGACCATGCTCAAAGCACTGGCGGGAATTTTCTCCGCAGATTCGGGAAGCATTGATCTGAAGAATCATTCTGTGTCCCTGCTGTCCATTGGCGTCGGATTTGAAAGAGAGATGAGCGGAAGAGAAAATATCATTCTTTCCGGTATGCTTCTTGGCTTCTCGGAAGCCTTTATCCGTTCCAGGATGGATGAGATCATAGAATTTGCAGGACTTGGTAAATTTATTGATATGCCGGTACGTACCTACTCAAGCGGTATGTATTCCAAACTGGCATTTTCCATTACAGCGGTACTGGAGACCGATATCATGCTGATCGATGAGGTTTTAAGTGTCGGCGATGAAAAATTTAAAAAGAAAAGTTATGAAAAAATGAAGAGTCTGATATCCAACCGTGAACGGACCGTTGTCATTGTTTCGCACAGTCTGGACACGATTGCAGATCTCTGCGATAAAGTAATGTGGATGCATGAAGGAAAACTGATTGAAATCGGAACACCGGAAGAAGTTCTTCCGCGTTATCTGGAGTTTATGAAATAGGAGGCAGTACCGTGGAAAAAACAAATGTTTACGGCGTTGTCCTTGCAGGCGGCAAAGGAACACGTATGGGAAATGTTGAGAAACCGAAGCAGTTTATGGAAGTTGGCGGAAAGCCGATCATCATCCATACACTGGAGAAATTTGTGATCAATCCACAGTTTGAGCGTGTGATCGTTCTTTCGCCGAAACAGTGGATCACCTATACCAGGGATATCATCAGGAAATATATTCTGCTTTCCGATAAGATTGATGTGATCGAAGGCGGAGCAACCAGAAATGATACGATCATGAATGCAATCAGTCATATTGAAAAATCCTATGGTCTGGATGATGAAACCATCATTGTTACGCATGATTCGGTACGTCCGTTTGTGACACATCGTATTCTGGAGGATAATATCCGTTATGCAAAAGAATATGGTGCATGTGATACCGTGATCCCGGCAACGGATACAATCGTAGAAAGTTTAGATAATAAGGAAATAAGTAATATACCAGACCGGTCCAAAATGTATCAGGGACAGACACCGCAGAGTTTTCACGCAAAACGATTAAGAGAAGTGTTTGAGGAGATGACAGAGGAAGAAAAGACGATTCTGACAGATGCCTGCAAGATTCTGGTACTCAAAGGGGATGCCATCCATCTGGTAGATGGGGAAGTCTTTAACATTAAGATTACTTATCCGTACGATCTGCGTGTGGCAGAATCGATTTTAGGAGGAGATGGCGTATGCTAAATACGGTATATCAGTTGAAACGTCCAAGACAGTTTGAAGTTGCGTTTAAAGAAATGGAAATTGACAAAGAACAGGTGATCGTACGTCCGACCAGACTTTCCATCTGTCATGCTGACCAGCGTTATTATCAGGGTGCCAGGGCAGAAGAGATCCTGCGACAGAAGCTTCCGATGGCTCTGATCCATGAGGGCATCGGCGATGTGGTATATGATCCGACCGGGACTTTTGAAGTGGGAGAAACGGTTGTGATGATCCCGAACCGTCCGGTAGAACAGGATGACATCATTGCGGAAAATTATCTGCGTTCCAGTAAGTTCTGTGCCAGCAGTATGGACGGATTTTTACAGGAATATGTCCAGGCAGTGCCGGATCGTTTTGTACACCTTCCAAAGGGGATCAATCCAACGGTGGCTGCTTACACGGAGCTTGTAAGCGTCAGTTTTCATGCCGTTAACCGATTCTTACGTTTTTCACATGAAAGACGGGATGTGATCGGTGTGTGGGGCGATGGCAATCTGGGTTATATTACTTCTCTTCTGTTGAAAAGAATGCTTCCGGATTCCAGAATTTATATTTTTGGTGTGACGGAAAATAAACTGTCTGATTTCACATTTGCAGATGCCATCTATTGTGTAAATGATATTCCGGAAGATCTGTGGATCGACCATGCTTTTGAGTGTGTGGGCGGAGCGGCGGCATCCAAAGCGATCAATCAGATCATAGATTACATTCATCCGGAAGGTACGATCAGCATTCTTGGTGTCAGTGAGGATCTGGCGCCGATCAATACCCGTATGGTACTGGAAAAAGGCCTGCGCATTTTCGGCAGCAGCCGCAGCGGCAGAAGCGACTATGAAGGCCTGCTGCATTTATATGAAGAACATCCGGAAATTATTTCTTATCTGGAGAACATTATGGGAGCAGAAGTAGAAGTGAAGGATGTCAAAGATATAACCAGAGCATTTGAAATGGATATACACAAATTTATGGGAAAAACGGTGATGATCTGGAATGAATAAGAAGGTAAAAGAGCTGTATCTTTTTTCTGACTCTGAAGCTTCTTTTTCCATGGCAATACCGGCGATTTCGTAAGCTGCCTCTGAAAGAGGGAAAAGCAGTGTTCATAGAAGCAAATCTGACACAGCTTTCCGGCAGCTTACGTTTTTTATATGAGGTATTATGCGAAAAAGAAGATATGGAAGTGCATGTGCAGTATCTTCAGGAATCAGGCGATAAACTCCGATTTATCAGAAATGCACTAGTGTGTTTAAAAGACTGTGCCGATGCAAAGTATATTTTTCTCTGTGAAGGCTCCAGAGTGATCAGTTGTATTGAGCCAAGGAAAGAAACTGTCATTACACAGTTGTGGCATGGCTGCGGTGCATTTAAAAAGTTTGGCTTCAGCACATGTGAGGATCTCTTTGGCGGCAGCAGGAAAGAGTATCTGAAATACAGTTATTATAAGAATTATGATTATATTACAGTATCCAGCCCGGAGGTCATCTGGGCATATCAGGAAGCGATGAATCTTCCAAAAGAACAGAAAAGTATTGTGCCGGTCGGGGTGAGCTGTACAGATCTTCTGTTTCAGGAAAAATTCCACAAAGCGGCAAAGAAAAAGCTTTCTGACCATTGGCCGCAGGCAGAAGGGAAAAAGATCATGCTTTATGCGCCGACGTTCCGAGGCAGTGTCGGGCAGGCAAAGGCTCCCGATGCACTGGATCTGGTGCAGATGAAAGAAAAGCTTGGAAAGGAATGGATCTTGCTGATCAAACAGCATCCGGTTGTAAAACAGCGTCCGCCAGTTCCAAAGGAAGCAAAAGGTTTTGCATTTGATGTTTCCGATGATTTTGTGATCGAAGAACTGCTCTGTGTCAGCGACGTCTGTGTCTCCGATTATTCTTCCCTGGTATTTGAGTATTCGCTTTTTGAACGTCCGATGGTATTTTTGCCTATGATTTCGCAGAGTACGGCGAATGGCGAGGATTCTATTATGATTATCAGGAATTAACCCCAGGTCCTGTGTTACAGACCACGGAAGAAGTTGTGGATTATGTACTTCATCTGGAAGAACGTTTTTGACAGACAGAGAGTAGCGGATTTTAAACAGAAATTTATGAGTGCCTGTGATGGTCATGCGACAGAAAGATTACTGGAAATGATTCAGAAGGAGAAAACGTATGAGTAAAGCTATAACAATGATGAAAAAAGTATACTGGAAAGGAAGAAAACAGATCAAGAAGCTTCCGCCGGTAAAAGCAGCCAAAAAATATCTGGGAAGAAAAAGAAAGGACAAACTTCTGTATGAGACTTTGCCGGCGGCATACAATGCGCATAAAAACGAACCGGTGGATGAGAGGAAGGTTATCTTTATTGAACTGCGGCTTCCGGAGGTGAGCAACAGTTTCCGGGTACTGTATGACGAACTGAAACGTGATTTTGATCTGGATATCCATGTACATCTTTTGCGAAATTCTTTTGTACCGAGGGAAGAATATATCAGGCGCTGTCAGGCGATGCTCTCTGATGCCGCCACCGCAAAATATATTTTTGTAAATGAAGCATCGGATGTTTTAAGCTGTGTGGATATGCGTCCGGAAACAGTCGTGACACAGCTCTGGCATGCCTGCGGTGCGTTTAAAAAGTTTGGCATGAGCACGGCAGAGCTGATTTTCGGTCCGAATGCAGAGGAACTGAAGCGTCATCCGAATAACAGAAATTATACGTATGTGACGGTATCCAGTCCGGAGATTGTGTGGGCATATGCAGAGGCTATGGATATGAAAGACCGCCAGGATGCCATCCGTCCGGTCGGAACCAGCCGTACCGATATTTTTTACCGCAGTGAGACGATCGCACAGGCGTATCAGAATCTCTATAAAGAATTTCCAAAAGCAAAAGGAAAGAAGATCATCCTGTATGCTCCGACCTTCCGCGGACGTGTAGCAAGGGCAAAAACACCGGACTGCTTTGACCTGGAGAAATTTGCAGAACATTTTAAAGACGAATACGTTGTGATCTTCAAACATCATCCGCTGGTCAAAAAGCTGCCGGAGATACCGGAAGAATTAAACGGAACATTTGCAATCGATGCGACAAGAAGCATGACGATCGAAGATCTGCTCTGTGTCAGTGATATCTGTATCTCCGATTATTCTTCTCTGGTGTTTGAATATTCTCTTTTTGAGCGTCCGATGTTGTTCTTTGCCTATGACCTGGATGAATATTTTGACTGGAGAGGATTCTATTATGACTATAACGAACTGACTCCAGGTCCGGTCTGCAAGACGAATGACGAGATGATCGACTACATCAGCCATCTGGAAGAGCGTTTTGACAGGCAGAAAGTCATTGATTTTAAAGAGAAATTCATGCGTTCCTGTGACGGACATGCGACAGACCGTATTCTGCACATGGTTTTTGCAGACCGCTACGACAGCCTGAAACTCAGTCATGAAAGAACCGATGAAGAGATCAAAGTGTCGGTAGTGATGCCGGTTTACAATGCGCAGGATTACCTGTTTGACAGCCTTGGAAATGTTTTAAAACAGACCTTAAAAGAGATCGAAGTGATCTGCGTGGATGATGGCTCGACGGACCGCTCCGCAGAGATTATCGAAGATTATGCGTCCAGGGATTTCCGGCTTTCCCTGATCCGCCAGAAGAACCAGTATGCAGGGGCGGCAAGAAATGCCGGACTTGCAAAATGCCGCGGAAAATATGTGGTATTCTGGGATGCGGATGACCGTTTTGCACTGGATGCACTGGAAAAGCTTTATCAGAAAGCAGAAGCAGATCAGGCAGATATGAGTGTGTGTGATATCCGCAAATGGGATGATACCACGGATCGTTATGTGCTTCCGTCCAATTATCTGAGAAAAGAATTTATGCCGGACAAAATACCGTTTTCCGCAGAAGATATTCCACAGTATATTTTTAATTTTACCACCAACATTCCGTGGAATAAAATGTACCGCCGTTCCTTTATACAGGAGCATCAATTACAGTTTGAACACCGAAAGCGTGCCAACGATGTTGTATTTGTCATGCAGGCCCTGTATCTTGCAAAAAGCATTACGGTAGTCGATGAGCGGCTGATCGATTATCGATATAATAATAAAAATAGTCTTACTGCAACACTGTCACAGGATGTGTTCAGCACATACGATGCTTTCCAGTCAGCACACGATATCCTGGAAAAACGTGGAGCATTTGAGAATGCAAAAGTAAAACAGAGTTTTGACAATAAGGCACTCAATCTTCTGGTACAGAGTGTGGATCTGCAGACAAGCGAGGCTTCTGCAAGAGAACTGTTGATATCTTCTTTC
>ENA-OQDT01001949-OQDT01001949.1-human-gut-metagenome-genome-assembly--contig:-NODE-1949-length-11182-cov-2.514428_pt1 | contig 11182 bp, 15 predicted proteins | sample MGYA00242786_ERZ504617 | MGnify/ENA primary metagenome ERZ504617 (study PRJEB26092, sample SAMD00036337) | human gut metagenome | host: Homo sapiens | study: EMG produced TPA metagenomics assembly of... | reverse complement strand
AAAACGCTTATAGGCAGAGATGAAGAACATATGCGGAAAGATCCCGGTGGAATTACATGAGAAGGTAAGAGCCGAGATCGAAGAGAAAGAAACGAGTACACAGATATTTATCCGGCAGGTGATGAAGAACACTTAACAGACTGGAAGGCAAAGGAGAAGAGAGCATGGAAAAAAGAACATTAGCAGTACAGGTCACAGAGGAATTATTCCAAAGAGTCAAATGGGTAGTCGCGAAGGAAGGTATCAAACAGAAAGATTTTATCATCCGCATCATCGAGAAAGCGGTGGAAGAGGTAGAAGCCAAATGGCAGGAGCTAGAGCAGCCGGAAGAAACCGCAGAAGCAGACAGAATGGAAGAGTCTACAGAAGAGACTGATGAGGAAGAGATTATCGAAGAGGAAATTGAAGAGATGGAAACTGCGGAGGAAGAACCTGACGATGAGAGCTTCGAAGAATCCACAGAACTGGACGAGGAAGAACCAGATCCAGAACTTCCCGAAGATGCAGATGAGGAAGAAGAACTGCCAGAATCCGAGGAAGAAACCGAAGAGATTGCATAATGCCAAACAAATAGAACTATAAAACTTGCAGGCGGTGTGGGAAAGAAACCATGCCGCCTGTTTTTTCTCAGCAAAGGAGGTTGATAGCCGCAACCATTCGATTTTTTGATTTATTCAGCGGGATCGGGGGATTCCGGGAAGGGTTAAGACGTGCAGACGGTTTTACCTGTGTGGGGCACTGCGAGGTGGATGCTTATGCGGATAAGAACTACCGATTGCTGTTCGACACAGAAGGGGAGTGGTTTTGTAATGACGCAAGAAAAATCGAAACAGACCGAATGCCAGACTTTGATCTTTTGTGTGCAGGATTTCCTTGCCAGGCATTCTCTATCGCCGGAAAGCGGGGAGGATTTGCAGATGCCAGAGGAACTTTGTTCTTCGAGATTGCCAGACTGGTTGCAGACAAGCGACCTGCGTATTTCATCCTTGAAAATGTTCCCGGACTGCTTTCGCATGACAAAGGCAGGACGTTTCACACCATCCTCAGTACGTTATCTGAGCTGGGGTACGGTGTGGAATGGAAAGTGCTTAACAGCAAGGATTTTGGAGTCCCCCAATCCAGAAAGCGGGTGTATCTTGTCGGATATCTTGATCGAAGATGTGCCGGAAAAAATATTACCTTTCCCAACAGCAAATGGAACGCCTCTTGTTCAAGTCCAGACGGGCAGACAGGGGAAACGGATCTACAAAGCCGAAGGCTTAAGCTGTACTCTGACTTCCGGAGCCGGAGGTGTGGGTGGTAAGACAGGGTTGTATGAGGTAGGTATTCCTATTAAAGAGAATACCAAGCAGGGTTATAAGATGGCGTATCCGAGAGATAGCATTGACTTAGGCTATGCAGGAATGAACACACGGAGAGGGCGTGTGGGGCATCAGATTGCCCATACCCTGACCACCGGAATCCAGCAGGGAACGCTTCATTTTGTGGATCTGTCTCCACCTCCTCTTATCACAGAGCATTGCAGATGTCTGAATACCAGACAGTCTGGCATCCATAATCACAAAGGGGAATGTTCCGGTGTCTTAAAAGAGGAAGGTGCCAGGGCAGTGCTGACTCCGGGAAGGGAAGAAACCCGGCAGAATGGCCGGAGGATGAAGGAACCGGAAGAGCCGATGTTTACCATTACTGCCACAGACCGCCATGGAGTTGCCTATCGGGGCAGAATCCGAAAACTGGTGCCAAGGGAGTGTCTGCGGCTGCAGGGTTTTTATGACTGGCAGATTGACCGTACCGAACAGGATACTTCGGACAGCCAGCTTTATAAACAGGCGGGAAATGGAGTGACCGTCAACGTGATCGAAGCCATAGGAACACTTCTTCGGCAGGCAGATGCGGAAATCCGGGCGAGAGGGATGAAAAGACAAAGAGGTAAGGCAGTATGGCAATTGGAATTCAGGATCAGTACTTCGGTACAGAAATTGAAATGACAGGTATTACCCGTCAGAGGGCTGCAGAGGTAGTCGCAGAACTATTTGGAACAAGGGCAGTTTGTGATGGTGGGTATTATGGAGTCTGGTCTGTGACAGATCAGGAAGGGAAGAAGTGGAAGTTTATGTATGATGGCAGTATCTATACGGAACGCAGGGAGCGTGGACGCATGGTTCGTGCCGGAAGTGAATACAGTACCGAAATGGTCAGTCCCAAACTTTCCTATGGAGAGATGGGCAAATTGCAGGAAGTAGTGCGGTGTTTGAGGCGCCATTGGGGCAAAGGTGAATGCGTCCTGCGGGCAGCATGTTCATGTGGACGCTTCCAACCATACCCCAAGAAGCCTCAAAAATGCTATGACCATCATGTATTCCAAAGAGGATATTCTGTTCAAGGCATTGAAAGTACAGACTTCCAGAGAAAGCAACTATTGTCAGAAAGTACGCCCCATTGTGCTGGAAAAAATCCGCAGAATGCCAAACAACACCATTTCCATGGAAAAGCTGAAACAGATCTGGTATGGAGGCAGGGATGGAAGTCATAATCATTATGACAGTAGCCGATATTATGCCTTAAACCTTCATGCGGTGTTTTCGAAGGGAACGCTGGAATGGCGGTGTTTTGAAAGCACTCTCCATGCAGGAAAAGTACGGGCAAATATCACGCTGGCTCTTGCCATTTCCGCTCAGGCCATCAATCAGAAATGTACCCAGATGCGGAAAACAGAGATTACCGAGAATCCTGCGTTTACATTCCGTACCTTTTTACTGCGGTTGGGGCTTATCGGACCGGAATATAAGAATGTCCGGGAACATCTGCTTGCCAACCTGGAAGGGGATCGGGCGTGGAGATATGACCGCAGTCAGTATGAATGTTTGAATAGAAATCATCGGGCAGAGGATGCCCGATAGGAGGTAGAGATGAAAGAAACGTATTATTTTGCCTATGGCAGTAACATGAACTTAGACCAGATGGCGTACCGCTGTCCGGCAGCTTTTGTTGTGGAGAATGTCAAGCTGGACGGGTATCGCCTGACTTTCTGTGGCAGGGGAAAGGGAAGCGGTGTTGCTACCATTCTGCCAGAAGAGGGAAGCCGGGTGGAAGGAGTGCTTTGGAAACTCACACCGGAGTGTGAAAAAGACTGGACTTTTATGAAGGATATCCACACCTGTATGGAAAGGAGCCTGTTCTTGTTCAGGGAAAGGATGGTGTGAAACGGGAAGTCATGGCATATACCATGAATGCACCCTATAAGGATCAGCCTGCCATTCCCTCAGACCTTTATTTTATGGGGATTGTGGAAGGCTGCCATCAGAATGGGATTTCCAGCCGCTCTGTGACCGATGCGTTAAAGCGTGTCCGGGAGGAAGTGGGCAGACAGAAACCCAGCCAAAAGAAAACAGAAGTCAGCAGATAACAAAGCCGCAGGGGAAAGCCTCTGCGGTATTTTTAACGAAAAAAGGAGAATGCAATGAAGAGTAGGAATATCAAAACAAGACTTGCAGCCTTTGGGCTCGCATTGCTCATGGGCATTAGTCCGCTTGGAAATTTGGCGGATGTCCATGCGGCAGAAATGCAAAATCTTTCAGAACCAGTAACAGAGAATGCAAAAATATTTGAAACGGAACAGACAGAGGAGGTTTCAGAGGTTACCGGACAGCTGGTAACAGCAGAAGATATCACGAAAGACATTTCCGACAAGGATTTTATGGCAGAGACTTGTATGGAAGGCATCCATTACGATTTGGAAAAAGAGGATGTTACCTTAGAACGGATCGAAGCAGAGGATGGAAGTGCCTACCATCCAGACCAGGCAGGGACTTATATTGCAACTTACTGGGTTGTGCCAAAAGATGCGCGTGACAGTTATTCAGTTACTCGTAAGATTATCCTGACGGATACGGAAGGACAGGCCCATGCAGAAGAAAACGGTGGGCAGAAACAGAAAGAGGATACGAAATCCGAAGAAGATTCGGAGACGCCTGTGCAGGAGATCCCGGGATGTGGAAGTAACGGTATCCGGGGAAGATGCAGATGCACAGGCAGCAAGGGAACTGGAAGAAAAGATTGAGGATGGGGAAGTGATGATGCTTTCCGGTGCAGAAAATACCTTTACTGCAAGGGAAACCGTACATCTGGAAAAAGGAGAGACCATTTACTATCCAAGTTATATTGGAAATTATCTGACCTGCAGGTTTACGGTGAATGGAAAGATTGCCTACTGTCTGGAATCCCATCGCTCTTCACCGCCGAGTGGAGATTATATAGCACAGGTGCTTGACAGCAATAAGAATTTGCAGAAGGTGCTGTATTATGGCTATGGCGGCGCCGGGGATATTACCGGAAGTTATCTGTCCGGGAAAAGTGCAGAAGAGAAATATGTATATACCCATATCGCAGCCAGTTATGCTTACGCAGGTGAGGCAGGATTTACGGGATGCAAGTATGAGGATCTGGTAAACGCAGGGGTGATCGCTTATATTGACCATCTGTTTGCTATGGAAGAACCGCCGAAAGGGGAGATTTCTCTTTCTAAAACATCCGTAAAAGCAGTCCGTGATGGAAAGGTGCAGAAAACACCGGATATCACATTGTCCGGGAATCACCGAAACTACATTTCAGTCCATGTACCAAAAGACATCACCATTTATAACAAGACAAAGGGAACTTCCGCAGAGAATGGTGCGCTGAAGATCTATGGCGGGGATACCTTTTATTTGACTGCCCCAATGCTTCATACCGGAAAATATTCCTCCGGGGAGCTGCATGGCTCTGTAGGGGAAACCTGGAGAACGTTGGTATTATCTACAGGAAACAGCAATCAGGACATTGGAGTCTTTGAATCGGAGAAAGCCAATCCGGTAAGTTTTACGGTAGACTGGCTGGAGATGACAAGGATCGAGCTTTTAAAACAGGATGCGGATACCAAGAATCCTTTAGACGGTGCAGTGTATGGCATTTATACAGACAGCAAGTGTGAGCATCTTTTGATGGAAATGCCAGTCACCGGGGAAGAGGCAAAAGCAGTCAGTGATTATTTTGAGGCAGCCATCAAAACAGTATATGTGAAGGAGATCAAGGCTCCAGACAAGTATGCACAGAGTGATGTGATCCATAAGGTGGATGTGAAAGCCGGAAAAACGGTCACCATCTCAGCAACCGATGAGAGGGTGAAAGGTGCTGTCCATATCCAAAAGATCGATAAGGAGACACAGCCTTTCTTCCCCAGGGGGATAGTTCCCTTGCCGGGGCTGTGTATGGTCTGTATGCCAGAGAGGATATCGTCCACCCGGATGGAAGACGGGGGTTCTGTTCAAAAAAGACAGCCTCATCGCACAGGGCGTGATCAAGGAGGATGGTACCTTAGATTTTTCCGAATTGTATCTGGGAAAAATGTATGTGAAAGAGATCACTCCGCCGGAAGGCTATACGGTAGATCCAACAGAGTATGAGGTGGATCTTGCCTACGAAGGACAGGAAGTGGCAGAGGTAACCAGGGATCTGACGGTACAGGAACAGGTGAAAAAGCAGGCGTTCCAGCTGATCAAGATCAGCGAAGATGGAGACCAGACAGAAACAGACCTTGTGGAAGGGGCAGGTTTTAAGGTGTATCTGGTCAGCAGCCTTTCCAAAGTAGAGAGTGGGGAATTACAGCCATCCAATGGGGAACAGTTTACTGCGGAAGATTTCCGAGGTTATGATTTCAGTAAGGAAGAGGGGGCAGTGACCCTATGTGGATGGCAAGGCATGTCCCGGTACCGGAGCTGATCACAGATAAAAAGGGATATGCCCTCAGTCCGGAACTTTGCGTATGGTCTTTATGTGGTAGAAGAGAGTACGGTGCCGGAGAATTTAAAAGCCATCGATCCGTTTTTGGTAAAGGTAGATGAGGACAGCAGAGAACCGATGGTATGGAGGATCTTCGATGACCGTCCGTTTGAGTTTTTGTTAAAGATCGTGAAAAAGGATGCACAGACAGGAAATCCGGTCTTGAAGGCAGGCACATCCTATAAAATCTTTGATATGGAAAAAGAGGAATATGTAGAGCAGACGGTATTCTATCCGAAGAAAGAGACGATTAGTGTTTTCAAGACCAATGAGGAAGGCTATCTGGTAACACCGGAAATAAGGAACTTTCTCTTTTAGTATATGATAAATCGCGATTAACATGGTATTGGGCTACTGCAATTTAAATGCTCTTTTTCCCACCTCTGTCGCGCGGCAATTCTTTTGATAACGGGAGTAGAGATAACTTTGCTTGTTTTCGTATTCCAGCACGAGCACATTTCCACCAACGTTTGCTTTCAAATATTTATTTCCTTTCCGTATTCGTGTACTCATCTTTTTTCCGGCGCTTTCCTTACACTCAGGCACAAGCCCCGCCCATGAGCTGAAACGGGATTCATTTTGAAAGTGCTCCATTTCCACACCAGTTTCCGCTAAAATTCGTTCTGCACTTTTTCTTCCAATCCCAGGCATATCATCCAAAGCTTCGATTGCCCAATTTATGGATTCTGTTTTTTTAATATCTGCATCTAAATCCATAATTAAAGCGGTCAGGCTTTCAATATGCCCAAGTTGATGTTTCAACATTTTTGCTGATGTTCTGATATCCGTCCTTGTAGGGATTTCTGCATTTCTGGAATTTTATCTCTGGCTCTTCCTTCGGCAAGTTCACTTAAAACAACCGGATCTGTTTCTCCAGATACAATTGCCTTTAAAATTGTCATACCGCTTTTTCCGCTGATATCGGTAATTACACTGCTCAATTTAACATTGCAGCCTTCTAACACAGCCTGGATTCGATTTAATTCACGAGCACGTTCTTCAATTACCTCCTGGCGGTAACGGGTTATTTCTCGCAGTTCTCTTTGATCCCTATTTGGTATGTAACTTGCTTTTACTAATCCATGGCGTACCAGATCGGCAATCCACTCTGCATCTTTTACATCCGTCTTACGTCCGGGAACTCCTTTGATATGCTGCGCATTCACAACCATGATCGGTATCTGTTCTTCTTCAAATATATTATATACAGGTTTCCAATAAGAGCCCGTACTTTCCATGGCAGCCATCTCACAATCTGTTTCTTTCAGCCACGAAACTAATTGGAGAATATCTTCCGTTATTGTTGAAAACTGACGGATTTCTTTTTTTCTGACACTCGTAAAAATACAGGCTACCATCATATTTTTATGAATGTCAATCCCACAACACCGCTTATACAATACTTCCATAAAGCAAACCTCCTTCGCATAAGCCGATGCAGCTCCTTGCTTAATTGTTGGCTGTCCTGCGTCCTCATCAAAACCCGATGGAAACAAAAAGTGGTACACCTAAGGAGCTGAAAATCAGTCTGTCGGACGGGCTTGTAAGCACCAATCCCCTTCCGATCTTATTCGGCACCTTAAGTATACCACTACATAACGTATAGCTAGTATCCAGTTTTCATTTATTGTGGTGAGATTTTCTCATGATTGTCTGTCGGGAAATAGACAGTTCTAAGAGAGGGAGGGTGTGACTCATATAAACACAATTAACAAAATGAAATCAAAAATGTAGTGGGATTTGAGGAATCAAAACGACTTCCAGATGGATCGTTCTTGATTCCTTTTTCTTTACAAATCGGTTACGTTCGCAGTACTGAAATTAGTGTATAATTGTAATAGTAAAAATCACGCACAATAAAGAAATAATCGGGTTTGTGTAAAATGAAAGGAACATTATTATGAAAGCAAGAATACTGGTGATAGAAGATGAAATGGCAATCAATGATCTGCTTTGTATGAATCTGGAAGCTGCTGGCTATGAAACAGTAGGTTATCTGGATGGAAATGATGCAAGTGAAGGCGTCGTACAGGACCATGAATTTCAGTGCGCACTTGTGGATATTATGCTTCCGGGAAAGGATGGTTATACCCTTTTACCGGAATTAAAAAAGTTTGGTATTCCGGTTATATTTCTTACGGCAAAGGCTGATGTTACAAGTAAAGTAAAAGGGTTAAAAGACGGAGCCGAGGATTACATAGTAAAACCTTTTGAAATGCTGGAGGTAATGGTGCGTTTGGAAAAAGTGTTAGATCGTTATGGAACGGCACCGAAACAGATTCAGATAGACGATGTCATAATTGATACCGTAAGTCACATAGTTACGAAAAATGGAGAAGAAATATATTTAAAACCTATGGAATATAACTGCCTTATGGTGTTCGTAAAAAACCCAAATAAAGCACTTACCAGAAGCCTGATCTTGCAGGAACTGTGGAAGGAGGAATTCTGCGGAGAAACAAGAACTGTGGATGCACACGTTGGACGCATCAGAAAAAAACTAAGCTGGCAGGATAAAATCAAAACCATTCCCAGAATTGGTTATCGACTTGAGGTGGATTTATGAAGCTATTTACAAAAATTTTTTTACAGGTAATCTGCATGGTGCTTCTGCTGTCATCTGGAATTTTTTTCTATACAACTTACAGGTGGAAAAATCAGAGCATACAGAATATCAACAGTTATGAAAATAGCAGGTTTCAAACAAATATTTCTAAGTTTGAAAACATGCTAATGCGGATTAAAAGTAAAACACAGGACACTGATGATAAAATCCGGAAAAAAATGATTATTTATGCTTTTCGTCAGGTATTCCACGACAGCGCCGTTTTTATATCAGGATGGAAAAAGAACAATATAATGGGACAAAATATGAGTTTGATCTGCAAAATATCAGAAACCTAACAAAAAAGCAAACATGATGGATTCGAAAATGACATCTATTGTGATAAACCACTGATCAGCAAAACAAATGGCAACGTATTTTTGCTCTTTTATTTTTCCAGTTACAGTTCTACAGACATGAACTATCAGATTGTCACCTACAAAGATATTACCAGTGTACAAAAACAGAGTCAGACACTGTTTTATCAGGCAGGAGGGTTTACCCTGTTTCTGGTTCTGTTTGTTGGCTTTTTCCTGTTTTTGACTTTGCGGAAAATTATGGAACCGCTCACAAGGCTAAAAGAAGCGGCTGTTTCTGTGGCAAATGGAAATTATGAGATAAAAGTGCCATCAGAAGGAAAAACGGAACTGGCACAGGTTGGGAAAAGCTTTAATCTTATGACAGGTAAAGTGAGGGAGCAGATTGAAAAGCTTTCTTCCGTAAACCAGGCACAGAGACAGCTGCTTGGAAGTTTGGCCCATGAATTAAAGACACCGATGACTGCAATCATAGGATATGCAGATACACTTCTAACGGTACGCCTATCTCCCAAGAGGCAGGAGATAGCGCTTGATTATATTAGAAATGAATGCAGAAGGCTTTCCAGGCTTTCAGTGAAAATGTTGGAACTTACCGGATTATATGAAACAGGTGAAGCAGAATTTGTTCCAGTGGAAGTTCAGATGAATCAATTTCTGGAAGATGTAAAAAAACTTGTTACTTACAAGCTTCAGGAGAAAAAAATTTGTCTTGAAATACATTGTAATCCAGAGGAGCTTAGAAAAACTTTTGATCCGGACCTTATGATGAGTGCAGTGACAAATTTTATTGATAATGCAGTCAAGGCTTCCGATGAGAATTCAAAAATCGTACTGGAGGCAACCCAAAATCATTTATCCGTTCAGGATTATGGGAAGGGAATTCCAGAGGAGGATCTGAAAAGAGTAACAGAAGCTTTTTATATGGTCGATAAATCACGTTCCAGAGTAAAGGGAAGTGTTGGGCTTGGTCTTGCGCTATGCCAGAAAATTGCAGATATACATGGATTTCAGCTGGAAATTACAAGCCATCTGGGAAAAGGAACAATCGTATCTGTTTTATGGTAAATAATTGGAATTTACAGAACAGTTACAACTTGCGGAAGATTTGGTGCAATGAAAGATGCTATACTTGTGGACATAAACAGGAAGGAGAATTTATTCAACATGAGAAAAAACATAAATAAAATTGTAGGATTAACACTTTGTATAGGAATGCTCACAGGATGTGCCCAGACCCCGGAATCTTCCCTTGTAAAACCAAAAGGGAGCAAGGTAGAAAATGCTTATACAGAAACTGAAGGCGTAGATATGGTGAACGAGGACTCTTCTGAAAATACAAAGGATAAGAACACAGCGGTAAGAACAACTATTCGAGACCTGCTCAATGCTCCGGAAACCTATAAAAGTCAGACTACAGATGACAGTGCAAAACTTGTAGTGAACACGGATGCCACTGTAGAAATACCGGATGTAGAAAAGATATCCGCAATTTCTGTCACGCCTGCAGAAGTTACACAGGATCTTCTTGACCGTATTACAGATGCCTTTTTCTCAGAGGCAAAGCTGTATACATCGGATAGCTATTATACCCAGACAAAGGATGAAATCAAAAAAACGTTGGATGAACTAAAAGAAGATGTAGCAAACGGAAATCTGGATCCCTATAATTGGGGTACGGATGAAGATGGTAACCTTTACTATAATATTTATGATGATATTGAATACTGGGAAGAGCAGTATCAATCAGCCCCGGAGACGAAGACCCTGGCAGAAGGAAGACCTGTTGCAGGCTCCCAGGAGACAGAAAATGGTACTGCGGAAAATGAATTCTCCGGTGTTGCACAGATGCCGGATGGATCAGAATATTTTTACATGACATCTTCCTACGGATCCGATACCTTATCTGTCAAAATCAGAAAATTGGCAAAATCTGGCGGGGAAAAGCTGCCTGTGGACACGACCTGGTCTGATTATACTTCTTCCAGTGAAGGGGAAAAACCTACTGAGGAGTCCATTGGGATTTCATTAGATGAAGCAAAAAAAATGGTACAGGAAAAAGTAGATAAAATGGGGATTACAGATCTGCAGTTTTCAGACTGGAGTTATGCATTGTGCAATAATCTTGAAAAGGATAATAGTTTAAGTAATCTTGGAAGCGGATATGCGATTTATTACACACGTACTATAAACGGTGTTCCGATTACTCGGACAATGGCAGATGGCGGTGCTTTGGAAGATATGGACAGCACTATGGAAACCTGGTCTTATGAAAGTCTTTATTTCTTTGTCGATAAAGATGGAATTGAAATAGGAAAAATACCTAACACGGAAATCATAAGATGCGGCACCCAGCTATACGGGCAGATCATCCACAAAGAGGTTGTAGCCGTGAAAATCCCTAAAACGCTTCCAAGTCCGGCATTAAGAATAACCGTGACAA
>ENA-OQDT01001948-OQDT01001948.1-human-gut-metagenome-genome-assembly--contig:-NODE-1948-length-11191-cov-1.648138_pt1 | contig 11191 bp, 9 predicted proteins | sample MGYA00242786_ERZ504617 | MGnify/ENA primary metagenome ERZ504617 (study PRJEB26092, sample SAMD00036337) | human gut metagenome | host: Homo sapiens | study: EMG produced TPA metagenomics assembly of... | reverse complement strand
CTACGGAATCAACTATTCTGCGCTGGAAGCTGCCGTCCGGCGAATCCAGCAGGATGTTGATTTCCTGATGAAGTATCTCCCCAAGGTGCCTGATGATGCCTATGTGAAAGTGGAGACCACGAAGATTTGTATGAAGTTTAGTTTATATCCTTCGATTTCCGTCTTCCTGAAATCCAGTAGTTGATTCACCAGATCCAGTAGCCGGTTCGCATTTTTATCCACAATCGTCAGATAATTCTTTGCGCTGGGAGATAGCTTGATGTCCCGTGTTACTTTCTCCAGAGGACTTTTAATTAAAGTTAGGGGCGTACGTATCTCATGAGCGATATTGATGAAGAAATCAATCTTAGCTTGATAAAGCTCCTTCTCCTTTTCATTCTCGAACTCCTGTATTTTCTGCTGTATATTGGCCTTATTATGCCGGGAAATGATAAAGATCAGCAACACTACGCATCCGATAGCGATAATCCCATATAGGATTAACGCCTTGGTAGAGAGCCACCATGGGGGAAGGATCGTAATCTGGAACATCGCCGGCTCATCATTCCAAATACCGGACAGGTTCGCCGCCTTCACCTTAAACGTATAATTACCGGGCGGTAGTTTCGTGAAATAAACCCGGTTCTCGCCCACCACATGATACCATTTGGAACTTAACCCTTCCATGCAATAGGCGTATTGGGTGAGGTTGGGGGCTTGGTAGCTTAATGATGTGTAGTCGATGTAGAATGTGGACTGATTATGTTCTAAGGTGATCCCTTTTTTTAAAAGTGATGTCTTTTTGCCTCAATAGATTATGGTCGGGGTCCGAATAATTGATTTGTGTCATATAAATCTTCGGTTGGATAGAGAACTGTTGGATATTATCGGGGTGGAACCGGACCAAGCCTTTCAAGGTCCCGAAATATAATTTGCCGTCTTTAGCTTTTAAAGAAGAGTTATAGTTGAATTGATTGGACAGGAGCCCATGTTCTTTTTTGAACATCCTTGATCTCTTGATTGACAGGGTTAAGTACGGCCAGGCCATTTGTGGTACTGATCCACATGTGGCCTTTAGGGTCTTCCTCGATCCGGTAAATGACGTTACTGGGTAGGCCGTCTTGAGTCGTGTATTTTGTCGTACTCTTTAAATTCCGGTCGTACATTTTCACTCCGTTTCCGGTAGCGAACCATAGATTGTTTTTAGTATCCTCATGGATGTGATTGATCGTCCGGTTGGCGTTCGTGTTTATGGAATCCAATTTAAATTCGCCGTGTTTTTGCCGGATTGGGTCGAAATAATATAATCCGATATTGAATGTTCCGGCCCATATAACCCCTTCGTGATCCTCGAAGATCGTTTGTATCCTGCAATTACCGGGGAATTGATCGAGAGGCTCGAAAATATCTTTCTCCGGATTATATTGATACATGCCAGATGCCGTAGCTATGAGCAAGTTATTTTTCCGGGTTTTATAGAGATATACGATGATATCGTTTTGGGAGGCGTAAGGATTCGGGGCGATCGTATAATGCTTGATGATTTTCTCCGTACGGATATCCATCACGTCTACCCCGGTTAGCGTGTGTCCCGATCCATAGATAGTCTCCAATCACGGTAAGCCCGTGGATACAGCTTTGGGAAAGACCGTCTTTATCTTGGAAGTTCTTATAGGTTTGCGTACGGATGTCGAGTTTATTGAGACCAGCGTCTTCGGTTCCTATCCATATATTATGGTTAGCGTCTTGGCAATATCATGGATAATATCACCGTTAATTGTTTTTCGCCGGGTATATTGTAGTCTTTCTTGAATTGAGATAGGGGGTAAGGTAATTAAGTGCCCCCATTATCCGTACAGATCCATAAGCCACCTTCCCGGTCCTTGCAAACTGTTTGATAGCGTTATTGGATAGTGATATGGATCGCATTTGTCTTGTTCTATGTGAAGGTCTTGTTTGAGGGGATTTGGTAGATATAGATACCGTTGTAGGTGGCGATCCATACCTCGTCGTTTGTCACTTGGAAAATATCTCGGGTATAGAGGGGGCTGTTCTTTTGCTGGGTAAGAACATTTCGGCAAACACCTGTTTGTATATTGACTTGTTTGACTCCGTTATCGCTTGTACCTATCAGTAATGTATTATCGGACGGGGATGCCCATAGAGTCGTCATATTATCTATATGTAGGGTGTCGCTACCGTTATGGATATTTAGAGGGATGAATTTGTTATCGGTCGGGTCTAAGAGGACGACATTGCCGTTTAGCGTGGTGGCCCAGATCTGATCTTGGGGGGTGATATAGAAAGAGGTGATCGGATCACTATCCTTATACAGGTAGTTTTGGTGTAGCTCGGATTGCTCATTATATTTAATAAGAGAAAAGCCGGATAACAGCATCCACAGATTCCCTTGGTGATCAAATTCCAGATAGGTACAGCCGATTCCTTTCGTGAACTTTATCAAGGAAAAAGTATCGGTTTGGTAATCGTATTTTTTGTACTCCCATATTAGTACCCACCCAGAGTTCACCGGAAGGGCTTATCGCCAAGTCGGTAATCCAGCTACTTATTAAAGTTCCTCTCTGCTTGGTTTGATTTTTTATGATATGGAATTTGTTCCCGTCAAATCGATTGAGCCCGTCCCGTGTTCCAAACCACATAAAGCCATAATGATCTTGGACACAACATGTCACGTTATTATTGCTTAATCCATCTTCTACCTCATAGGATTTAAAGTAGTATGACCGGGCGTTGAGCTCTATTGCGGTTACTACAAATAATAGGACGTATAAATAATTCATCAAGCTTTTTTTTCATAGATCTCCCTTGTATTTCATGCGCAATATAAAGCCTTTTCCTAGACTTTCCATAGCAGTATCGTATCATTGTTTTTCATTTGTTTCAATGTCCAGACTTCAGTTTTTGGCTTTAAAAGCCGTTCCTTGCAAGACTGTTTGTTGAGACGATAGGTAATAATTTTGAGAGAAAAGTGTAATACTGTTTGACTCAAGGGGCTTTAATTTTGGCAAAAACAGTGTGAATCTTTAAAAGATAGAATATGAATCAAAAAGTAAAAGTAGGTATAATAGGTTTTGGTCGCATGGGTGGATTTTATTTGGAGGAGATGCGGAAGAGCGATCAATGGGAGGTACTTTACATCTGCGATACGGACCCAGAGGCACGAGATTTGGCAAGGAGAAAGTCGCCGACATCCCGAATCGTAGCGGATGAGCAAGTTGTATTCGAGGACCCGGAAGTACAAGTGGTCGGTTTATTTACATTGGCGGATTCCCGGTTGAGGCAAATTAAGAAGGCAATGGCATTTGGCAAACATGTCATCTCAGAGAAACCGGTCGCAGATACGATCGAGCATGAATGGGAGGTCGTGAAATGCGTGGAAAACTCAAGTTTGTTCTCGACCGTTAATTTGTATTTGCGTAATTCTTGGTACCATAATACGATTAAAGAATTTATCCGGAGAGGAGAGATCGGAGATTTGGCGATCATTCGCATTTGCCATATGACTCCGGGGTTGGCTCCGGGTGAAGGTCATGAATATGAAGGTCCGTCTTTTCATGATTGCGGAATGCATTATGTGGACATTTCCCGGTGGTATGCCGGATGCGAGTATAAGACATGGCATGCGCAGGCGATCCGGATGTGGGATTATCCCGAACCTTGGTGGTTGCAATGTCACGGGACATTTGAGAACGGGGTGGTATTTGATATAACACAAGGGCATGTGTATGGACAATTATCGAAAGACCAAACGCATAACTCTTACATAGATGTAATAGGAACGAAAGGAATCGCCCGGATGAGTCATGATTTTAAGACTGCGGTCGTGGAGTTGAGAGGTGTTAATGAAACACACCGGATCGAGAAGCCCTATGGGGGGAAAAATATAAGTACGCTATGTGATTTGTTCGCAGATTCCGTACGGACCGGAGTTTTTCATTCCCGCCTACCGCTGATGCGTGATTCCGCTATCGCTTCCGAGTATGCGTGGAAATTTTTGGATAACGCTAGACGAAATGAGATGCCTTCTATCGGGAATCTACAAACCTTGGAGGAAATCCGGGAGAGAAGACGGAATATGACGGAAGGGTATGGCTTGCTTCGCCATGTAAAATTGTCTCATTCTTGATACGATTTTCTCAATGACCGGAGGAAACAGGCTGGAACTTGTATTATGCGACAATCGGAAACGATTTTGATAAAATAGAAAAAGAGGAATTTTCGTATGCGTGATATATTTGCGGCAGCTTGTTCATAGAGCGAAAATAGAAACATTAATTTAATACATGTAGCATGAAAAAAATGATTGTTCTTATCAGTCTTTTATGTGGAGCGTTTTTTTATGAGCGCCCAACAAAGTAATCAACAACAAAGACCACCGGAAAGATGGAAACCTGAGAGTACTGAATGGTATTATCCGGTTCCTCCTAAGGTAAAGCCGGGTGTAGGAACTGGTGCTCCTTCCGATGCGATCATCCTGTTTGATGGAAAAGATCTTTCTATGTGGGAATCCGCAGGAAAAGATGGAGGTCCCGCTAAATGGACCGTAAAGGATGGGGCGATGATTGTGGCTTCTGGGACCGGATCGATCCGGACAAAAGATTATTTTGGAGATTGCCAGTTACATATCGAGTTCAAGACCCCTACACCGGGAAAGGATAATACATTACAGATGAAAGGTAATAGTGGCATTATGTTACAAAGCCGTTATGAGGTGCAGGTTTTGGATTGTGAGGATAATCCTACGTATGTGAATGGCTGGGTCGGCAGTATTTATAAGCAAAGTGCACCGTTGGTAAATCGCTTTCACGAAGACAAATGAGTGGCAGGTTTATGATATTTATTGGAAAGCTCCCCGTTTCGGGACAAACGATGAATTGGAATCTCCCGCTATGATTACCGTGGTATTGAACGGTATCGTTGTTACAGAATAATTATGTACTGAAAGGAACGACCCCATATACCGGTTTACCTAAATATGTAGCGCATGGCCGTCTGCCATTAAGCTTACAGGATCATGGAGTGGAAGTGGCTTTCCGTAATATATGGATTCGTAATTTATAAATTGTATAACCTTAAAATAATGATTTATGACTACACGTAGGAATTTTTTAAAGAACTCGACGATGTTGGCCGCTGGCTTAGGTATCTCACCTCTTTTGGCATCGGCAGCTCCTACCGTCTCTCATAAGGAAGAGACTATAAATGGGCGGGTGAATATCGCTGTAATAGGTGTCGGTATGGGATGCCGTGATTTGCAAGGGGCTTTGACTGATAATCCGTGGGTACATTGTGTGGGCATGTGCGACGTGAACAAAGTGAGACTTGATGAGCAGATCGCACGTTTCAAAAAAGACTTTCCAAACCAAACGACTTCGATCAAGGCATATAGTGACTTCCGGGAAGTCTTGGCAAATAAGGATATCGACGGGGTCATTATCGCAACACCGGATCATTGGCATCCTTACATCTTCGCTGAGGCTTTAAAAGCGGGCAAGGCGATTTATGTGGAAAAGCCGGTTGGTAATTCGATTCCGGAGTGCCATTCGATGATGGATTTCCAAAAGAAATATAAAGGGGTGGTAACAACTGGCTTATGGCAGACTAGTCAACGATATTTCTTGGCGGCTAATGAGATATTGAAATCCGGTGTGTTGGGGGATGTTTATAAAGTTCAGCTATGGCTTTGCCAATCGACGGACCCACGTCCGGCCGTAGCGGATTCTCCGGTTCCTTCTACATTAGATTACAATATGTGGTTGGGCCCGGCTCCCGAGCGTCCATTTAATAATTACCGTTTTCGTGGATGGCGTGGTTTTTGGGATTATGGAGGCGGCCAGCAAACCGACTGGGGAGTGCATTGGATAGACTCTGCGTTCGATGGATTGAAAGCGTTAGGATTGTGTGACCGTGAATATCCGGAGGCGGTATTCTCTACGGCTTATAAAGATCCTACCTCTTTTAATGAGACTCCCAGTTGCCAGACAACGATCTTCCAATATAAGAATTTCCATATAGAATGGGCACAACAAGTCGCTCACCTGTATAATCGGAATCAAGGGGTAGCTTGGGTAGGAAGTAAAGCTACCTTAGTATGTAATCGTGAAGGTTATGAATTGATTCCAGAGAAGAACCGGGAGGGTGAGTTATTAACCGACCGTTCCCAGCTTGTCGGGAAGTTCGAGGATGGCGGTATTGAGGCCCATGCGACGAATTGGTGTAAGTGTATATTAAATAAATCTATTGAGACGAACAGCCCGATCGAGAAAGGGGCTTTTCGCGACGATCCTAGCCCATATGGCTAATATCTCATATTTGACGGGAACTCGTGTTGTGTATGATCCGCAAGCTCGTAAGTTTGTGGATAATCCGAAAGCGGACGCGTATTTGAAGCGGAGCTATAGAAGCCCGTGGCAATTCCCGAAAGTTTAATGCGATTGAATGCTTAAAAACAACGACCGGTGGATTTTAATACTCTATTATATATAACCATTACCATACGAATTGAATTACAGCACATTGAGATCTCCGGTCGTTTTTTGTAAAAACAATGTCAACTTTAAATGAATGAGTTATGGAAAATCAAAAAAAGAAAGTATGGCTTCGAAAGGCCCTGTTTTTGATCGTTAGTTTGGCGTTATTCTTTCCCATGATGGCGCAAACGATTACAGTAAAAGGAGTTGTAAAGGAATCTATGACAGGCGAACCGATCATTGGTGCCAATGTAGCGGTGAAAGGAACGACTAACGGTACGATTTCTGATATAAGCGGTATGTATCAGATCTCGAATGTATCATCAAATGCCGTATTGATTGTTTCTTATATTGGATATAAGACCGCAGAGATTCCGGTAAATGGAAAGAACACGATAAATGTGAGCTTGGAGGAAGAAAGTATTGGACTTCAAGAAGTGGTAGCCGTGGGATATGGCTCTCAGAAAAAGAAAGAATTGACCGGCTCTGTTGCAGGCTTGAAGGAGGGAGACTTGATTAAGGGCGTACAGTCTGACCCAATGGGTATGTTGCAAGGTAAAGTGGCAGGTTTGAATATATCCAAACCAAATGCCGGCGACCCGAATGGAGAGTATAAGTTCCAATTACGTGGAACTTCATCCTTAACCGGTAATACTTCTCCGTTGATCGTCATTGATGGTATTCCTCAAGGGGATTTATCCGCTATTCCACAAGATGATATTGAAAGTATCGATGTATTGAAGGATGGTTCAGCGGCGGCGATATATGGAACCCGTGGAACGAATGGCGTTATCTTGGTTACGACAAAACGAGGTTCTGCCGGGAAGATGAGCGTTACCTACAATGGATATATGTCTATCTCTTCCATAGCCAATCAATTGGAAGTCATGGATCGTGACCAGTTTTTGGCAAATGGGGGAAACGACCGGGGATATGATACGAATTGGATGGATGAGATTACCCGAACTCCGTTCTCCCATTCGCATAACTTGGCATTGACAGGAGGTACGACCGATTTTAATTACCGGGCTTCTGTATCTTATCGAAATAATCAAGGTATCGCTCTTAAGTCAGGGTTCAATGAGATGATCGCTCGTTTTTCCGCTAATCAGAATTTATTCGATAAAAGATTCAAATAGCATACGACGCTACTTATCGTCGTTTTGACCGGGAAGGTGAGAATTCCAGCTATGATGATTATTCCGCTTTTAAGCATGCGTATTATTATAATCCTACGGCACCCGTATACGACGAGACGGGAACGATAGATGCCGGAGGGTATTATGCGCTGGATATTCAGGGATATTCAAATCCGGTGGCTTATATTATGCAGCGTGACCGTCGTACAAAAGGCGGACTTTTCCAAGGGTCTGCTCGTGTAACTTGGAACATTTTGGAAGGACTTCGTGCGCAAGCTTTTGGCTCATTGAAATACTCTGATATAAATAAGGGTACTTATACCTCACGAGAGGTATTTAACACTTCTAGTTTCGGGTCAGCGTCTCGGAGTTTTAATACTCGTTTTAATAAAACACTGGAGACGACGATCGACTATGTAAAATCTTTTGGAGAACATCATTTAGTGGTATTAGGTGGATATACCTATGAGCATAATTATCGGGAGTCATTTGGCATGAACAACTCGAATTTTGATTCGGATGTATATTCTTACTATAATTTGGGTGCGGGTAGTAACTTGATTAATAACCCTAGCCAAAGCATGATGGATGGTTCGGTTTCTCAAGATAATTTGGTTTCGTTCTTCGGCCGTGTAAATTATAACTGGGGAAATCGTTACTTGTTATCAGCGTCTGTACGACGTGAGGGCTCTACTCGTTTAGGTGCGGATTATAAATGGGGAACTTTCCCTGCGGTAAGTGTCGGTTGGTCTATCGGTAATGAGGCTTTTATGGAAAGCGCTAGCTGGATTAACGATTTGAAATTGCGCTTGGGATATGGCGTGACAGGAAATATGCCTTCAGATAATTATTTGTCTTTGTCAATGATGGGAGTGGTAGGCCGTTTTTATGATCATACTTCTAAACAATGGATCAATGCTTATGGGCCGACACAGAACCAGAATCCGGATTTGAAATGGGAGCGGAAAGGCGAATGGAATCTAGGTGTTGATTTTGCAGCGTTGAATAACCGCTTGAACGTGACCGTTGATTTGTATACCCGTAAGGTTTCAGATTTGTTGTATAAATATAAGGTTCCGACTCCTCCTTATCAATATTCTTCTATGTTGGCGAATGTTGGCGACGCTACAAGTAAAGGTCTGGAATTCTCTGTTTCCGGAACCCCGGTGCAGAATAAGAACTTCTCATGGACTAGTTCTATTAACTTCTCATTTAACACGAATAAATTGGACAAATTAAGTAATGAGACTTTCCAGACTGACTGGATTGAGACCGGTTATTTGTCGGATGGTGATTTAGGAGGTATGAACTCGACTCCATTGATTCGTTTGGTCCCGGGTGGCAAGGTTGGTGATTTTTATTTGCCGGTATTCGAGGGATTTACGGAAGATGGTAAATGGAAATTCAAGGATGTCGATGGTAGTGGTGACTTTACATATAATGAGGATCGTGAGATCGTAGGTAATGCGCAACCTGATTTTATAGCAGGATGGACTAACGAGTTTAAATATCGTGACTTCGATTTATCGTTTACATTCCGTGCTGTCGTAGGCAATGATGTATATAATGTAAGCCGTATGGCATTGGAGAATCGGAATGTGGCTGGAAAGGAGAAGAATATGTTGGCTTCGGTAATGGATATCCGTTGCAGATGCGGCTCAAGCTTCTAGTTATTATTTGGAGGATGGTTCTTTTGTGAAGTTGGACAATATCACATTGGGTTATAATGTGCCGGTGAAGAAATTAGGTTTCATGCAAAACTTACGTTTGTACTTGACTGGTCAGAACTTGTTTACGATCACAGGCTATAAGGGTATCGACCCGGAGTTGATATGGTAGGATTAGATAATATGGGTATTGAGAGGACTCGTTATTATCCGGCTAGCCGTTCTTTTATTCTTGGTTTGAATGTTACGTTTTAATGGATACTCTAAATATCGAAGGTTATGAAAAAATATAGTTTAATATATATAGTATCAATGATTTGTTTCTTGGTTATCGCTCCTTCTTGTACGGATATGGATGAAGATACGACGGGACAAATGGTATCAAATGACTTTTATGCGGATCCTTCTTTGATTCCGCAAGCGGTAGGTGCTGCCTATGCGGAATTGCAGGCTTATCAGAATCACTGGGGAGTATGGGGTTGCAGACTGTTTCCTCGGATGAATGTGTTGTTCCGACTCGTGCGCCGGGTAATGACTGGTATGACGGAGGGGTATGGCAGGATTTCCATCGTCATCAATGGCAATACAATCTGGATGCATTGAATAATGTGTGGATTTCCGTATTTTCTGGAATAACGACATGTAACCGTGTGGTTTACGACTTGGATACATATAAAGAGGAGATGGATGTCGATATCATAATAATAAATATCGTGCGGAGACTGTCATCTTGTAGATGTTTCTATATTCTATCTTACTTGGATTTAGTTCGGAATGTTCCTTATATCGATACATATGAGAGTGAAATCACGGCTTCTCCTCAGACAAGCCGTCCTGAGCTTTATCAGAAAGTCGTAGATTGTATCTTAGATAATATGGAATATTTGGATGACGCTCCGTCTGCCGAGAATTATGGAAGATGTACGAAATCGATGGCTTATACGATGTTGGCAAAACTATATTTGAACGCAAAGGTGTTCAAAGGGGCCTCTTCTTACGATAAGGACGATATGAATAAAGTGATAGAGTATTGCGATAAAGTGATTAACTCTGGATATTATGAGGTCGTATCTGATTTCTCCGCTCCATTTAAAGTGGCGAATGAGTCTTGTAAAGAAAATATTTTCGTGGTACCGATGCAAAATGGTATCAATTCAAATGGAGACTACGAGTTTCATTTCCATAAATTCTCCGGACATCCCAAGTCTCGCCAGATGTGGGGTATAAATGTGGGCGGTTGGAATGGAGGTTGCGCTACTCCGGACTTCCTTGCTTTATATAAAGATGACGATACCCGGAAAAAGGCGACTTTTATTTACGGTTTGATTTATGATAAGGTCACGGGAGAGCCTGTTGAGGATGGTGATAATCCGGGAAAACAATTGGAATTGACTATTGATGTATCTTCTATTAATGCCGCTTATCGTTGGGAAGGTGCTCGTATTCAGAAGTATGAATATGAGTTGGGTATGACTGGTAATATGAACAATGATTTTGTTTTATATCGTTTAGCCGATATCTATTATATGAAGGCTGAAGCTATTTTGAGAGGTGGTAATGCCGCTACTTTATCAGCTTTGTGTGCGGAACCTGCATTCCAGTTAATACGTGAAAGGGCAAATCAGCCCGTGTATACTCCGGAAACATTAACGTTGGATGAGTTGATCAATGAACGTGGCCGTGAATTTGCGTGGGAAGGTTGGCGTCGTCAAGACTTGGTTCGTTGGGATAAGTTCGCTAAAGGTAGCTGGACATTTAAGGAAGCCTTGAATAATAATTCGCGTGATTTATTCCCGATACCATACGATCAGATTACGAAAAACCAATCTTGGAAACATGAATCCGGGGATATTAATAGTTGTGTTTTTATGCATATGGATAGACGACAATTCGTGAACACCTTAGGAACTGGGCA
>ENA-OQDT01001947-OQDT01001947.1-human-gut-metagenome-genome-assembly--contig:-NODE-1947-length-11194-cov-4.045450_pt1 | contig 11194 bp, 8 predicted proteins | sample MGYA00242786_ERZ504617 | MGnify/ENA primary metagenome ERZ504617 (study PRJEB26092, sample SAMD00036337) | human gut metagenome | host: Homo sapiens | study: EMG produced TPA metagenomics assembly of... | reverse complement strand
GTCTTAACCAAGTGCTTGGGCACACCGCCTACAGGCATAATGTACGGCAAGTTGATTTCCGTGCTCGTAGAAGAAGACAATTCAATCTTAGCTTTTTCGGCAGCTTCCTTCAAACGTTGCATAGCCATCGGATCCTGAGTCAGGTCGGCGCCTTCATCGTTCTTGAACTCTTGAACCAGCCAGTCGATGATTACCTGGTCGAAGTCGTCACCACCCAAGTGAGTATCACCGTTGGTTGACAATACTTCGAACACACCGCCACCGAATTCAAGGATAGAAATATCGAATGTACCGCCACCGAGGTCGAACACGGCAACTTTCATATCCTTATGCGCCTTGTCGATACCATAAGCCAAAGCTGCGGCAGTCGGTTCGTTCACGATACGCTTTACTTCCAGACCGGCAATCTGACCGGCTTCCTTCGTAGCCTGACGCTGAGAGTCGGAGAAATAAGCCGGAACGGTGATTACGGCTTCCGTTACTTCTTGTCCCAGATAATCTTCAGCGGTCTTTTTCATTTTCTGCAGAATCATTGCAGAAATTTCCTGCGGAGTATAGAGACGTCCGTCAATATCCACACGCGGAGTATTGTTGTCACCTTTTACCACTTTATAAGGTACGCGAGCGGTTTCTTTCTGAACCTGATCCCAGTTCTCACCCATGAAACGTTTGATAGAGAACACGGTTCTCGTAGGGTTTGTGATAGCCTGACGCTTTGCAGGATCACCGATCTTACGTTCGCCGCCGTCTACAAATGCCACTACTGAAGGAGTTGTACGCTTACCTTCACTGTTTGCAATTACTACAGGTTCGTTTCCTTCGAATACAGAAACACAAGAGTTTGTTGTTCCTAAGTCAATACCAATAATTTTTCCCATGATCGTTATTTTTTTATTTGTTATTATTCAGTTTCGGTGTCCGCCTCGTTGGCAGACGCCAATAAAAAGACAAACGCCGTGCCAAATTGTTCAAGGCGGCGGCAGATTTATGAATGTGACAGTTTGTCTGTCAGTTTGGCAGAGTTAAATATATTTTTCCTGTCGGAAATTACCATTTGTTAATTTCTATCCCACTCAAAAGTCCTACTTTTGCCCCCGAAAAAGAAAAGATATTGTTTGAGGGATTCAAGAAAGCATGCTGGTTCTCTTTTTTCAGATTTTATCAGATTTTCTCTAAAGAAAGCTGATATAAAACCAAAACACTTTCTAAAAAGGAGCATTGCCAATATTTATCCGTTCCACCATGGTGGAACAGAATGTATCCCGTGATGGAACACAAGTTTCTCCGTGGTGGAACAAAAACTTCCTCATGGCGGAACGAATAAGCATTAGCCGCCGAACCTCTTAAACAAAGAAACAGATTACAATAAAACATAGAAGACTAAAGATTATGGAAAAGATGAGAGACAGTATTGACTTCAAGAACATGGACATTGCGGCATTATTCCGCAAATTACTGCTCCCTACTGTACTGGGAATGATATTTTCCGCATTGTTCGTCATTACCGACGGTATCTTTGTGGGAAAAGGTATAGGCAGCGATGCCCTTGCCGCCGTCAATATCGTGGCACCGCTATGGTTGTTCTCCACCGGCATCGGTCTGATGTTCGGCGTAGGAGCATCTGTGGTGGCTTCCATCCACTTGTCACACAATAAACCCAAAACGGCACGTATCAACATTACGCAATCCATAGTGGTATCCTCCCTGCTGCTGATGTGCACTTCTACCCTATTTTGCCTGTTTGCACCGCAAGTGGTACATCTGTTAGGCAGTTCGGAACGGCTCAAACCTTTGGCTATAGAATATATGTGCTGGTTTGTACCTTTTTCCGCTTTTACGGCCCTGCTTAATTCGGGCATGTTTTTCCTGCGACTGGACGGTTCGCCCAACTTCGCCATGTTCTGCAATATAGTTGCCTCCGTTCTGAACATCATACTCGATTATCTGTTTATCTTCCCTTTCGGCTGGGGAATGTTCGGTGCGGCCTTCGCAAGTGCCATAGGAACAACGGTAGGAGCGTTAATGATTATCATCTATCTTTCACGGCGCAACTGTGCGCTGCGTTTCTATCCGGTGAAGTTCAGCCGTAACAGCATGAAGCTGATGAAGCGCAATGTAGGGTATATGTGCCGGCTGGGCTCATCTGCCTTTCTGTGTGAAGTGGCTATTGCCTGCATGATGTTTGTAGGCAATCTTGTATTCATCCATTATCTGAAAGAAGACGGTGTGGCGGCCTTCAGCATCGCCTGCTACTTCTTTCCTATCATATTTATGGTATACAATGCCATTGCGCAGTCTGCACAGCCTATTATCAGTTTCAACTATGGGCTTAACGAAACGTTGCGCGTACGCAAGACGTATCTGCTTGCCTTAAAGACAGCCGTTGGCTGCGGGATATGCTTTGCCCTGATTACAATATTTTGCAGCCGGGAGATTGTTGCCATGTTCATAGACCGGAGTTATCCCGCCTATGATATAGCAGTGAAAGGCTTGCCTTTATATGCATCCGGTTTCGTGTTTTTTGCAATCAACATAGTTTCCATCGGTTATTTTCAGAGCGTGGAACGCGCCAAGTACGCCACTGTCATCACGCTGCTGCGCGGATTTATCTTATTGACACTCTGCTTTTACGGACTTCCACTACTATTGGGCAAACCGGGGATTTGGCTGGCTACCCCGCTGGCAGAATTATTGACCACTCTTTTCATACTCATTATTTATATGGGCAGGAAAAGAAATGGCAAGGAAAATTCAATATCTTTGCAACATGGAAATCATGCTAAAGAAATTCTGCAAGAAGTATAAATTACCCGAAAAAAGCCTGTTTGAGCTGTTGTCTCATATGGAAGAAATATCCTTTTCCAAAGGAGAGCTTATAATAGAGAAGGGAGAACGGAATTCTAATTTCTACCGTTATAAAGAAAGGTATATGGCGGGCATACTACCTGGCAGACGGCAACAGAAAATTCCTTATGGTTTGCCAACTCCCGGCGATGCCGCATTTTCTTCATAGGGGGTATTGTGGACGACAAACCTTCTTAGGTCAATATCGAGTCTGTAAACGACAGTACAGCCTATTGCATCAGCAAAACCAAATTAGAGGCTCTGTTTGCACACTCTATCGAAATGGCAAACTTCGGCAGAAAGATTTTTGAACGTGAAATTTTGTCAGTGGACGCTTCGACACTGGCTTATGGGACACCACCCACCGCCAAAGAGCGTTATCTGACATTAATGGAAGAGAATCCTGAACTATTGCAGGATGTACCGCTGAAATACTTGGCCTCATACCTGTATATCACTCCGCAATCATTAAGCCGCATACGTGCCGGACTGAGGGAAAAAGAGGATGTGTCAAAATAAAAAAACGCCCGCTGTTTGTTTCTTTATCAAACAAGAATTACACGGATTTCACAGAAAAAGAATAAAATAAATCTGTGAAATCCGTGTAATCTTATACTGAATAATGACCGATGTCCGTTATTTCTTCACCAATACCATTACCAGATTGTTGTCCGCATCATAAAAGCCCATACCGCCGCCTGCCAGCTTACCGAAAGACTGAACGGCATTCAATGCTTTCAACACACGGCTCTCCACTTCCATATCGGGACATGCCATCATGGTACTGATAACCTGCGGGAAAGATATGGCTACCGGATTTGCATCATCCGCATTAAATGAACCGTTAATGACATTACATCCGGCAGTACCATGCAGAGTTTTTTCTGCAATATTGAACTCGATGAACGGCTGCTTTTCCATTCCCGACGGGATGGTCTCTCCACCGGCCTCGCTAATCATCCATTTGCCGTTCAAATCGGCCAACTTAGCAGAAGCTTCTTTTTTCTGCAACACAATGACAGGACGATTGGAAGAAGCGCATAATGCCATATTCTCCTTGCCCAGTTGCTTATACTTCTTTACCTGTCCTAAAGCAGCCAGCACGTTTTTCTCCACTGTCATATCCGGACACATCATACGGGTACTTCCCAATGCGCCAAGGTCTATCTGTCCGGGTTTGGCATTCACATCGAACGAACCCATCAGACGGTTACAGCCACTGTTACCATATACCTGTCCGGTCTTTGTATCAAAACCGATAAAAGGAAATTCCTGATTCGGAGCAGGTACAACCGCACTGCCGTTTATTTCAATAATATTCCACTCACCACTCAAGGAAGAGAGCGTTGCGGCATTTTTAGTCGAAGCGCAAGATGACAGCCCTGCCACAGTAGCCGCCATACAAAGGGAAACAAATACTTTCTTCATTGTTACTTTTTGTTTAAGTTAATTTTATCACCACAAATATATACAAAATAATCCAAAAGCAAACCTTTTGTTTAGAAATAGCAATACTTGGTCAAAGTATTTAGCAGGATTTTAATGTTTATCTGAGAATTAAGCCTTATATTTGCTCATTGAAAAAAAATAATCATATTTAAAACTTTTGTAAGTAGAAAAATGGGTAAAGTTCTTATTATCGGTGCAGGCGGTGTAGGTACCGTTGTTGCGCACAAAGTAGCTCAAAATCCGGATGTGTTTACAGAAATCATGATTGCCAGCCGCACCAAATCCAAATGCGACGCTGTTGTAAAAGCAATCGGCAACCCTAACATCAAAACCGCTCAGGTAGATGCAGACAATGTAGACGAACTGGTGGCGCTCTTCAACAGTTTCAAACCCGAAATCGTCATAAACGTAGCTCTCCCCTATCAGGACCTTACTATCATGGAAGCCTGTCTGAAAAGCGGAGTAAATTATCTGGATACGGCCAATTACGAACCGAAAGACGTCGCTCACTTCGAATACAGCTGGCAATGGGCATACAAAAAACGCTTTGAAGATGCCGGACTGACAGCTATCCTCGGCTGTGGTTTCGACCCGGGTGTAAGCGGCATATATACCGCCTATGCAGCCAAGCATCATTTTGACGAAATCCAATACCTGGACATTGTGGACTGCAATGCAGGAAATCATCACAAAGCATTTGCAACCAACTTCAACCCGGAAATCAACATCCGCGAAATTACCCAAAACGGACGTTATTACGAAAACGGCGAATGGGTAACCACCAAACCGTTGGAAATCCACAAAGCACTCACCTACCCCAATATCGGTCCGCGCGATTCTTACCTTCTTTATCACGAAGAACTGGAGTCTCTGGTGAAAAATTTCCCCACAATCAAACGTGCACGTTTCTGGATGACATTCGGACAAGAGTACCTGACCCACCTACGTGTTATCCAGAACATCGGCATGGCCCGCATTGATGAGGTAGAATACAACGGCATGAAAATCGTTCCGCTGCAATTCCTGAAAGCCGTACTCCCCAACCCGCAGGATTTAGGCGAGAATTACGAAGGCGAAACCTCTATCGGTTGCCGTATCCGCGGCTTGAAAGACGGTAAAGAACACACCTATTATATATATAACAATTGCAGCCACCAAGAAGCTTACAAGGAAACAGGCATGCAGGGTGTGAGCTACACAACCGGTGTTCCTGCCATGATTGGCGCCATGATGTTCCTCAAAGGTCTGTGGAAGAGACCGGGTGTATGGAACGTAGAGGAGTTCGATCCCGATCCGTTCATGGAACAGCTTAACAAGCAAGGACTGCCCTGGCATGAAGTAATCGACGGAAACTTGGAGTTTAATTAGCGATTAATCATTTATTACCAATCAACCCCTAAACACTGAATTACGTGAATATCGGAGATAAAGCGCCCGAAATACTGGGTATCAATGAAAAAGGCGAAGAAATTCGTCTGAGCGATTATAAAGGAAAAAAAATAGTGCTCTATTTTTATCCCAAAGACTCAACTTCAGGTTGTACGGCACAAGCTTGCAACCTGCGCGACAACTATACCGACCTGCGTAAGGCCGGCTACGAAGTTATCGGAGTCAGTGTAGACAACGAGAAGTCGCACCAGAAATTCATCGAAAAGAACAACCTGCCCTTTACCCTGATTGCAGACACAGACAAAAAGCTGGTGGAGCAATTCGGCGTATGGGGTGAAAAGAGCATGTACGGACGTAAATATATGGGTACTTTCCGCACCACCTTCATCATCAATGAAGAAGGAGTGATTGAGCGTATCATCACCCCTAAGGAAGTAAAGACCAAAGACCACGCCGCACAAATCCTGTAACAGTGATTGATAATTAATCACTAAACACTAATCATTAATCACTAAAATAATGGCAAAGAAAGACGAACTTAATTTTGAAAACGGAAATAACATGGCAGGCAGCGAAAAACTAAAGGCGCTGCAAGCTGCCATGGATAAGATAGAAAAAAGTTTCGGCAAGGGTTCTATCATGAAAATGGGCGACGAAAGCGTCGAACAAGTAGAAGTAATCCCTACCGGTTCCATCGGACTGAACGTAGCATTGGGTGTAGGCGGTTACCCCCGCGGACGTATCATTGAAATCTACGGTCCGGAATCTTCCGGTAAGACCACGCTGGCAATCCATGCCATCGCCGAAGCACAAAAGGCAGGCGGCATCGCAGCATTCATCGATGCGGAACACGCTTTCGACCGCTTCTATGCAGCCAAATTGGGTGTAGATGTGGATAACCTCTTGATTTCACAACCGGACAACGGCGAGCAGGCATTGGAAATTGCAGAGCAACTGATTCGTTCTTCCGCTATTGACATCATCGTTGTAGACTCCGTAGCCGCTCTGACACCGAAAGCCGAAATCGAAGGCGATATGGGCGACAACAAGGTAGGCTTGCAGGCACGTCTTATGTCACAGGCTCTGCGTAAGCTGACATCTGCCGTTAGCAAAACCCGTACAACTTGTATCTTCATCAACCAGCTCCGTGAAAAAATCGGCGTAATGTTCGGTAATCCTGAAACGACCACCGGTGGTAACGCATTGAAGTTCTATGCTTCCGTACGTCTTGACATCCGTGGTGGCCAAGCTATCAAGAATGGCGAGGAGGTTATCGGCAAGCAGACCAAAGTGAAAGTTGTGAAGAACAAGGTAGCTCCTCCTTTCCGTCGTGCAGAATTCGACATCATGTTCGGTGAAGGCATCTCACGTGCTGGAGAAATCATCGATTTGGGTGCAGAACTGGGCATCATCAAGAAAAGTGGTTCCTGGTTCAGTTATAATGATACTAAAATCGCACAAGGACGCGATGCCGCCAAACAGGTTATTCTCGATAACCCGGAACTGGCAGAGGAACTGGAAGGACTCATTTTCGAGGAATTGAAAAAGAGAAATAATCCTTAACTGAAAGGTTAAAAGTTTGGATTTTAAGACACAAAGAACTGGTTTGTTTATAATATGCTTTAGACACTTTCCGGTTGTTCTTTTGTCTTAAAATCCAAATTTGTTTTACATATATCTGTACCGTTTTATAATTCAAGTTACAGCCAACATCGTATAGACACTAAAATGAGAAAAGACACAATATCACTATTCGTATTTTTCATTGCAGCATGCATCGTTTTCACTCCATGCCAAGCAAAAAGTAAAGCAAAACATGTCATTTTAATCGGATTGGATGGTTGGGGTTCCTATAGCGTTCCGAAAGCAGATATTCCCAATATCAAGCAATTAATGGCAAATGGTTCATATACTTTAGAAAAACGCTCTGCATTACCATCCTCCAGCGCTATCAATTGGGCATCCATGTTCATGGGAGCTGGTCCGAACTACACGGATATACCGAATGGGGCTCCAAAACCCCAGAATTACCCTCACGTATCTTGAACAAACATGGAATTTTCCCCACGATTTTCCAGCTATTACGCGAAGCCCGGCCAAAAGCAGAAATAGGTTGCCTATATGAATGGAACGGCATCAAATATCTTGTAGATACTTTGGCGTTGAATCATTATGCACAAGCTCCAAACTATAAAGAATACCCTGAGGCATTATGTAACATGGCTGAAACATACATTAAAGAAAAACAACCGACATTGCTGGCTGTATGTTTCGATAACCCTGATCATATAGGCCACCAGAAAGGACATGATACACCGGAATATTATGCCAAACTGAAAGAACTTGATATGTATATAGGCCGCATTATCCATGCTGTTGAAGAAGCTGGGATATTAAAAGAGACTATCTTTATTATTACCGCTGACCACGGTGGCATTAATAAGGGACATGGCGGCAAAACCATGCAAGAGATGCAAACACCTTTCATTATTTCCGGTAAAAACGTAAAAAAAGGTATGGAATTTCATGAAAGTATGATGCAATACGACGTAGCCTCTACTATCGCTTACATTTTCGGATTACAACAACCCCAAGTCTGGATAGGACGCCCTATGACTCAAGTCTTCAAATAAATAAGAATAAAAACAAAAGAACTGTCCATGTCTGCCTCTTTTATATTAATCTGGGATATTTACAGGATATCCCAGATTATTTTTTATAGTTTCTCCATTGATTATATACTGCTTACCCGCCTATTTCAACTTCACAATTCCAAAATTTAAAAAAGATTGATAATATTATCATAAAGGCAGTATAGCGACAGCATACCGGTTTGCAGGGCTATAGTTGCCTCTTTTAATACCGCATTTGCAACATTATCCCTCTTTTTGCCCCCAAAACACTTGATTTATGTACAAAAATGTACTCTATCTGTACTATTACAGAAGAAGTTTTTTTATCTATATTCATATCTTTGTAGCTGATATTTAAAAAAATATAAGATAATCTTATTTTAATAATATGAAAAAAAATCATTCCGTAAGCCTCAAAAGAGCAAGTTCTCTTTTAGTATTTTTGCTGCTTTCGTTGCCTGCATTACAAGCGCAAATTAAAATTACAGGTACGGTTACCGATGAAACTAAAGAAACAGTTATTGGAGCTAACATTACTGTCAAAGGAACCACTATTGGTACCATCAGTGACGTAAATGGAAAATACTCTATTGAGGTACCTAATCAAAAAGCTATCCTAGTATTTTCATTTATCGGATATACGACACGTGAAATTCCTGTAGGAAAGAATAAGGTGATTGATGTTGTAATGAAAGAAGATGGCGTAATGCTGAATGAAGTAGTAGCCATTGGTTATGGCAGTGCCAAAAAAGGTGACCTTGCCGGCTCTGTAGCGAAAGTAGACATGGAAGAGCTCAACAAAACTCCGGTTGCCTCATTCGACCAAGCATTAGGAGGACGTGTTGCCGGTGTGCAAGTAGTAAGTGGCGATGGTCGTCCGGGTGCAGCAGCAAACATCGTTATCCGTGGTAGCAATACGGTTTCAGACAACTCCGACGGTTCTCCGTTGTATGTTATTGACGGTTTTGCAACCGATGATCCCAATGCCGCTGCCTATAACCCGAGTGACATCGAATCTATGGACATTCTGAAAGATGCCTCCGCAACAGCCATTTACGGTGCACGCGGTGCCAACGGCGTAATTATCATCACTACCAAACGTGGTAAAGAAAGTGCTCCGCGCGTGACATACGATGGCTACTTCACCTGGCAAGAAGAACCTCAGTTTCTGGATATCATGAACGGCAAACAGTTTATGAAATTACAAACTGAAATGCTGACAGAGAAAGAACTGAATGATACTTATTTTAGCTATAGCGAAGCACTTGGACGTAAACGTACATTGGCCGATTACGACTATATACCTTATTATAATTGGCAAGATGAAGTGTATCGAGGCGCTCCTATGACAAGCCACAACGTATCTCTTTCAGGGGGTAGCAAGAACACCCGTTATAGTTCAAGCATCTCTTATTACAATCAACAAGGTGTTATTATCAACTCCTCTTATGAAAGTTTAAAAGCACGTCTTACCCTTGACCAAAACATTACCAAAGCCATAAAATTTGGGGCAACAATGAACTTTGCCAATAACTTGTCCAAAGGATCGGCACCTTCACAATCCGGTGGTGGAACATCACAATATTACCTCTATCAAGTGCTGGCCTACCGTCCGGTCACTTACAATGAGAAAGACGATTTGATTAACAATATGGTAGACGAAAGCGGAAACTATCCGTACAACCCCATGAAAACCGTACAGAACTCATACGACCAGACCCGTACGCGCCAACTGAATCTGAACACTTACCTGACTTGGGATATTATTAAAAATCTGACATTCAAAGCCACTTTCAACTATACATGGAGACAGGATGTGCGTCGAGTGTTCTACAACTCAGACACTTATCAGGGAGACCCCCAATATTCAGCCAGCGGTGTAAACGGTAATTTCTCCGATAAAGACCGCAACAGTTGGTCCAACGAATATACATTGAGTTATAAACGTCGTTTCGGCGATCACAATCTGACAGGACTTCTCGGCGCCTCTCTCTCCAGCGACCGCACTACAGTGATGGGAGCCGGTTCAGGGCTTATCACATGGGAAAGTCTTGGTTTCTGGGGACTGGATAGCGGTACTCCCCGCTCTATCGTCACTACCAGTGTCGAAAGCAAGCTGATGTCTTATTTCGCACGATTCAATTACGACTGGAAATCACGCTATATATTGATTGCTACTATCCGTGCCGACGGTTCATCGCGTTTCCCCTATAACAAATGGGGGTACTTCCCTTCAGCATCATTTGCATGGCGTCTTTCCGATGAACCGTTTATGAATTTGGAAGATACTTTCGTTTCAAAATTTGAAATTACGTGTAGGTTGGGGAGCTACCGGTAATAATAATACCTATAATGATTATGCCTCTTCTGTACTTTATGCAACCAACCAAAACTATGCATTTAATAATATGTTGTCTTCTGCCATCTATAACAGCCAGATAGGCAATAAAAAATCTAAAATGGGAAACCACTTACCAAACTAACATCGGTTTGGACTTCGGTTTTTTCAACAATCGCATTAATGGTGAAATCGATATCTACAATAAAGATACAAAAAGACTTGCTGCTCTATGCCGAAGTACCCGGTTCGCTCGGTTTCTCGTCCGTACAACAGAATATAGGAAGTATCAACAACCGTGGTCTTGAAATTCTCTATCAAACACTGTAAAACTTTGTAGGAGGAAAAGGGTAAAATTCAAATGGACTACAAAACTTTAATAATCTCTTTCAAACAAAAAGTAAAGGTCACTGGGCTTTCGGACGGACAGGAAAAGCCGTTATAGCAGCGTAAATAAACCACCAAACAAACTATAATCTGTAAAAGTAGGACATCCGCTATCCGAAAATGTACGGCTATGTATACGATGGCGTTTATCAGT
>ENA-OQDT01001946-OQDT01001946.1-human-gut-metagenome-genome-assembly--contig:-NODE-1946-length-11200-cov-2.360878_pt1 | contig 11200 bp, 8 predicted proteins | sample MGYA00242786_ERZ504617 | MGnify/ENA primary metagenome ERZ504617 (study PRJEB26092, sample SAMD00036337) | human gut metagenome | host: Homo sapiens | study: EMG produced TPA metagenomics assembly of... | reverse complement strand
GGAATGAAAAAGTCAATCTCGCCAACCCTGTCGCCTCCTTGAATTTGGAATATGCTTTTGTCGGCGGCGTATATGCCACTAACCAGCAGATGTATGACGAGATTTCGTCCTGCTGCCTTTGCCGATGGTCCGCTCTTTGTTCGAGTTATGAAAAGGAAGTCTCGGCGATAGAGTTGTCATTGGTTCCCGGTGCAGACATCAATTCGGTCAAAAGCCGTATAAAATCACTCTTAGGCGATGATTTCTCGGTCAAGGACCGCTATGACAGCAGGAAGCCTCTTTCCGGATGATGCAGGGGGAGAAGTGGATGATCTTTCTGATCCTGTGTTTCATTCTGATCCTGGCTCTGTTTAATGTGATCGGTTCGCTTTCCATGCTGATGATAGAAAAGAAAGAGGATGTCCGTACGTTGCGGAATATGGGTGCGGACGACCGTCTGATTCGTCGTATTTTCCTTTTCGAGGGTTGGATGATTTCCGGGCTCGGCGCTTTGATCGGTATCGTTATCGGATTGGCCCTTTGTTTGTTGCAACAGGAGTTGGGTATTATCAAATTAGGTCAGGCAGCCGGCTCCTTTATTATCGATGCCTATCCGGTCCGTGTCGAAGCCGGTGATATCCTTATTGTCTTTATAACCGTCCTTTCCATCGGTTTCCTTGCCGCCTGGTATCCTGTCCACTATCTGGGGAAGAAATGGCTTACCCGATAATCATTGAAAGATAAGATATTACAAAAAGATTGCGGTTCGTTGCCCGTTCATAAATAATATGTATATTTGTGGATGAACTAATAAAACAGTAACTATGAAAAAGGAAGGGTCGGATCTGAAAATCATGGAAGAGATGGAAAGAAAAAAGTTGCAGGACAGGTATATTCGCTTCGATTGGGCCATTAAGCGTCTGTTGCGCCAGAAGGCCAATTTTGATGTGCTCGACGGTTTCCTGACCGTCATGCTGAACGAAGAAATCAAGATCGTCGAAATCCTCGAAAGCGAAGGCAACCAGGAAAGCGCCGACGACAAGTTCAACCGCGTCGACATCAAAGCCTTGAACAGTAAAGGCGAAATCATCCTCGTCGAAATCCAGAACACACGCGAACTGCATTATTTGGAACGCATCCTCTACGGCGTAGCCAAAGCCATCACCGAACATATCTCGATTGGCGAAGGGTATGGGAAAATCAAGAAAGTCTACTCCATCAGCATCCTTTATTTCGATATTGGTATCGGGACAGACTATATCTATCACGGCCAAAATCATTTCGTCGGTGTACATACGGGTGACCATCTGCGTGTCAACACGCGTGAACGTGATGTGATCGTCTCGCATCTTCCCGCTGAAATCTTCCCCGAATATATCCTGGTCCGTGTAAACGAGTTCGACAAAGTGGCACTCACCCCTTTGGACGAATGGATCGAATACCTGAAAGACGGCACGATCCGTCCCGATACGACTGCACCGGGTCTGAAGGAAGCCCGCGAGAAGTTGAAATACTACTCCATGTCCCCTCAGGAACGCCTTATCTACGACCGCCATCTCGACGCCATCATGATCCAGAACGATGTGATCGACACGGCCAAATTAGAAGGGAGAATAGAGGGAAAAGCGGAAGGAAAAGCCGAAGGTCTTGCCGAAGGCATGCGTCAAGTCGCTTCGAGGATGAAAGATACGGGTGTAGACGTTGCTACCATAGTAAAGTGTACCGGCTTAAGCGAAGAAATAGTTTTGTCTTTGTAAGGGGGTGTTCATTTCTCAATCTCTTATTATTTGTACGCAGAAGGCTCGGTTCTGAGAACTGAACCAAACTGCCTTCACCAGAGATCAAGTCGGCTCCGGAAGGTTCTATTTAAGTGACAATCGCCATGCTACTGATTGTCAAACAGCCTGCTCATAGACCTTTGCCTTTAGTCGAAAACCTTTCGCCCTTGGTCAAAAGCCCTTTTGACACAGGTCAAAAACCTTTTCGACTAAGGGCGAAAAGGAAAGGAGTGGTAGTAATAGCTGTTAATACCTGTGTATTTGTTGATTAATTGATATTGTAGCCTCCTTGTTTTTTACTTAAATATGTGGATGTGAAACCGGGGAGGCATGGCCAACCCAAATCAGGACGAGACAGGGTGAAGGCAAATTTTTGAGGTGAAAGCAGTCCGGATGTCTGTCTTCACCCTTGTGTGAGGATTGGTGACATAATATACAGGAATGACAGTTGTTTCCGTTATATCATGTAGAGATCGATTTTGTTTATATATTTAATGTACGCATGTACATTAATTTCAGATATGTAGGGCTTTGGGGTAGTTCCTCTATAAATATCAGAGTTTGTCTCGTAAATAAGCATTTTCGTACAGGATAGCTTATCTTGTTGATAAGAAAGAATATAGAAAAGGAAAAAATATTAAGGAAAAGGATTGTCGGTTTAAAAGTTATGCGTATTTTTGCCAAGAGAAAATCGTACGCAATGGTATTTGATTATAAGATTTAGAAGACGTACGTGTTATTTGATTGATTTATTTACACTTTAGTATTAATATTAAATTATTTGATTATGAACAAAAAGTTTTCTACTCTTTTGGCAGGGGTTGCATTGTTAGGTGCGATGTCTGCTAATGCAGGGAATCCTGTAACATCTTTGCAGAAAACGGGTAATGGCTTGTATCAATTGAAAGCTGCTGATGGAGTGTTAGCGATGACTCCGGAAGGTGCTTTGAAATTGGAAGCAACTACTGAATCTGCAAATTTAGCAAGTACATTGTGGTGTGTTGAAGTAACTGAAGAAGGTTACGGTAAAGCTCCTATCTTTGATTTTACAAACAAAGCTACCGGTCAGCGTCTGGATATCCAGTATGCTGGTACTCTGTTGGAAGGTTTGGCTGAAAAAACGCCTTCTTATACGGACGTAGAAACGGCAAATGATTCTACTCGTGTCGGTGGTGAAATCTCTGGTTGGGCATACTTGAACCAGTATACATCTATTCCGGCAGCAGAACAAGCAGGTAAGACATTGTATTCTTATTTTAAAGCTGACTCTGTAATCGGTTTGGTTGCTGACGGAACAAATATTCAAGTGAAGAAGTTAGGTGCAGCTGATGCTTATAAAGATGCAGCTACTGGTACTGAATTAACGAGGTTTATTCTTCAAGAAGCCGATATGATTCGTTTGCAGGCTCCTGAAATCAATACAATTTTGGGGTTGCAAGCTGCGGATAAGGGGGTTGCTTTGACATTTACACCGGATGAACAGGGCGAAAAGGTTGCTGTCGCCAACCCGTTCAATGGAAAGAATGCTGGCAAATTCTTGGCTGAAGCTATTTCTGGTGATAATGATTATGTATTTGTGTTGACGGCAGATAGTTCTTATCTGCGTGTTGATACTGCTATCGTTAACGAAAGCGGTGAGAGATTCCGTGCATTCAAGTGGTCTGATCTGAGCTATGCTAAACGTCAGGCAAGTACTGCTGCTACAAAGCCGACTTCTGCTGCAGACTCTATTTCCAAAGTAACAGGTCTTTTAGATCAGTATAAGTTCGCATTCTCTTACTATCCTTCAAAAGATAGCTTGGTAATCCAGGTTAAATCTGCAATGGATTATGATCCGAAAAATGCTGCTAATGGTTCTGATTGGGTTGCTGATGTTGATGCAACAGTGCTTCCTACAGCTGCTGGAGTGAAAGGTGAGAACAACTTTGTAACTGTTCAGGATTTGATCAAAGATAAAGTACGTATTGTAACTATCTATGACAAGAAGGAAACTGATATTTCTTTGGGTTATAAAGGTTGTGAAGCCGTTTACAACGGTCGTACTTCTGTTGAGGATGGTTTGTATTTCATCATGAATCAGAAGGGGCAATATTTGGCTTCTCCGATCCATGTAAATGGTGGCGAAGCTACTTGGGTAACAGTAAAGGCTGACGAACAGTTGACAGCTCATATGCCGGCTTATCAGTGGGTTGTGTTGAAAAAGAACACGGCTGATAAGGTAAAGGCTTATTCTCCTGTTACTATCACAAACCGTGAGTTCGCAACCGAATTGTCTGCTACAGCTCAACTGATGTTGAATGAAGGTGCTAAATATATGTATACTACTGCTGCTACTGGTATTAATATCGAGGCAACGGACTCTTTGATCTTTGTACAAGTAAAAGATGCCGAAGGTGTTAAGGGTAATGCAGCTTTGATCGCTGAAGCTTATCAGGATTCACTGTTAGGTTATAAGAATATCCCGGACGCTAAGTTCTTATTGGATGAATATACATTCAAATATCTGCATCCGTATGCAACAGGCGAAAACAGCAAGTATTTAGCTAAGGGTGCTGGTAAAGATTCTTTGCTGAATGTATTGAACGGTAAAGATGCATTCCGTCTGATTGAAGACGAAATTGCTGATTATGGTTATACAGTAACAGCGGATGTTGCAAAACGTGTTGGCATCAAACAGTTGCGTAGAACAGAATATGCAATCTCATTGAAAGATGCTTATATGGACGAAGCTAAGGAAAACAAGTATGCAATGTCAGCTTACGCTGATCCTATCGATTATTTCTTCTTGAAAGAAAATAACCATTATGAAGGTGAATGCTATTATGCAATTGTGAAGGCTAATAGTAATGCAATTTCAGATGTTAAAAGCTGGTGTAACGGATGATATTCTGGATGCAACAGTTAAGGTACAACCACTGGAAGAAAACCAGAACTTCTGCATTTGCAATCAATCCTGATAAGACTCCGTTGTATCGTCGTTTCAATAATGCAAATCTTGGTGAAGCTGATGGCCGTGATACTTTGAGATTCTATGAAAACGTACGTCATGAATATCTGATGGACGAAAATAATAAGTACAAAAGCCTCAGCATAGTACTGGAAGGAATGGAGGCCGTACTGAAAGACGGAAACATACTCAATCTGGACGACTTCGGCAGTTTCTCTCTAAACGGAAATTTCTGTGAAGACAAAGAGCCGGACGAAAACCACAGGGCAGAATCCATCCAAGTAAAAAACGTAGTTTTAAAGCGGACAAGAATCTGAAGAAACGTATTTCAGCTGCCGGATTTGAGAAGTACAATCCAAAGAAACACAATAAACGGAAATATTAACTGCATGGAATACGATCGAATTTACTCCATCCGGAAAGGAGAATACTTTGCGGATGCGCTAAAACGTGCAGGAAAAGATTTTATTCCTACCAATTGCATCATCAACAAACTGCTGCCGGGACTGGGTGCCACGCACTGTGAACTCACAGCACCACGCAAATCCATTATCATCGAACCGAATGTACCCGTCATCGAGTCGAAAGCAAGGGTACATAAGAATGCACTTGCCGTCTATAAAGGTGTAAGCATCCGGCAGATCGCCGACTTTCTGGAAACAAACCGGGAGAAGGATTACAAACTACTGACTACCCCCGAAGGCTTCAACAAGATAAAGGAAGCCATGCAAACGGTGGATATAGATATGTATACGGAATGCTTCATCTTGTTTGATGAATGCGAGAAGCTGGTACAGGACGTGCACTACCGTGACTCTATCCGCGAACCGATGAACGATTTCTTCCGTTTCCAAAACAAGGCACTGATTTCCGCTACGCCTATCGTACCCGAAAAGGACAGTCGTTTTGACGGTTTCATGCGGGTATTGATTCAGCCGGATTATGTCTATCGGCAGAAACTGAAACTGATTACTACCAACAATGTGCTGGAAACCCTGCAGGAAGTAATTGAAGCCAAGAGAGGAACTGTCTGTATTTTCTGTAACAGTATAGATTCGATAGACAGCTTCTACCGGTTGATACCCGAACTAAGCAATGCCTGCACATTCTGTAGCGAAGACGGACAATACAAGCTCTGGAAAGGAAACCGCCGCAAAAAATCAATGATGATCACCGAACTGGAACGTTACAATTTCTTCACCTCCCGCTTCTACTCAGCGGTAGACATACTCTGCAAAAATCCGCCTCATGTGATTTTCGTCAGTGACTTGTATGGTGCCGCGCAATCCGTTATTGACCCTGCCACCGAGGCAATCCAGATTATCGGACGTTTCCGGGGCGGAGTCAACAGTGTGACACACATCGCTTCTATCCGACCGGAACTGGAATGTATGTCTTCTTCTGAAATCGATCACTGGATTCAGGGAGCTTCCACCATTTTCAACGGCTGGAAAGCGCAACTGGCACGGACTACCAACATAGGCGAACGCACCTTACTACAGGAAGCCATCGGAGAAAACTCTTACCTCCCTTATCTGGACGAAAACGGAAAGCCGGATTCGTTTCTGATAGCCAACTTCTATGAAAAGGAACAAGTGAAACGCCTGTACACCTCTGCCGATCTGCTGCACCTTGCTTACGAGCAGACCGGATATTTTGTCTTCTCGCACGAAGAACGCCTGATGCCGGTTTCGGATAATGAACGCATGGCTATCCAGCATCGTCTGGCAAAGAAGAAACGGGCAGAACTGATCGTCCGAAAACTGGAAGAGATGGAAAAGATGAGCAGAGCTACCGACAAGAAAATACAGAAAAGGTATCAGCGTATGTTGATGAATCTGATTACTTCTACCGCCGACAGGTATATATACGACTGTTTCTGCCGCTTCGGAGCGGAATTTGTACGGGAAGCCGATTATAATGAGAATAAATTGCGGACGGCACTAAATGTGAGTAGCGAGCATACGATTAAGAAGTCCGGGCAAATGCGGACATATATCCAACGTGCTTTTCCTGTGGGTGCTGAAATATCCGTGCAGGAAGCGAAAAGTATGCTCAGACAGGTATATAAAAAGATGGGATTAAACACGGGACGGGGTATAACGACGAAAGAACTGGAACAATATGCGGAAATAGAAAACAGCAGGAATCGCGAAGCCAGAATGATTAAAATACTGAAACACAAATAAATGAAAAAAATGCAGTTTTGATCCGGAAAAAGACAAAAACATCCTATAGTTTTTTGCAAACTTATTTTAAAAACAAGGCATTTTCAGAGGTAAACCACTGATTACAAACGATGTGACATTTTTGTTTATCCCCGTATAATACTTAGAATAAAGACAAAAATGTCACAAGCGGCTAATTCTATTATTTACCGAAACATATTTAGGTAAAACGGCAATTTTCCCGAATCATGAATACTTTTTCAAACGCCTGCGTGCAAAGAGAGCCAAAGCAAGCACAACACACAGACCTGCTCCCCATATCCATAACAGTAAATCTCCCCCTTCAGTCTTTCCATAAGAATGCAAGCCGCTCAGGTAGTAGTTTACTCCAAACCAAGTCATGATAATGGAGAGAATGGAGACTACGGACAGCAAGTTGAAACACCAAGTTGTTTTACCTTTCAGCAGCGGAATAAAACGGATATGAAGTACCAGTGCGTAGACAACAATAGAGATTAAAGCCCATGTTTCTTTCGGGTCCCATCCCCAGTATCTGCCCCATGAGACATTCGCCCAGATGGCACCGAGGAAGGTTCCTGCCGTCATAAAGAATAAGCCGAGAATCATTGCCATTTCATTCAGTAAGGTAAACTCACGGATACGGAAGAGAAGTTTCACCCGATTGGTGGCAGAAAGCAGATTCATCAAGATAAGATTAAACAGTCCCGTCAGCGCACAAAGTGCGAAGAATACATAGCCGATCATGATAATGGCGACATGAGACATCAGCCAATACGACTGAAGCACCGGAACCAAAGGAGTTATTTCCGGATTCAGATGGTTCAGTCCTGCCACGAAAAGCATGATTCCGCCTAACAGTCCGGCAAGCGCAGGGAGAATACGGAACCGGCGGGCAAACAAGAGTCCGCCGCCAACGAGCAGCCAGGAAGTGCAAATCATTGATTCGTAAGCATTCGCCCACGGTGCACGTTCGGAGATATACCAGCGCAGTAAGACACCGGTCGTGTGTGCAAGGAAAGCAGCGATCAGAAGAACAATCAGTATGCTACTCAGTCTGCTCCCCCATTTGAAATCCGCGATAATCTCTCCGCAGGCTATGAAAAGTAAGATTCCGCCCAAAATCAGGTAAGCCAGACGACACCAGAAGAACAGGTTTAACTGATTATAGAGAAGCTCCGCTTTTACTCTCTGATTGTCAATAGCGGGAGTTTTACTTTTTGCCTGCTGGAAGATATGCATCATATCGACAATCTTGTCCGCTTCTTTCCAGTTATTAGTGCGGACACCATTACCCAATTCGTAGATATACCAATCCATGATTTAGAAACAAACAGGGAATCCTTATCATGAAAGACGGTTTGTTCGTCACCTGCCGTAGTACCATTTTCCCTGAACGTCGTTTTCGTCCGGGAAGAGGGGCAGAAGTTGATGTTGCATAATACGGTAGACAATATTCACCGATTCATCCAATTTTAACAAATCCGAATCCATTCGTTTCCGTTCTGAAGCGGCTTTTGCATAGATGGCATTCACTTCATCGGTCAGCACATAATTGCCATCGGCATCAAAGACATCCTGCCATGCGATGTATTTGCCGTCTCTTCCGAACCGTTGAAGAATTTCTTTATTATCGACCTTGATAAAAGGATAGCCACCCCACTCATCCGGAAAAGCGAGAAGATTCAGAAAGAACTGGTCTGAATTGATGTTGTTCAGCTTGTCCGCTCCGTAAAGTTTGCGCAGAATGGCGGAAGTGTAACTGTTGACAGGTTCAAGGCGACCATTAGGATTGAGCAGTACCAGACTGCCGAATTTCCGGGCGTGCGAAGCAGGGATGCAAGGTAGCTGCGAAGAAGAAAGCGTTTCCTGCGCATATAACGCCTGTGTACCCAAAGTACCGGATAGACCTAAGAAGAGAAGCAGACAGAAAGGAGCACTCTTTTTCATCTCCCCCAGTTCTCTGCGCAAACGACCGAAACGGGACTTCTTACTGAACAGAGTCAGCACAAAGCCAGCGAACAGCAGGAAATAGCCGATATAGGTAATCTGCATACCGGGACGGTCATAACTCACGGACAACACCGTGCCCTGCTCATCCGGATCGAACGAAGACTGAAACAAGCGATAACCATCCACTTCAATCACCTTATTCATCCGGACCGTAGCCTGCAAAGGAGTTTCATTCCCCTTCTTTATCACCAGATCGCTTTCGTAAGACATCGGACTGTGAGAGCCCGGATAACGCTTTAACCGGAAATCATCGAGAGTGACAGAAAAAGGCAGGGAGGCATTTCCCATCCCTGCCCCTTCATCGCGCATCATGCGGTCCACCGTTTCCCCCTCACGGATGTGCATGATTCCTGTTACTCCTGCATAGTGAGTAACAGCCGCCCCCAACCAGATAAAAACAAAAGCCCCATGAAAGATCAGACTTCCTTTACTGATTCTTTTGAAATAACCTCCCTGAAGAAACATGGCCAACAGATTGACAGCCTGCAAGAGTTGCAACAAAATAAACCACGGAGCATAATAAAAGCATTCGCGCGCAACGGCCGGACCGGACGAATTTTCCACAAAAGTGGCGATTGCCAGTACCAACGCATAAACTCCCGCTAATACGTACATCAAAATCGGAGAAGCGATCAATCGAATCAGTTTCATCAGTTTTCTGTTTTTACAAATAAGCAATACCTTCTATTTCTACAAGCAGTTCTTCCCTGCATACATCGGCATAAAGATAGACAATAGGAACGTCGGGACAAAGTTTGTCCATATCTTCTTTTACAATCTTTGCATCCTCCTCATGCTTCAGATACACACGGAGAAGTTCCAGCTTGCCGGAATGTTCCGGAAGTTTCTCTCTCCCTTCTTCCAGACCAATCAGATGCTGGATGTTCTCCAGCGTGATTTCCGTCTGCACAAGCACATCGCCCGTCACTATACTTTCTTCACCACGAATGGCGGCTGTGCCGGATATATAAATCATCTCGCATTGATGATCGGACAGCGACTTGCCTCTTTCAAACTTGGGAGTTCCCTTCTCCGCATCCGTCCGGTGGCTGATCAGGACTTCATCCGAATAGACATGAGCAGCTTTCTGCCAGTCATTATCCAACGGGATAATCTCTATTCCTCCTTTGACAGCATTGAAATCTACCAGTATTCCACCATGCTGTGTCCCGATTCCTGTGGCCGCCGGATATCCGAAAGTCCATTCCGAAGAAGCATAAAACTGCGAACGTATATCATTAAAATCCTGATAACACTGATTGCCGTGCACAATATCCGTGATGCGTTCCAGATAATTCCACTGGCGGACAATATCACCGAAGCTCATCTGCTCCGCTTTCAGAATTTCTTCCGCTTTCCCGAACACCTGCTCCGACTGTTCGCGGACAGGAAGAGTCAAATCATCGGCATAGAGTCCTCCCGCTATTATTTCCCGATAATGACCGGAAGTAACCCGAAGGTAGCGGACGGAAGAAACCATCTGTTCTTCTACCGTCACTTCCTCACCGGCAGTTGCCGGCAACGAATGGACTTCCATGACCAGTTCTCCCACCAAAGGCTTTTGGGCTACGAGCGAAAGAACCGGACGGGGAGAAACGAAATGATTGTCCACCCATTGTTCCAGAAAAGACCGTTGGAGCTGATATTCCCGATTATCCTCACAGAATGTAAAGAATACAAGACGGACCACTTTTCCCCCATGTTCTTTTCCTCCCCTGCGAACGGCTGACAGCAGTAATTCTTCTGCCATTCGTTCCCAGCTTTTTCCTTCCGCTTTATAGATCTCACATTTTATCCGATAATATTTCATATTGCAAACTTCAATGATTTTTTATGCCACAGACATCAATTAATGATACGAAGCTACTCCCGCCGGCTTATCTGTACTATATACGGAAGACATCGTCTGTAGTTCCGGAGTATTCTCCAGAGAGTAGAGCACATTCTTCTGGCGGTCTACCAGCAGCAGATGTACTTTCTCTTTCGGGTTCACGTGTCCCGTCCAGTTCGTAATCAGGAAACGTCCGTCGGAGAAGTACTGAAAACCTCCGAGAAACTTCAAAGGCTTTCCGGGAATATCCGCATTCGATATTTCCCAGATCGTTTTTCCTTCCGGAGTCACTTCTATCAATCTTGGATTCTGATCTTTATCGGCAACAGTTATCAGCGTATGTCCGTTAGGCAGACGAGTCAGCGAATGAGGACCGCCGGGAACATCCAGCTTCCACACCACCTTTCCGTTTGCATCATACTCCTTCACACACTGGTCTCCATAATGAGCTACGAGGAAATGACCG
>ENA-OQDT01001945-OQDT01001945.1-human-gut-metagenome-genome-assembly--contig:-NODE-1945-length-11206-cov-7.327918_pt1 | contig 11206 bp, 8 predicted proteins | sample MGYA00242786_ERZ504617 | MGnify/ENA primary metagenome ERZ504617 (study PRJEB26092, sample SAMD00036337) | human gut metagenome | host: Homo sapiens | study: EMG produced TPA metagenomics assembly of... | reverse complement strand
CTCTTCGTATTCGATGTGGATCCTTGTTCTTACCGGATTTGTCCTGATGTACCGGTTGTTCCATTTTGTACCGCTAACTTTCTGTCCTGCATCCTTTTTCACAAGTGCACTGATTGCTTTATTCAGCTTCTCAGTTGCTTTATCAACTGTATCCTGATCTTTCTTTTCTTTCAGTGCTGTGTCAGCCTCAGCCAGTGCTGACTGAAGTACTTTCCAGCTGTCTGCTGTATAATCTGATTCTTTTAAAGCACCTGCTGCTTTCATTGCTTTTTCAAGTGCATCTGTTGATACTTCTTTTGTTGGCTCTTCTGCTTTTGCAAGTGCTGCTTTTGCTTTATCCAATGCTGTTTTTGCCTGATCTACTGCTTCCTGGCTTTCTTTTGCTTCCAGTGCTGCCTTAGCATTTGCAAGTGCTGTCTGATATGCTGCCCAGCTGTCTGCCGTGTAGTCGGATTCTTTTAATCCGTCTGCTTCAGCGATCGCTGCTTCCAGTGCAGAAGTATCAATCTGTGAAGGTGCCGGGGTTTCACCAGCTACTTTATAAGTAAATGTGAGTGGTGTTGTATAGCCTGTTGCAGTTACTGTAATCTGGAACTCTTTTCCTGCTTCTGCACCAGCGAATGGCGTTGCATCTGTCTTAAGTGTTCCATCTTTATCAATAATCGTTACAGCTCCTCTTCCACTTGCTGCATAATCTTTTCCATCTACATTTACAGATGAAATATTTTTGATATAAGCGTTTAACGCATCTGCATCAGATCCTTCTGCCTCTACTAGTTTCTTATTTTCTTTATCATAAGCTGCCGGCATATCTTTCGTTGTTAACAAGAATGATACTTTGACACGTGCGTATTTTCCTGCTTTATCTTTTACTGTAAGCGTATATTTTCCAGGTGTAACCGCATCTGCTTTCTTATACGTCAGTGTGCTTCCTTCTACCGTAACCTCTAATCCATCTACGCTATACTCTGGATCAAAATCATCCGGAAGATTCTTCTCTATTGTTGTCTTTCCGTCTGAAACATCTGCATCGGAAACCTTCACTGCACTGTCAGCCTTTGCAAATTTAACCGGAACATAAAGATCATCGATATCCATTGTGTAGATGCCATCTGTTGTATAATATTCGATGCTGTCAATGGTCTTGCCCATCATAGATTTGTAATGTTCGGATGATGTCGGGCAATTATGTACTGCATCTGTAAATCCTGTGCTCCATGCAAGCTCTTTTCCTCTCCAGATATTCTCCAGATGACGCATACCATAAGATGTTCCGTCGGTTGTCTTTACAACTACTGCGTTGACATTGGATGATGTGATCTTATCCTCCGGAAGTCCGTCAAGGTTCAACTGGTAATCACCATAAGAAGACTCTGTCAAGAGTTCTGCTGTCACGCCTTCAAGCTTTGTTGCTTCCTGCCCTTTTACTTCGCTGAACACAAGATTCCCTCCTGCATCAGCAGATACTTCCTTGTAATTAACAGGTGTCTCTGACAGTGTATAGTATGCATAGCTTTCATTCTCAAACAGTGCGTCTTTTCCTTTGTATTCGGTTGTGGTTGTCTTTCCACGGTTTGTCACTGTGATTGATACCGAATCGGAATCTGTTACCTGTTTGTACTTGCTAAGATCTACAGAACTGTCTACCTTTACCGGATATGTGATTCCTGTGATGTCGCTTCCGTCTGCATTCACATGGTAGGAACCTCCTGCAAGGGAACCTGTACGTGTCTTATTCTTTGTGGCTGAAGTAAATGCATCCACTTTCACATCATTGTTTGTTGTCTCAGCTTTGTAGAATACATCGTATGGAATGTTCATGAGGACATATACATCTTTTTCTGCTTTTACAAGATTATTGATTGCATCTGTCAGATGTGTAGTCTGCTCTTTTACTTCTGACTCTGTTGGTTTGTCTTTTGCAAGCAGATCTTTTGATTCTGTTAATTCTGTCTGCAGATTCCTCCAGCTTTCTGCTGTATAGTCTGATCCGTTCAAGGCTTCAGCTTCTGTTACCTTTGCCCGCAATGCTGCAATCTCTTCTGCTGTTGCTGTCTGTTCTTTTGCTACGATATTTTCTGCTTTTGCTTCAAACTTATATACGTAATCTTCATATCCAAGTGCTCGTACTGTCAGTTTCCAGTATCCTGTTCCATCTGTTCCTTCCGGTAACTGGCATCTGAGCGAATCTGTCAGTCCAAGCTGGATTCCCATTGACTTGTGCATCCAGTTATCGGATGCGAATTTTGTTCCGAATGTTCTCAGTGGCGTGCTATATGTGCTGTCATTTCCATAGTATGTCCATGTCACTGCCTGCATGTTTGCTCCGAGATCTCCGTAATTCCCGTTAATGTCTACTCTCAGGAATTCTCCGTATGATCCACTTGCATCTTTTACTGTAGGTTCTACTCCTGTTGCTGTCTTTAATGCCTGGTCTTTGATTCCGGATTCTGTTCCTTCGTTCTTTCTTTCTGTGAATGTGAATCCATCTCCTGATTTTACCGCTTCTTTCAGTCCGTATGTGTTAGCTGTTACGTTTGCTTTCTCTGTATAAGAACTCAGTTTTACCTCTCCGAAGCCACCAAACATTGTCTCTCCGTTTTCTACTACTGTGTATTTCTCTTTTAATGATGTAAGATCTGATGTTTTTACTTTTACCGGTACATATTTCAGACCTGATACTTCATAATGATCGAATGTCTTTCCGGCTATTATTTTATTCTTTGAATCAAACGCTACTGTACTTCCATCTGTTAATACAAGCTCTGTCTGCGATTTCCATCCTGCTAATTTATAAACATTTCCTTCTACGTCATATATTGTTGCTATACACTGGAAACTTCCTCTGTGTAAACCGTGGTTTGCTGTTGCTCTGGTTACAACATCAAATGCTCCCTTATCAGATTCACCACGTGAATCTTTTTCATTCGATGATGCTGTGTTTCCTGCCTGGTATACGCCTTCATTTGCCCAGTACTCTGCCCATGTCATTCCTACATATACATAAGAGTACGTTTCTTTCGCTACTGCCTTCAGGTTACCGATCGCACTATCAAGATTCCTTTTCGCTGTATCAACTGCATCCTGCGATTTCTTATCAGCAAGTGCTGTTTCTGCGGACGTAAGTGCTGTCTTTAATGCACTCCATGTTTCAGCTGTATAATCGCTTTCTTTTAATACTTTTGCTTTCGTGATTGAAGCTTCCAAAGCTGACGTATCAACGGTTACTGCTGTACTCGCTCCCGGTGCTGACTGAATTGCTGCCAGTGCAGCTTGTTTAACAGCATATGAAGTACACGTAGCTTTGCTTACAACATCCCAATTATTAATGGTATCTTCTGTAGCAGCTTTTCCAATCAGAGATGTATATCCCGGATAAGTAACTCCTTTTATCGTTTTTCCATCTTTCGCCCAATTAAAATAACTATCACTTTCTTTGTCATATGTAGCTCCTGGTGTTACTTCTATTCCTGCAATTTTTCCTCCACTCACCTGAACAGAAACATTTACATCATATTCGCTCCACCCGTCCTCTTGTTCATCAGTAACATGCTTTGTACTGGTATAAGTTCCATCTTTTGCCACCTGATCTTTCGTTACCGCCATCGCCGGTACCGCCGGACAAATGCTGGCTGCCATCGTCGCTGACATGGCAACTGCCATTACTTTGGTCTTCATTTCTTTCTTTTTCATAAAAGCCTCCTTAATGAAAGTATTTATTATTAAGTTAGTATTTTCTAACTTATAATCAAAAAAATTTTACTAATCAGACATGTGCATTTTCCACACATGTCTGCATATTATGTTATTTTATACTCCAAGCCAGATACATAATCCAAGTAATATCAACGCTCTTAAAATTGTAAACCAGATTTCATTGCCTCTGATCTTTTTCACTCCGCAGTGAATATTCCTCTTCGGACATGTATCTATACATTTCTGGCACTGGAAACAGTCGCCTTCTACTTTCCAGGAACCATCCGTCGGAAGTCCGATATTCGCCGGACATTTTCTGGAACATGCACTGCACTTTGGAATGCAGGATTCCCGGTCTCTGTGAAGCGCAAATATCGGTAACACCGGAATCAGTGAGAATACGGCTCCCATCGGGCAGAAATTTCTGCAGAAAAATCTTTCCTCCAGACACATTCCGACAATCAGAAGTACCAGAATGACCAACCCTATGAGATATCCATTCAGTTTAAAATTTCTTGCATGTATCATGGAAAATACATCCCAGGGACTTGTTCCCTGCGCTTTACTGTATACACCGCCATAACACATAAATACGATAATTGCCAGGATTACATATTTCAGATATACAAGTCTGTCTGCAATCCGGTCCGGGATCTGCACCGGTTTCTTTTTCATCTTTTTACAGATCAGTCTGTATAATGCATTCACTCCATCGCCAAGACTTCCAAATGCACAGGCAAATCCACAAAAGAATCTGCCGAAAACAGCAGTATATATACACACCACGATAAGTACAGTAACAAATGATGTCAGCGCCACTTTTTCACCTGCACCAATCTGTGTAAATATATATTTCACACCTGCAAATGCTGCCGTGTATACCGACGGAATAAAGATAAAATACAGCAATTGGATGATTGCCCTTATCCATATATGTATCTTTTTCAATTGTTTTGCATTCATTTATTTTACCGCCTTTTCTAATGCCTGTTTTGTCGCATTCTTAATTCCTGTAGAACTGAACGTCGCACCACTGATCGTATCTACTTCTGCACTTTGCGCATCCAGAATCTTCGGTATAATATCTTTCGCCATAGTCAGATAAGAACCATCTTCTCCGTCAGCAGAGACAATATTTACTTCCTTAATCTTCTGCTTTTTTACTATTACTTCCACTTTAACAGTTCCACCAAATCCATCCGCTTCTCCGGTATATGTCCCGTCTTTATAAGAACCATTTTTTGACTCCTGATCTTCTAGACTTTCCACATTTTCGATTTTGGCATTCAGCTTTGCAATTTCCTCATCTTTTGCTCTGGCTTCCAGCACGGAATTATATCCCAATATCAACCCGACGATCACTACAACACTCATCAGGCGCATCCAGAATTCTCTCATTCTTCTCTTTCCTTTCACTCAGTCTATTTTTACTGTCTTTTTGCAGAAAGCAAGGCGTTCTCACACGCATCCAGGATTGCTTTTGAAGTGCAGGTTGCACCCGATACTACATCAATTCCTTCTGTATTACCTTTCTCGATCAGCTGGCTTGTCACGCCTTTTTTATTCGATGTTCCGTTTGCCGCACGAAGGATATATCTGTCATTTGATGAATCGCCGTCCCCTTTTACATCGGTAACAGCAACAATCTTGTCATCGCGCACTGTCACTTGTAACGTCAGATTATAGGCCGTGAAGTCTTCGTCCTCATCCGGTCTGCACAGCGCACGTCCTTCATAGATACCATTTTTATATACTGTAGTATCGTCTTTGCCATCGTCTTTTTTCTCCAGTAGTGCCAGTGCCTGGTTCAGATTCTCAAGAGCCTGGTCCACATCTTCCTGACTGATCTCTGTCTTATCTGCATCAAGCAGCTTCTGTGCGTCTTCCATTCTGGTCTTAAGAACCGCATAGGTTGCTTCTGTATAATCCTCTTGTTTCAGTTCTTCTGCTTCTTTCATCGCTTTTTCAAGTTCTGAAGTATCAGCTTCTTCCTTATCCGACTCCGTTGTCTGTCCGTTTGTTACCTTTTCTGCTTCTTTTAATGCATTCTTCACTGCATTTATAAGACCATTTGAACTGTAAGTTGCTCCGGATACTACATCCACATCCGTACTCTGTTTTTTCATAATATTTTTTACTACATTCATTGCACGGTTAAAGAATTTTTCATCATCATGATTCTCTGTTACGAGTACTGCCTTGATTGATTTATCCTGAAGAACCACTGCTGCTTCTATCTCACCGTTATACCCTTCTGCCGTTCCGTAATAAATACCTTCTTTATACGGGAAATTGCCTTTGACAGTCGTATTGTCTTCTGTCTTAGAAGTATCTTCCGTCTTCGCATTCACAGACTGTGAATTACCGCTTACTGCAGCCTGACGGAGTGCATCTCTTACTGCACTCTTAATTCCGTTCGAACTGTAAGTCGCCCCGGAGATTACATCTACATTTGTACTCTGCGATGAAATAATATTGCCGATCAATGCTTCTGCGCGATTCAGATAACTGCTGTCATCATGATTCTCCACAACCTCAATAGATGTAATCTTTCCTCCGCTGATCACAACCTTAACTTTCAAAGTTCCTCCGAATCCGGTTCCTGTTCCATAATAGGTTCCATCTTTATACGCTGCCGCATCCTGTACATCAGCCAGTGACAGCGCACTTCCCTGTGCCGCTGCATTTTCGGACTGGGACTCTCCCGTCTCTCCACTGTCTTTTTCTCCTGTCAATGCATTCTTCACCGCACTGATAATGCCATTAGAGCTAAATGTTGCGCCAGACACCACATCCACATCCAGCGTCTGTCCTGCAATGATCCTGTCTATCACTGCTTTTGCACGGTTAAAGAACGCTGCATCGTCCGAAGAACTTAAGATATCAATTGCCGTAATTTGTTTATCTTTGATCGTTACCGCAACAGTCACCTCGCCGGCATAACCGGTTCCTGTTCCTTTATAGATTCCGTCTGCCAGATCAAAAGAACCTTTTGCCTTGCTTTCTGTCTTCTTCGCTTCCTCGGCATCCGTTGTCTTTGTCTCTTTCGTCTGTGCCTGAGCTTCATAAACCGGTGCCTGATAGCCGCTTAACGACACCCCGATACAGGCTGCAACTACAATCGCCGAGGTAGCCGGTGCACCCTGTTTTATTTTTTTGATCACTTTTTCTTTATCCATGTCTTCCGCCTCTACTTTTTCATTACATTTACCTTATAATCCGATTGAAAATCATCCGCAATCCCTTCTGATACGTATAATTGATCGTCATCCGTAAGTAGAATCACATCAAATTTATCGTTATACTTCTTCCAGAATTTCTCCGCTTTCTCTTTTCCCATGATAAAAAGTGAAGTAGATAATCCATCCGAAAGTGTTCCGTCATCACTTACGATCGTTACCGAAGTCAGTCCGTTCTCTGCCGGATAACCGGTAGACGGATCAATAATATGATGATAGTTCTTCCCATTTTTTTCAAAGTATCTCTCATATCCGCCCGATGTGATAACCGCCTTGTCCTTTGCCTGCAGGATTCCAAGATAATTTCCGTCTTCATCCGGACTTTCTACCGCAACTTTCCATGCGCTTCCATCTGGTTTTGCACCAAGAAGCTGTACATTTCCTCCAAGACTTACCAGACCGCTCGTCACACCGCACTTTCTATAAATCTGCATAATCCTTGACGATGTATATCCCTTTGCAATGCCTCCAAAATCAATTTTCACATTCTCAGGCAGCGTGATTTTTTTTTGTCTTTTTGTCGTATTGGATCTTTGATGCGTCTACATTCTTCAGTAACGCACTCAGTTCATCCTCCGCAGGGATCCGGTAATTCTCCGTTGTAAATCCCCATGCATCCATGACCGGATAGATGGATATGTCAAATACTCCTTTTGTCTGTTTATATATTTTTTCAGAGCGTTCATACAAGTACGCCGTGTCATCCGAAACAACAGCTTCCCCGTTTTGATTTAATTTATACACTTCACTGTTTTCATTTCCGGTAGACAACATTCCATCCAGTCGTTTGATCTCTGTCTCGGCTTTCTCTACTGCTTCAGATGCATGCTCTCCATAAGCTGTTACCGTCATATACGTATCCATCGCAAATATATCGCGGCTCTGCTTTTCTTCACTGGATTTTTCGGAATTTTCACTTTTGGAATCTTCTTTTTATCTGTCTGCGTCTGTGTTGTCTTGGCAGATGCCGTACTGTTTCCACAGCCGATGGTTCCCATCGACACTGCCGCACATAAAATGGCTATTACAATCTTTTTTTTCATTCTTATCCTTTACATCCATAGTTAACTTCGTCTATCAATAGTTAGCTTATATTATTTTCAGTTTTATACTTCTAACTCATTAAATGTACCATATGTTTTTTTCTGCTTCAATTCTTTTTTTGATATTGATATTTGTTATCATTTATTTTCACTGTTGATTTCTTGGAAAATCGAGTAGGAGGCGGTGACTATCCGCCGTCCTCTCACAGCTCCTCTCACAGCACCGTACGTCAGACTGTCTACAATTAAGAAAAATGCTATAATAAAACTATCAAATTGGGATATATTTCCTGCACTAAAAAAACGCCACAAACTTGTGACGTTTTTTAGTACCATCTATATTTCAGTGAGATTTCTTGATTCTAAAACTCACTTTTTCCATACTTTACAGTTACCACTGCAACAACTTTTTCATTTTCAAGCACTTCATAAACAATAATATAATTTTCTACAATCAACTGCCTATACCCTTTAAAAGCATAAAATCCATATTTTCTTTCCGCCCCTCGATATGGCTGTTCTTCCAAACTTAAGTTTCCACTTTCAAGAAATAAAAAAATGTGTATTTTTGAAAGCGGTGGGGAGATGCAGAAGATTTTTTAGAATTATGATAATGTCGAAGGGGCACAGAATCTTTTGACGTATACTCGCAAACCAAGCTGTCACTCATTGCCCGAGTGACAGCTTGGTTACTTGCTATCCCTGATACCTTATTCTTTCTACCAGCGTTTCCTTTTTCAGATTACTGCTTAAAACTAGGGAAAGCACAATCTGCAAAAGACCGACCAGCAAAATCATAGCAAGAATTGGTGTAATTGGAACATGATAGATATTCATTCCAAATATTCCATTATGTTTTGCATAGGAAAAAAGTGCATAGCCGAGCGGCAGACCAATGATCAAAGCTACGCATATGGTGCCAACCGTAAAAATCAGTCCCTGTAACTGCAGACATAAATTTAATTGTTTATTTGTCATACCCACAGCCTGTAATACACCATATTCCTGCTTTTTTGTCGTAATATTCATGATCATGGTGTTTGCCATATTCATAAAACCGATGAGTCCTACAACCGCCATAAACAGATAACAGCCAAGCTTCATCATGCGGGCTGCGAATTCGGCAGATTGTAACCGCGCATGATAAGTATCCATTTTTATATGCGAAGTATTCGAAATCAAAGTATTCAGACTTTGTTCTACAGATGCCACATCTTTTTTATCACAGTCCACCCACAGATAGCCATAGGCTGTTCCTCTCGGATTCATGGAACGGTATACACCTTCCGGAATGACAAGATAAGTGTCCGCGCTTACAAAGGATCCTGCAATCTTTCCCTGATAGGTATAGGTTTCACTTCCATTCTCAAAGTCAAATGCAATGGATTCACCCGGAGCATATCCATCTTGTTCCATCCACATCAACCAACCAAAGAAAATTTCACCATTCTTTACCGCCTGATCATAGTCCATAGAGCCAATATCCCCGTCTTGGCGCATAAAATCAAAATCATTTTTACTCACAATATCAGCCGGAAATCTTGTTCCGTTCAGATTTACAGAGACAATCTCTCTCGTCATGACATCTGTCACTCCCGGAATGCTTTTGATTTCTTCAATCATTGAATCATTCAATGGATTATCCGTCAGAATCGTATCCAGATTATTCTCCGGATATCTTTCATCGTACTCAGCAGAATAGTCAAGCTGCAGTTCAAATTGTCCATGATTAACGGAAAGACGTGCTTCATGCTCCGTATCAATATTTCCTACATAATTAGAGATAATCACAAACAATGCGCAGGAAAGCCCCAGTGTGAGGATGGTACCAATGGTTCTTTTTGGATTACCCGTTATATTTGCCATTGCCATAGAAAACACGGTGACATTTTTTCTGCCATTTCGTTTTCCTTTTTTGTGTGTTTCTGCATTTTCTAAATACCGTGTTGCTTCGATAGGTGAAATCCGTGAAACAATTTTCATTGGTTTACGCAGTGCCAAAGCAACGGTAAGAAATGATACGAAAATACATAGAAGCATAACAGGCAGGGAAAACAGTGGCACCTGCTGATTTTGAACTCCCATAGAGCCAGTTTGGGTTGATACAAGGTTTCCCTGTTCTACCAGCCAGTTAAAACCGCATTTTGCAATCAGAAAACCAAGAAGCAATCCAACCGGTATTGAAAAAAATGTCAAAAAAATGCCCTCTCTGAAGATCAGTTGTTTCATCTGCTTTTTTGTCGCTCCCAGAGCCTTGATTTTTCCATACTCCTGTATCTTGTTGACAATACCGACCTGAAAAATATTATAAATGACCACAACAGAGAAAAGTACAATTGCAAGAATCAGAATTCCACATACCGCAATCGTTTCATAACTCGGCTGCAAGATCCATTGCAAATAGAGATCATTGACTATAACGTTTTTTTCTTCGATTCCACAAGATGCTGCAATCTGCTTTATAACCGGTTCAATATTATTCATAGATACATTTGCAGAATCATTTAAAGTAAAATAAATATTATACTGTCTGTCATTCTCTGCGACGTGCTCATCATAAAACTCCTGTGACCCGAAAGCAACATAAGATGCCTCGATGGTATACTCATCCCGATCATATAGGATTCCGCTGACAACAAATTCTTCCGGCTTATATTCTGACTGCATCCCTGCGCGGTAATCCAGTGTAACCGTATCTCCGATCTTTACATCACCATACCCCATTGCACGAAAAAATGCTCTTCCTGCGGCAATTTCCTGCATTTTTTCCGGATACTTTCCTTCCTTCAACTCATATTCTTTATTATAAGGAAGCATTTTTCTTGCAGTCTCATCCATGCAGACAAACCCGCCTTTTTCATTGCCTTTTATGATACCTTCGGTGCACATAGTGCCTGTAGCATCTATTTCCGCACGGCGGTTTACTTCTTTTAACTGCGATCCGTCTGCGGAAACAAACAGACCATAATTGCTTCCATATGATCCTGCCGCCTGACTTTTCTGTAAATGAATTACCCCATTTCCCACAGTACTGATGATAACAAGCAGCATCGTGGTCAGACAGATTGCCATCATGATCAGTATACTTCTTGTCCTGTTCCTTTTGTCATTGCTATATGCAATCCTGCTTATTGTCTTCATCTGAAATCCACCACCTGTCCGTCCTCAATCACCAGAATACGGTCAGCGACCTGTGCAATTTCGTCATCATGGGTAATCATTACAATT
>ENA-OQDT01001944-OQDT01001944.1-human-gut-metagenome-genome-assembly--contig:-NODE-1944-length-11209-cov-2.852012_pt1 | contig 11209 bp, 14 predicted proteins | sample MGYA00242786_ERZ504617 | MGnify/ENA primary metagenome ERZ504617 (study PRJEB26092, sample SAMD00036337) | human gut metagenome | host: Homo sapiens | study: EMG produced TPA metagenomics assembly of... | reverse complement strand
AAAACAGAAGACGACAGAGTCTATCTTCTGGGGGCATTATTGCATCTTAAGGCTTATCTTGAGGCTGGGGATGGAATAATGAAAAGAACCGTAAGATTTTTTTCGCTGATTTTAGATAATTACGGGGTATGTTATCAGGATATTTTTCAGGGAGCTGAGAAAATGGAGTGAAAAAATCTGAAAAATTCCAAAAATCAGGTTGACAAACAGAGAATAAAGAGGTAATATATTAATCATAAATTGTAAAACCGTTGAGAAAGAGGAGTAGGTTATCGAACGATATCACAGAGAGCAGCAGGCGGTGGGATTGCTGTATGGAGTTGATAATTGAATGGACTTTCGAGGGCAGCCTGAAATCAGATAATTGAGAGTATGGTTTGTCGGGAACCAAACCCGTTATCAATAAGGGATGTATGTTAGTACATAAAAGAGGACAGGAAACTGTTAAAGTTGAGTGGTACCGCGTTAGTAGAAGATATTAGTCGCCTCAATCCGGAGAAGGATTGAGGCGTTTTTTGTTTCATAGGAAATTCCGAAGGAACTTCCTATGAAATAAAAAGTCTCCGGCAGGATGTTACATATGTATTCCTGCTGTGGTACGGGCGGAATCAAGAAACACCTTCTCTTGAAAGCTAACAAAGAAAATTATTTATCAAGAAGAGGAGAACAAAATTATGAAAAGAGAACAATCGCAGTATTATTAACAATGGCAATGGCAGCAACAATGATGGCAGGATGTGGAAGCAAGTCGGATTCCAAGACAGCAGATGGAGAAAAGAGCTATACAATTGGTATTTCCCAGTTTGCAGAGCACGGATCTTTAGATAACTGCCGTGAAGGATTTTTAGAGGGACTGAAAGAAGAAGGTATCGAGGAAGGAAAGAATCTGAATGTTGAATACAAAAACTCGGCAGCAGATATGGGAACTGCATCACAGATCGCAAGCAGCTTTGTATCCGATAAAGTAGATCTGATCTGCGGAATCGCAACACCAAGTGCACAGACAGCATACAATGCTGCGATGGATACGGATATTTCGGTTATCTATACTGCGGTTACAGACCCGAAAGCAGCAGAGCTTGCAGATGATAAAGGGAACCCGGTTGGAGAAGTCACAGGAACCAGTGATAAACTTCCGATTGAAGCACAGCTGAAAATGATCCGTGAACTTCTTCCGGATGCAAAGAAGATTGGTATCCTCTATACAACAAGTGAGGCAAACAGCGTATCTGCAATTGCTGAATACAAAGAAAAAGTCGGTGACTATGGATTTGAACTTGTAGAAAAGGGAATTACAAATACATCAGAAATCGCACTTGCAACAGATGATCTTCTGTCACAGGTAGACTGCATCAGCAACCTGACAGATAACACGGTAGTAAGCTCACTTGCAACCATTCTGGATAAGGCAAATGCAGCAAATATCCCGGTATTCGGAAGTGAGATCGAACAGGTGAAGCTTGGATGCCTGGCAGCAGAAGGCCTTGATTATGTAGCACTTGGCAAACAGACAGGTAAGATGGCAGCAAAGGTTCTCAAAGGAGAAAAGAAAGCATCTGAAATGCCATTTGAGACGATCACAGAAGCAGGACTTTACCTGAATACAAAAGTAGCAGAAAATCTTGGAATCACAGTGGAAGACGATCTGAAAAACAGCGCAGTAGAGACATACGATTCTATCAGCGAAAACTAAATTTGAATTAGAAAAGTAGAGGAGCAATGCAATGAGCTTTGCAGTATCAATTTTGGAGCAGGGACTGATTTACGGAATCCTTGCATTGGGAATTTATATAACATACAAAATTCTGGATTTTCCAGATCTGACCGTAGATGGCAGCTTTCCATTAGGAGCTGCCGTAACGGCGCTTATGATCACAAAAGGAGCGAACCCGTATCTGACCCTTCCGGCTGCATTTGCAGCAGGTGTGGCAGCCGGTATCTGTACCGGACTGATCCATGTCAAATGCAAGGTAAGAGATCTGCTTTCAGGTATCATTATGATGACAGCGCTCTGGACGATCAACCTTCGTGTGGCAGGAACAGCCAATGTACCATTGTTTTCCCAAGAAGACAATCTTTAAAAATGATACACTGGATAAGCTGCTTCCGTCAGGATTTTCCGCTTACTCTACATTGCTCATCATTCTGATCATTGCGTTAATTGTGAAAATCATTCTCGACCTTTACTTGAATACCAAGTCCGGATACCTGCTCCGCGCAGTCGGAGATAACGATAAACTGGTAACTGCAATGGCAAAGGATGAAGGAAATGTGAAAATCCTGGGACTTGCGATCGCAAACGGGCTGTGTTCGCTTGCGGGATGTATTTTCTGCCAGGAAGAACGTGTATTTGAAATTTCCAGTGGTACAGGGGCGATGGTAATCGGTCTTGCAAGTGTTATCATCGGAACCAGTATTTTCAAAAAAATCAGTTTTGTAAAAACAACGACAGCTGTACTGATCGGTTCTATCATTTACAAGGCCTGTGTGGCAATCGCACTGAAGAACTTCGAACCGCAGGATATGAAGCTGATCACAGCCGTATTATTCCTGGTAATTCTGGTGCTTAGTATGGAGAGAAAGAAGAAGGTGAAGAAGAATGCTGGAGCTTAGAAATATTCACAAATATTATAATCCGGGTACAGTCAATGAGATGTGTCTTTTTGAGGACTTCAATCTGACGATCAATCAGGGCGAATTTGTATCCGTAGTAGGAAGTAACGGTTCCGGTAAAACTTCGATGCTGAATATCATCTGCGGAAGTATTCCGGTAGAATCCGGACAGATCCTGATCGATGGAAAAGATATCACAAAGGTAAAAGAATACAAGAGAAACCAGAAGATCGGACGCGTGTACCAGAATCCATCTATGGGAACCTGTCCGTCCATGACGATCTTGGAAAATATGTCTCTTGCGGACAATAAAGGAAGGTTCTACGGACTTGGACGGGGAACTAATAAGGCACGTATTGATTATTACAGAGAACAGCTCGCCCAGCTTGGTCTTGGACTGGAAGATAAGCTTCATGTCAAAGTCGGATCACTTTCCGGAGGACAGCGCCAGGCGATGGCACTGCTGATGTCTACGATGACACCAATCGAGTTTTTGATCCTGGATGAGCATACTGCTGCGCTGGATCCAAAGACAGCAGAACTGATCATGGAGCTGACCGATAAGATTGTAAAAGAAAAAAATCTGACAACGGTTATGGTCACACACAATCTCCGCTATGCAGTAGAATATGGTAATCGTCTGATCATGATGCATCAGGGACATTGTGTGATGGATAAGGCAGGAAAAGATAAAGAGGATACCTCGATCGATGAAATCCTGACGATGTTCAATGAAATCAGTATTGAGTGTGGAAACTAAAAAATACAAGATTATGAATTAAAGAGATAAGCAGAAAAGGAAACAGTTTCGGCTTATCTCTTTTTTGTATCTCCAAAGGTTTTGGAAAAATTATTCGAAGATTTTCAAAATGAAAGGCTATTGTCTGAATACAGAAGGAGAAGCCTGTCCGGTATAAAATGTCAATGGATTTTCAGGAATATGCCTGTAGAAGATTTGGTTGTCTGGCTGCCGGAAAATTGGTTATTTTTCACAGATTGACGCTCTCTCTGTGATAGTGCTAAAATAGAGGAAAACGGTCAAGATATAGTATGCCTTTTAAATAGAATACAATATATTGTAGTTATCAGAAAGGAGAAGAAGATGAGCTTAAACAATGTGAAAGTTGTAAAAAAAGATGGGACAAAAGAAGAATTTAACGTGCAAAAAGTCGTTGTGGCAGTCAATAAGTCTGCATATCGTGCACTGATCAAATTTTCACAGAAAGATATTGATTTTATCTGTCATTTTGTAGAAGAAAAGGTAGAAGAACTCGGAATGCATGAGATCCAGATTCCGGAAATGCACAATATTGTAGAGGGAGCGCTTGAGAAAGTGAATCCGATCGTGGCAAAAAGTTACCGGGACTATCGGAATTACAAGCAGGATTTTGTGCAGATGCTTGACGAGGTTTATAAGAAAAGCCAGTCGATCATGTATATCGGGGACAAAGAGAACAGTAATACAGACAGTGCGCTGGTATCGACCAAGCGAAGCCTGATCTTCAATGAGCTGAACAAAGAATTATATAAGAAATTTTTCCTGACGGTGGAAGAATTACAGGCAATCCGGGAAGGATATATTTATATCCATGATATGTCAGCCCGAAGAGATACGATGAATTGTTGTCTCTTTGATGTGAAAAGCGTACTGACCGGTGGATTTGAGATGGGAAATCTGTGGTACAATGAGCCAAAGACACTGGATACGGCATTTGATGTGATCGGAGATATCGTACTGAGTGCGGCAAGCCAGCAGTACGGAGGATTTACCGTGCCGAGCGTAGATGAGATCCTGGAGCCTTATGCGAAGCGTTCCCATGAAAATCATCTGAACAAATACAGAAGCCTTGGACTTTCGGAAGAAGTAGCACAGGAGATTGCCTGGAAGGATCTGGGAAAAAGAGATGGAGCAGGGATTCCAGGGATGGGAGTATAAGTTCAACTCCGTATCCTCAAGCCGTGGAGACTATCCATTTATTACCATGACCAGCGGAACCGATATCAGCGAATACGGAAAGCTTGTCACAAAGACGATGCTGGAAGTAAGAGCAGGAGGACAGGGAAAGCCGGGACATAAAAAACCGGTACTTTTCCCGAAAATCGTGTTCCTTTATGATGAAAATTTACATGGACCTGGAAAGCCGGGAGAAGATCTTTTTGAAGCCGGAATTGAGTGCTCCAGAAAGACTATGTATCCGGACTGGCTCAGCCTTACCGGAAAAGGCTATGTGCCGAGTATTTACAAGCGCTACGGAAAGGTCATCAGTCCGATGGGATGCCGTGCATTCTTATCTCCATGGTATGAAAGAGGCGGTATGAATCCGGTGGACGAAAAGGATGAGCCGGTATTTGTCGGAAGGTTCAACATCGGTGCGGTCAGTCTCCATCTTCCGATGATCCTTGCCAAATCCAGACAGGAGAACCGAGATTTCTTTGAGGTACTGGATTATTACCTGGAACTGATCCGGAAGCTTCATATCCGTACTTACGAATACCTCGGAGAGCTGCGTGCTTCTACGAATCCGCTTGCTTACTGTGAGGGTGGTTTCTATGGCGGACATCTGAAGATCCATGACAAGATTAAACCGGTGCTGAAATCGGCAACCGCTTCCTTTGGAATTACGGCGCTCAATGAATTCCAGCAGCTTTATAATAAAAAGTCCCTGGTAGAGGATGGAGCATTTGCCATCAAGACCATGGAATATATCAACATGAAGGTCAATGAATTTAAAAAAGAAGACGGCTATCTGTATGCGATTTACGGAACACCGGCTGAGAATCTGTGTGGTGTGCAGGTACAGCAGTTCCGTAAGAAATATGGAATCGTGGAAAATGTATCGGACAGGGCATATGTGAGCAACAGTTTTCACTGTCATGTAACCGAGGATATTACACCGATCGAAAAGCAGGATCTGGAAAACCGTTTCTGGGATCTGTGTAACGGTGGAAAGATCCAGTATGTAAAATACCCGATCAATTATAACAAAGAGGCTATCAAATCACTGGTACGCCGTGCAATGGATATGGGATTTTATGAGGGTGTTAATCTGTCACTTGCCTACTGTGATGACTGTGGTCATGAAGAGCTGTCTATGGATGTGTGTCCGGTATGTGGAAGTAAGAATCTGACGAAGATTGACCGTATGAACGGATATCTGTCTTATTCGAGAGTCAAGGGAGATACCAGACTCAATGATGCCAAGATGGCAGAAATTGCGGAAAGGAAAAGTATGTAAATGCGTTACCACAATATAACAAAAGATGATATGCTCAACGGGGATGGTCTGCGGGTTGTCCTCTGGGTTGCAGGATGTGACCATTGCTGTAAGGAATGCCACAATCCGGTGACCTGGGATCCGAATGGTGGGCTTTTCTTCGATGAAAAGGCGAAGGCAGAGATTTTTGAAGAACTGGAGAAGGATTATATCAGTGGGATCACATTCAGTGGAGGCGACCCGCTGCATTCGGCAAATGCCTATGAGGTCATGATGCTGGCAAAAGAGATTAAAGAAAAATTTCCGTCAAAGACGATCTGGCTTTACACCGGTTATGAATGGAAAGATATCAAGAATATGGATATTGTAAATTATCTGGACGTTCTGGTGGACGGAGAATTCGAGGTTGAGAAGAAAGAACTGGATCTGCACTGGAAAGGCAGCGCGAACCAGATGGTCATTAACGTACCGGAGACATTAGGAAAAGGAGAAATTGTATTACATGAAGAGAATTGCTAAATTTCACAAAGTAAGTCTGGAACAGTTTATGGAAGGATGGAAGGATACCTTTGGTGAGCAGTATACAGAGGATCAGATCAAGGCTTTATATGAAGAAATCAAATTGCCGAAGCGTGCAACGGCAGGAAGTGCAGGATATGATTTCTATGCACCGGATGATTTTGTGATCGAGCCGGGAAAGACGATCAAGATCCCGACAGGGATCCGTGTGGAAATGGAAGAAAACTGGGTGCTCAAATGCTATCCGAGAAGCGGACTTGGATTCAAGTTCCGTCTGCAGCTGAATAATACGGTAGGAATTATTGACAGCGATTATTTCTATTCTGATAATGAAGGTCATATCTTTGCGAAACTGACGAATGATACCAATGAGAATAAAACGGTAGAGCTTGGAAAAGGGACAGGCTTTATGCAGGGGATTTTTGTTGAGTATGGAATTACTGTGGATGACGATGCGACAGCAGTCAGAAACGGGGGATTTGGAAGTACGACGAAGTAGGGTTGTAAAAAAAGGCGTTAAAATATAGGTTGTGTTGGCGACCGGGATCAAAAAAATAGTGTTCAATTCCATTGTGCAAGGGCATTACGATGAACCTCTGAGAGCGAAAATTGTGTCAGCAAAGGCTTCCACAATTTTTGAGTTTCATCTCCATTGCACAATAAGTGAATTGAACACTATTTTTTTGATCCCGGTCGCCGGATTTACTGTATTAGAGAGGCGTTTTTTTACAAGGCTGGACTGATAACCGGTTGAGGAGATTTAGGTAGTGGTGGGAAGGGGGAGTTGGGGAAAGGTGAAGGTTATGTAGGTGTAGCCTGCAATTTTGTTGCAGGCTACAGGGGATTAGTTTAATTTTACGTTCAGGTAACTACGGCCGGATAGGGTTTTGTTGAAGGTGATGCAGAGGACGACGATGAGGCAGCCAGTGAGGAATCCGGGGAGGTTGAAGATGGCGGTGAGGATGAGGAGCAGGAGGCGCATGAATTTTAATGCGTAGCCGAGTTCGAAGTTGGGCTGGGTGTAGTTGGCGATGGAAACGAATGCCATGTAGAGCATGATCTCGCTGTTGAACCAGCCGGATTCGACAGAAAATTCACCCATGACGATACCGGCGATGACGCTGAGTGGTGTGCTGAGCATGCTGGGTGTGTTGAGGGCGGCGAGGCGGAGTCCGTCGATGGCAAGCTCCAGGATCAGGATCTGGAAGATCAGGGGGATGTTGACCGTATCTTCGATCAGAACGAAGCGGAAGATCTCCGGTATCCATGCCGGGTTCTGCATAAAGAGCAGAAAGAGTGGAACCATGAAGACAGTCAGCAGTGAGATCAGTACACGGGATATTTTCAGATAGATTCCGGTGATTGGCGGAAAGTAGTAATCATTTGCCTCTTCGATCATATCAAAGATGGAGGTTGGCAGGATCAGTGCAGATGGGGAGGTATCAGTAAGGAGGATCACTTTTCCTTCCATCAGGCAGGCGCAGGCTGTGTCTGGACGTTCGGTAAATTTATATTTTGGAAAGGGATTGTACCATTTGCGCTGAAAGAGAGATTCTGCAAGAGATTGCTGACTCATTTTCAGATCCTGGGATTTGCTTTCTTCCAGTTTGTTCTGGATCGTGGTCAGAAGTTCGCGGTCTACACGGTCGGACATATAGCAGAGAGCTACGTCGGTGCGTGTGGAAGTGCCGGCTTCATACATTTCCATGATCAGATGCGGATCGCGGATCCGGCGGCGCATCAAGGGCAGTATTGAATACGATTGTTTCCACAAAGCCATCACGGGAACCGCGCAGGGATTTGTCTTTATCGGGTTCCTCGATGCTGCGGGACGGGTAAGTACGGCAGTCGATGGCAATAGCGGCTTCATAGCCATCAATAAAAAGACAGGTGACACCGGACAGAAGATTTTTGAAAATGCTGTCAAAGTCACCGAGAATATCAACTTCCACATAGGGGATGCAGCTTGTAGAAAAGGAAGTTGCATCCTCTGGCATATCATCGGCGGAAATATTGAGGAAGGAGTCCATAAGTTTCAGCATGGTTTCATCCTTGGTGAAACCATCAATAAAATAAAAGGCACTATTTTTGACCGCCGATGATCAGATTTCGTTCGATAATATCAAAGCTCTTTTTTACGGGAAGAGCCCGGTTCATATATTTTGTATTGTCGGTGAGAGAAGCACTGACAGTATGTTTTTCCATATTGAATCCTCCATTCAGAGATAATTTTAAAGTTAAGAAAATCTGGAATCCCGGAAATATTTTACTGCCTGGATTCTGCATAGATTTAGCATTTCACAAAAAAAGGAAAATATACCGGATTATGACAAAAGTTATTAAAAAACTTAAGATTTTTTTAGCATGGGAAAAAGATTTTGCTATCTTGCGGAAAAGAGGGTATACTGTACATAATTATAAGTAATATATAAATCCCTAAAGGGATGAAGGAGGCACACTTATGAGTGAATATATGATCATGACAGACAGTACAGTAGATTTACCGAAGGAATACCTGACCGAGGAGCTTGGGGTTCCGTATATTCCTCTTACTTATCTGATCGATGGACAGTCTTATGAGGATATGATTGGACTTACCGGGGAAGAATTTTTTGCAAAAGTCAGGGCAGGGTCGATGCCGACTACTTCTCAGATCAATCCGGAGCAGGCAAGAGAAGCACTGGAACCGTATCTGAAAGAGGGAAAGGATATTTTATATATTGCTTTTTCGTCAGGACTTAGCGGAACTTATAACAGTATCCGGATGGCAGCAGAAGAATTGCAGGAAGAATATCCGGAGCGGAAGCTGATCGTGATTGATTCACTCTGCGCCTGCATGGGAGAGGGGCTTCTTGTGTACAAAGCTGTTCAGTTAAAGCATGCAGGAAAGAGTCTGGAAGAAGTGGCTGCCTGGGTGGAGGAGAACAAGCTTCACATCATGCACAACGTTACGATTGATGATTTATTCCATTTACATAGAGGCGGAAGAGTATCAAAGGCTTCTGCTATTGTTGGAACGATGATCCAGATCAAGCCGATTATCCACATGGACGATCATGGTGAACTGAAGGTTATTGGAAAAGAACGTGGCAGAAAGAAAGCATTGACACACATCGTGGATATGGCAGTGAAGCAGTCCGAAGGTTGGGATAATGATATTGTGATGATCACACACGGTGACTGCAAAGAAGATGCGGAATTTGTGGCAAGACAGGTGGAGAAGAAGATGGGAGTCCACAATATTCTGATTAACTGCATTGGAACGGTGATTGGGTCACATACAGGTCCGGGGGTTGTGGCTGTGTTCTGTATGGGGAATAAGAGATAAGACTTTGTGAAGACGAGGCATACAAATGAAAGAATTACGGAGACAATTGAAAGAGCTACTGCAACAGGCGGGAGCAGATGTATTTGAAGGTCAGGTTTTTATGATAGAAGAGGACTAAGACCATTTTTGGTTGCTGAAAAAGATGTCCTTAATGTCGTTAAGAAGAAAGGGAGATAAGAAAAAAACCAGAGCAGACCTGGCAATCCTATTGTTAAATAGGGAAAGCCAGGAATATCTCTGGTTTTATGTTTGTCAGAACAGAAATTTGTTTTCTCCGTCTACTGCATGCTTAATGATATCCTGCTCTTTAGAGGTAAGATTAAATAATTTAAAAATCAATTGGTCAAGTTGCTCGTAGGCAATTTGTGCTCCCTCAGGAGGCAGTCCGTTAATTAGTGGTTCGACAGCTTGGATGATACTGTTTTGCATGTCGGCATTAACATCCAGAATCGGAATATTTTCAATATGAGAGCGCAATACCTTCACGGAGTGAAATTCCATTTTGTAAATAAACTGTGCAATTCTGGAATTAAGGATGGCAAGAATATATTTTATATGCAGTCCTTCAAGTTTGGGGATGACTAAGTTGCAGCTATTCAAAGAAAGTGTTTGTTTATCATCATAAGCAAAGACAAGCTGGCTGCTGATAAAACGATACAAAAGCTTTTCTGGCGCACGGTACATTTTCTATAGGTGCTACCTGCTGAAAATTCTGTGGGTTAAACACGATATAGTTTGAGTTAGGATTAGTATGGTACTTACAGATATCGGAGCCTTTTAAAATAACTTCGTTATCTTTGTTTTTCACGGAAGAAATATATTTTTTATTATTTCCGGTTACGATTCCTAAAAGCAAAAATCGGCGTTTTCCGGCAAAGGAATTTTTGTTTTTAGGAATATGCCGAATTTTTTCAAGCAGCTGATATTCAGCATCCGTTGTATGAAAGCTGAAATATTCGGCTGAAATTTTACGGTTTGTCAGAATGGTTGTACAGTGACTACAGTCGGATACTTCCATTCCGACTGTCGAAAGTGGCTTTCCGGTGTGAATGAGCTGCAATATAATGCAGGGACACTGAACCTTATCAAAGGCATTTCCCAAAAAAATTAAGATATCGGATGGAATTACTTTCCATAATGGCAGTACGGACCGGTGTATGTGCCTTTACATTAAGTATTGCCTCTGGAAGAATAAAAGAGAGTTGTCCGTTTATGGACAAATTACGTAGTGCTTTTTCAATAAACAAATCATAAGACTCTATATTTTTCCCGGAAGCAGTCCGATAGTTTTTGCGAAGCTTTTCCTTTTCCGACTCGGAAAATTCATATCCCCATGGCGGATTGCCGATGATATACTGATAAGAGGTTTTTGAATCGGATGCAAGATAATCGGCTTCGGTTATATGCTCGTACAGAGTTTTGACAGAAAGAATGTCATATTTTAAAACCATGTTCAACCGGGTGATTTTTACGATGATTTGTACGGTGTCATGCCATAAATCTGGTCAAAACGAAGCATGTGCTGGAAGCTGCA
>ENA-OQDT01001942-OQDT01001942.1-human-gut-metagenome-genome-assembly--contig:-NODE-1942-length-11220-cov-1.495718_pt1 | contig 11220 bp, 12 predicted proteins | sample MGYA00242786_ERZ504617 | MGnify/ENA primary metagenome ERZ504617 (study PRJEB26092, sample SAMD00036337) | human gut metagenome | host: Homo sapiens | study: EMG produced TPA metagenomics assembly of... | reverse complement strand
TTTCATTATTATAATAGTTATCTAAGAAGGAATATGTCTTTCCATGTGTTTTGTAACCCGGCATCGTGTCAAGGCTTACTGCATGGATACTGTTGAAAATACTTTTGTCAATCAGTGGATTATCCTTCTTTAACTGGCGAATCAGCATCTTTATCTCCTGACGCTTTGAGATTCCGCCTTCATTATTATTTAAAGTATAATTTTCTGTAAAGCGACAGGCACACTGAATAAATTCTAATCCATTGTAATTCATCCATGCGATAATATCTTCCTCATGAATGCAATACATCGGACGTATCAACTCCATGCCCTCAAAATTTGTGCTGTGCAGCTTGGGAATCATTGCCTTTAACTGCGATGCATAAAACATGCCTATCAATGTTGTCTCTATTACATCATCAAAATGATGACCTAGCGCAATTTTATTGCATCCAAGTTCCTTAGCCTTGCTGTACAAATAACCACGGCGCATTCTTGCGCACAAATAACATGGTGACTTATCTACACTATTTGCAACATCAAAAATATTCGTTTCAAAAACCGTAATTGGAACATTAAGTATCTTTGCATTTTCCTCAATCTTTTTACGATTTTTTTCATTATATCCCGGATCCATAACCAGAAAGGTTAATTCAAATGGAACATCGCCATAGCGCTGAAGCAGCTGCATCAGCTTTGCCATCAGCATAGAATCCTTTCCGCCTGATATACAAACTGCAATCTTATCATTTTCCTGAACCAGTTCGTAATTCTTTACTGCCTTAATAAATGGATTCCACAGCTCTTTTCTATATTTCTTCATGATGCTGCGTTCAATATTCTGGCTTGGTTCGAGTAATTTTCCCATACTTTTTGTCATTCCTTTTCTACATAATAAATCTCAATTTTCCCTTATAAGCTATTTACAGCTGCCTCTAGCTGCTCGAATGCCTGCTTTAATACAGAGCGCGGACACGCAACATTAAAGCGTTCAAAGCCCTCTCCGTCAGGTCCAAACATTGCACCGCTGTCCAGCCAAAGATTTGCCTTATTTTCAATCAGATCCTGCCTTTGTGCCTCTGTCAGACCAAGCGCACGAAAATCAATCCATAAAAGGTAAGTACCCTCTGGTTCAATCATAGTAAGCTTTGGAAGCCTTGTCTGAATAAATTCACGCACAAATGAAATGTTATCTTTTAGATATTCCTTTAGCTGAGTCAGCCATTCTTCACCGTACTCATAAGCTGCCTGACACGCCTCTAAGCCCATCACATTAACCTGACTGTAGCCAGCTGCATCTACTGCCTTTTTAAACTTAAACCTAAGTGTCTCGTTTGGAATAAAGATGTTTGAGACTTGAAGACCAGCTAAATTAAAGGTCTTACTAGGTGCCGTGCATGTAATGCTTATGTTTGCAAAATCGTCAGATAAAGATGCAAACATCAGATGCTTATTCTCTCCCCATGTAAAGTCGCTGTGAATTTCATCACTTACTACAATTACTCCATAGCGGATGCAGATTTCTCCAATCATTTTCTAACTCCCATTTTTTACCATACGCGTCCAACTGGGTTATGCGGACTGCACAGTAAAACAGCTTACATGATTATCTCGAATCTTCTGCTCAAAATCGTCAAATCAATTTCATAATGGCCGTCAATCAGCTTTAGCGGGCTATTTACTATAACACGCTCATTATCTGCAATTACCTCACTAAATGGGTAGTAAACAGGCTGCTGTAATAAAACTGCCTCACCTGGCTTTGTGTAAGCGCGCACTGCCGCTGCAAGTGCAAAGACAACACCTGGTGTCTTGATCAGCCATTCCTTCTGAATTTTCCATGAAAAATGCTTTTCATACCAGCCTAAAAGTGCCTCAAAATACGGCTCCTTAGCATCACTGTAACCGTAAATTCCATGCTCAGTGATTTTTCTAAGACGCTCGCTGACCTGTGGCAGCGTTGGAAAATCCATATCAGCTACCCAAAGTGGCAAAATGCCTTCGTGTCTGCCGCGTTCTTTTGCAAAATCATATTTTAAACAATCTGTACCTTTGCGGTCTGTAATTTTATCAAAATCGTATTTCAAATTGAAACCTCCACATCTTGTCAAATCATCACTTTATATCAGTCTTCTCCATTTAATGCCTGATCAAGATCAGCAATCAAATCATCTACATTTTCGATTCCGACTGAAAAACGTAGGAAGTCTTCGGTGATTCCCAGACGCTCTCTTGTCTCAACTGGAACATCGCCGTGTGTTTGAAGCATAGGATATGTCATTAATGACTCAACTCCGCCAAGACTCTCTGCATATGTGATAAGACGAATACGCTCAAGCACGCGGCGCGCTGTCGCCTCACTGTCGGTACGAATAGAAATCATGCTTCCAAATCCAGTCGTCTGCTTCTTATTGATTTCATAGCCTGGATGATCCTCCAGACCAATATAGTAAACCTGCTTAATCTTTTTCTGTGTCTGCAGCCACTTTGCGATTGCAAGTGCATTCTCCTGCTGACGCTCCATACGAATTGGCAGTGTCTTGATACCAACGGTTAACAGATTAGCTGTCAAACGGAGCCAGGCAGCTTCCAACTGTCTTATACAGATAGCGAATTTTTGCTGCCAGATCATCTCTTGAGGTAGATAAAAATCCAGCCAATGTATCGTTATGTCCTCCTAAAAACTTTGTTCCGCTGTGAATAACAAGGTCCGCGCCAAAACGGATTGGCTTCTGAAAATAAGGAGATAAGAAGGTATTGTCTACGATTACAAGAAGATTGTACTTGTCTGCAAGACTCTTCATCTTTGCAAGATCAGTGATCTGCATAGTTGGATTGCTTGGTGTCTCAATATAAAGTGCTTTTGTGTTGCTCTTTATTGCTGCTTCTGTTGCAGCCACATCTGCTGTATTAACATAAGTAAATGTCAAACCGCGCTTCTCGCCTGTTGTCTGGAACATACGAACAGATCCACCGTACAAATCCTCTGAGCACACGATATGGTCTCCAGACTCAAACAGTTCCATGCACAGCACAATTGCTGCCATACCGTTTGCACAAGCTACGGTATCCTTTGCTCCTCAAGAGAAGTCACTATATCCTCTAACTCCGTTCTGGTTGGGTTGCTCTCTCTTGTATAATTAAAGCCCGTTGTCTGTCCGATACCCGGATGATAAAAAGTTGCTGTCTGGTAGATTGGTGTGCAGACAGAACCATACGGATGACCTTCCTCATGCTCATTATCTCTGTGAATACATCGTGTTTCAAATTTATAATCCATTTTCGTAATCTCCTTCTATATCAAAAGTTTAAACCTTTTAGTACTATTTTACTCGTACAATTCCTTTAAATCATACCTTTTTTCTAGGTTATTGTCTATAAGAAAAAAAGTAATAAGTCGCTATAGGAATATTCTATAGCGACTTACTACAATAAATACACATCAAAGATTAAGTAAAATCAAGTCTGCCACAGACGCAAGCAGCAAAAATGCAGCACTTATCATCAGAACAACTGTCTTTAGACCAACTACGCTAAAATGCTGTCTTCCATCCATTCTTTGCTTCTTTTTTCTCATCTGCATTTTCTTTTTTTCCTTTTGCAAGAAGCATTCCTGCCACCAGAAAAAGACCAATTGCACCAATCAGCAAAAGACCGTCCTTTACAACTTCAAAGCCGTTTACTATCTGAAAACTGCCAAAGAGAAATCCACATGCAAATAAAATGACAGCTGTGGCTGCTGCGGCTGCAACTCCGATTATAAATGCCTTTAATACATCTAATGCGGCCTTCTTTACCATCTCTTTTCTACTCAGTGTCATACGCATTTTCCTGTCTCACATCCATTTGATGGATCGCAAATATGACAGGCAACGAAATGACCTCCGCCAATATCACGAAGCTTTGGCATCTCCTGTCTGCAGATTGGCATTGCGCATTTACATCTTCCCTGGAACTTGCATCCTGCCGGGGAATTGATAGGACTTGGCACTTCACCTTCAAGACGAATCTTTTTAGCATCTCTTTCCTGCTCGATCTTTGGATCTGGAATCGGAATTGCTGACAGCAATGCTCGTGTATACGGGTGCTGCGGATTTGCGTACAGCTCCTCAGAAGTGGTCAGCTCAACTAAGGTACCTAAATACAATACTGCAACACGGTCTGAGATATGCTTTACCATGGACAGATCATGGGCAACAAATAAATATGTTAATCCCATGCGCTTTTGCAGATCAATCAATAAGTTTACGATCTGTGCCTGAATGGAAACATCAAGCGCTGAAATTGGCTCATCAAGTACAAGAAACTCTGGCTCTACTGCAAGCGCGCGTGCAATACCGATACGCTGTCTCTGACCGCCTGAAAACTCATGAACGAAACGATTCGCATGCTCTCTGTTTAAGCCGACAAGCTCCAAATAATGGTAGATGCGCTCATTTCTTTCCTTTTTGTTTTTAGCCAAATGATGAATATCAATTCCTTCTCCAATGATCTCAGCAACTGTCATACGCGGATCAAGAGAGCCATACGGATCCTGGAAAACCATCTGAACAGACTTTTTGTAGTTCTGTTTTTCTTTTCCAGTCAATTTCTGCGGATCCTTTCCTTTAAACAAAACTTCTCCATCAGTTCTGCTGTACAATCCGATACAGGTTCGTCCACATGTGGTCTTTCCACATCCAGACTCTCCTACCATGCCGAGCGTTTCTCCCTTGTAGATCTCAAAGGAAACATCGTCAACGGCCTTTAAGGTAGCATTTTTGCCTACCTGAAAATATTTCTTTAAGTGGCTCACTGAAAAGAGCACTTCTTTTTCGTTGTTCATATTCAATATTCCTTTCGACATGCTTGAGCTTAGAAACGTCAAGCTTCTCCCGGCATCTCCACCTTTGGTGCTAATGGATGATGCAGCCAACAGCTCGCCTCATGTCCATCACCAAACTCTGTAACCTCAGGCATCTGCTCTTTACAGATTTCCATGCAGTACTCACATCTTGTACAGAATGGACATCCAACTGGCGGATTTAACAAATCTGGCGGTGTTCCTGGAATTGATGCAAGTACCTGCTTATTCTCAAGGTCAAGTCTCGGCACAGAACGAATCAATGCCCATGTGTACGGATGTCTCGGACGATAGAAAATATCCTCGCAGTTTCCGCGCTCTACAATCACACCGGAGTACATAACGGCAATCTTCTGCGCAATATTTGCTACAACACCAAGATCATGTGTAATCATGATGACTGATGTGTTATGCTCTCTTTGCAGTTCCTTAATGATATCAAGGATCTGTCCCTGTATGGTTACGTCAAGCGCTGTTGTTGGCTCATCACAAATCAGGATCTTCGGGTCACAGGCAAACGCAATTGCAATCATAACACGCTGTCTCATACCGCCTGAGAACTCATGCGGATACTGACGCACACGCTTTTCCGGCTCAGGAATACCAACTTTTTGAAGCATTCTTACTGCTTCCTTCTTTGCCTCATCCTTTGTCATATGCTTATGTGCCATCAGATTTTCCATGATCTGCTTTCCAACACGCATGGTTGGATTTAATGAAGCAAGTGCATCCTGGAAGATAATTGCAACCTCACCACCCTTATATGCCTGCCACTGCTTCTTATTATAATTAAGTATATTATCACCGTGATATAAAATCTCGCTGCCCTGCTTGATCTCGCCCTGTGGTCCTTTAATAAGACCCATAATGGACTTTGCTGTAACAGATTTTCCACAGCCAGACTCACCTACAATGGCAATTGCCTCTCCTTCTTTCAAATCAAAGGAAACACCACGCACGGATTTTACTTCGCCTGCATAGGTATGGTAGGACACTTTTAAATTTTTCACTTCTAATATCTTATCATTTTTCTGGTCACTCATAGTTTCTCCTTTGTCTTACTGGCGAAGTCTCGGGTCAAGTGCATCACGCAGTCCATCGCCGAGCAGGTTAAATGCCATAACGATTACACATAAAATCACACACGGCCAAATCAGCTGTGTTGGGTAGAAATCAAGTGTCTGCTGTCCCTGTGAAATCAAAACGCCAAGACTGATCTCTGGTGCAGTCAGACCAATTCCAAGGAAACTAAGTCCTGCCTCAGTGAAGATGAATGCCGGAATGGAGGTAGACATATTTAAGATCAAAATTCCAAGCATGTTCGGCACATAATGCTTTAAGATAATACGTGATGGCTTTGCACCAAGTACCTCTGCCGCATATACATACTCTGATTCCTTTAACTGCTTAATCATACCACGAACCTGTCTGGCAGTACTGCACCATGCAGTAATACTAAGTGCAACGAGAAGAGCAAACAAATTGTTGCCAAGAACCATCATGATCAGAATTGTGATCAAAAGACTTGGCAGAGAGTTGATTACCTCAATTATACGCATCATTACGTCATCGACCCAACCGCCAAAATGTGCCATTGCTGCACCATAAAGTGTTCCTACAATCAGTTTTAATGCTGTTGCCACAAGCGCAATAATGATAGATGCTCTTGCACCCATCCAAACACGTGAGAACAAGTCACGTCCCAGATAATCAGTTCCAAACCAGTACTTTGCGCTCATTCCCTGATTCTTCTCTTTTACATTCTTTGAAACAAAATCGTAGCCTCTAATATATGGTCCAACAATAACCATAATTAAAATCAGTCCAAGCACGACAAGTGATGCCATTGCAACTGGATTTTTCTTCAATCGTCTCCATGCATCCTGCCAGTAAGAAATAGTTGGGCGGTCAATACGCTCTGCTTCTTCTTTTGTATAGCCAACCCTTTTAAATTTATCAGCTGTAAGCATATGTTTCCTCCCTTATTTACTTCTTTTGCCTGGCATCTGGATTCTCGGATCGACAAATACATATAAGATATCCGTAATAAAGATGACAGCGATATACAGAATTGACAGAAGCACTGTTTTCACCAAGTACAATTGACAAATCCTGATTATTTACGGCAGTTACATAATACTGTCCGATTCCTGGAATTGAGAAAATACTCTCAATAAAGAAGGAACCTGTAATACACATAGCAACAGACATTGGCAGCTGCGTCATAACTGGAATAAAGGAGTTACGCAGGATATGCTTACGAATGATTGCAGATTTGCTTAAGCCCTTTGACTCTGCTGTCAGTACGTAATCCTGATTTACAACATCAAGCATAGAGGTCTTTAAGAGTCTCGTGTAAGTTGCAATATAGGAGAAACATCCTGTCAGAGTTGGAAGAACAGTATACTTCCATCCTCCAAACCACAAATCCTTTCCCTCTGGCCATCCGATTGTCGGAAACCATCGAAGATTACCTGCAAAAACCTTCTGCAAAAGCAGTCCAAATATCAAATGCGGCACTGAAATAAGCAATACCGACAAGCCTACAATCAAGTAATCGATGAAGGTTCCTCGCTTCATCGCCGCCAGAACACCTATCAGAATAGCTATCACTGTTCCTAATATCGTTGAGAAAAGCACAAGACCTATTGTTATCGGTATCCTGTCTATTATCTGGTTGAGTATCGGCTGCTTTTGAACGTAATCAATTCCAAGATCACCATGTGCAATGCCTTTGAGCCAAATAATATACTGCTTCAGCAGCGGCTCATCAAGGTCGAACTGCTCTGTATACTGTTGCTGAAGTTCAGGTGTTGACTGCTTGTTACCTATGATAACAGTCAGCGGAGATGTTGGATTAAGTCTTAACGAAAAAAAAGCACCAACAACGAAACCAGAAAGGTTATAACAACTATCTGTATCAATTTTTTGCAGAATGTATTTTACATAAGCCATAATAACACCCTTTTCTAAAAAAGTGAATTTTTGAATTTTGAAATCCTTCAAATTTATCTTGATTATATTATATACTTTACAGTTACTGTAATGTCAATGATGCTAGCTGCAATTTTGTTTAAAATAACAAAATTTCGCTGTAATATAAGCATTTTATCGTTAGATTTTGTATATTATTTCATCTTAAAAATATGGCATTCGTGGCAATGCAATACATACGCAAAAAAAGTGCAATCCATTTTTAAAATGCAATTTTGTTAATATGATATTGCAAATAGCAATAATAAGAAAGGACGTCTGATTTATCAAACGTCCTTGTATGACCCTATTTTCATCATCGATATTCTTTCATGCATCTTTGCCCAAAATGAATATCAGACAGCTTTTATCAGTTATTTTCAACGCTGCTTACAGCTTCCGTAACATTGTGATACCATTTGCGTGATCTCAGTCGTCTTTGACCGAGAGGAAGCTTAAACAGCTCTATAGCTATGTGAGCAGCATAAACATACCAAATATCGACCTTAAAGATAAGCCCGAGAATTAGTGTAAGCGGCATTCCTATCATCCATATGCTGCCTGCGTCCATGAGCGTAAGATACTTTACATCTCCGCCGCTTCTAAAAATGCCCTCTACCTTAATACAGTTCACCGCATTAGGTATGCAGTATATAGCAAGTACGCACATGCAGTTTCTCACACATTCGCCCTCAAGGGTACCCTTTATTCCATAAATATGCTGAACAGGCAACATAAGAGCAACAATGATACTGCATGATACAAGACCAGCTATGATAGAAACCCTATTGAATCGATCAGCATAGCGATAAACTTTTGGCATATCGGCAGAACCCATCTCAATGCCCAGCATAATAGTACATGCCCCTGCAAAGCCCATTATCGCAAGCTTTGCAAACATCTCCATGGTGTTCAGTATACTCATTCCTGCATATACTTCCGTGCCTCTTGTTCCATATACCATATAGTAAAACGAAAGACCAAGAGACCAAAGCATATCGTTCGCACACAACGGAAGAGAAGTTTTAAGATACTCCTTGTATAATCCAACATTTAATGTTTTCAATGCCTTAAAAAGGTTTTTCCTTATCGGATTATCTGAAAGAAAGAAATATAGCAAAAGTCCTATCAACTCAACAATTCTTGCAGCAAGCGTTCCAAGCGCAGCTCCTGTCACTCCAAGCTTCGGCGAACCAAGCTTTCCAAAGATAAACATATAGTTAAAAAGCATATTGAACATCATACTTCCTATGCCCTGTATCATCGGTATCTTGACATTGCCCATATTCTAAACAAAGCTCACAGCATAGCATATGGCGTCAAGCAAATATGATACCGCCACGATACGCATATATGGCTTTGCCTTCTCTATAACAAGAGGGTCTCTGTTAAAAAGCCTTATTATGATATCAGGAAATATCATTGCCGCCAAACACATCACAAGACCAACAGTAAACGTTACCGTTACGGCTGTCCAAATTATGCGCTGAAAATCTTTGATATTTTTTTGACCCCAATAACGTGTCAGATATATTCCTGCGCCAGTATTACAGCCATATAGGAAAGTAAAATAAACGCTGAAAAAATTTGTAGATACTCCTACCGCCGCAATAGCTGTGCTACCTAAGGTGCTGACCATCCACTGATCTATGAAAGTGAGACATTGGCTGAATATTGAAGAAACAAGCAGCGGCATTATGATACTGAGAAATTTCCTGTTAAACTCCTTCTTCTCAGCTTTAAGGTCAACGCTTTCCGACAGCATATGAATCACCCCTCTCATCATTTACAAAGCCGTTACAGTTCCCTTTCAGACGCTATGTTGTATGCCGCAACTGCATATAGCTTGCCAGCACATTCCGCAAGATTATTGAGCGAAGTCTCTCCAGGATCATTATAATCAAGCATACCGCATACTGAGATGCCCCTTTATGTCAAGACCAACAAGCCCCGTTTCCATTATCTCAACGACCTCATGAGAAGCAAATCCTCCTGCATAAGGTCTTGCGCAGATAGTCACAAAAGCAGGATCATAAAAGATTCATATCAAAGATCACAAAAACAGGTTTTCCTGATACATTCTTTTTTTATGCAGAACCCACGTCTGAAAACTTCATATAATCCATGTCAGAAGCTGTCAACACATCTATACCCAGCTTTTCCAGCCTGCCACCGTATTGTGACATTCCGTTTCTTATTCCAACTTCAAGAGAAGAAGCATTGTCGCACATATCCTCTTCTGCCACTCTAACAAGCGCAGAACTTACCGAACCGCCGAAGTGGATAACAGCCATTTTGCCATACTTTTCATAGCAAGCTTTTATCTGCCCATAAGATGTCTTATCATCTCCGCCGATCATAAAGCTGCAAGCTCCCGTGGAAGCTATCGCTTTTTCAGCCGTATATATACATTTCTCAGCTGCTGCCTTTGAAGAATCGTCGATGATAAGGTCACCGCAATCTCCGCTCTTTACGCTATGCGCCATATCAATGTCAAGTCCCTGATCGCAAAAACCGAAGCCAAAAATATCACGTCTGAAATATGCAGAACCATTTCTTGAACCAGGCTTTGCAGTTTCATCACACTCATATGGTAATGCTGCAAAAAGAATATCATAACCATTTATATCATCGACCATAGGCGTTTCCAAAAAACCTGTTGGCCCCCGATCTTTCAGATCATCAAAGTTTAGTTTAAATGGACATTTTACCATATCTAACACCGACCTTTCCTATTATTCCTGCTCCGCTTTTTTCTTTGAAAGCAAAATAACAAACTGCTTTAGTATCGCCACTGCATTTATCGCAGTTATGCCTGCGGGATCGTAATTTTCCATTACCTCCACCAGATCAAAACCTACGATATCCAGCCCCGCAAGACCATTTCTGATTATCTCACAAGCCTCATATGTAGAAAATCCTCCCGGCATTGGAGTTCCTGTACCCGGCGCATAAACAGGGTCAAGAAAGTCAATATCGAAAGTGATGAAAACCTTAGCGTCTCCCACCTGTTCCTTTATTCTGCGGCAAGTTTCCTTTATTCCGATCTTATGAAGCTCTCTCGCCGTGATGACCTTCATTCCGTGATCTTGAGCATACTTGATGCGATAAGTATCTCCGCCGCTTCTTATACCGACCTGAATAGAATGTTCAGTATCCAAGATATCGTCCTCAATAGCATTTCTAAAAGGCGTGCCATGATTATATTTTATCCTGTCGCCATAATCCCATGTATCTTCGTGGGTATCGAAATGCACCATTGCGACCTTGCCATACTTTTCGCTGTAAGCTTTAAGTTCAGCATATGCAATAAGGTGATCGCCGCCCAGAACGATAGGTACTGCACCTGTGTCGAGTACCTTTCTGACCGATTCCCTGATAAGCTCCATTGTCTCCTCAACATAACCAAGCACAACGCCGATATC
>ENA-OQDT01001941-OQDT01001941.1-human-gut-metagenome-genome-assembly--contig:-NODE-1941-length-11221-cov-4.918695_pt1 | contig 11221 bp, 10 predicted proteins | sample MGYA00242786_ERZ504617 | MGnify/ENA primary metagenome ERZ504617 (study PRJEB26092, sample SAMD00036337) | human gut metagenome | host: Homo sapiens | study: EMG produced TPA metagenomics assembly of... | reverse complement strand
GTTAAGCAGGGAGAACACAATGCCCTTAGAAAACAAACTTGGTTTGACCGACGAGGCCGCGCTGGCCCGGGCTGAGGAAAAGATCAGCAAGACCAAAGCGCTGGAACTTTACGACACCGGCCTGCTGGATGCCTTCCCGGTGGGGACATTTGCGGGCCTGCAAAAGATCCACGGCTATCTGTTCGGCGAAATCTACCCCTTTGCCGGGCAGATGCGCACCGTGAACATTGCCAAGGGCAATTTCCGGTTCGCACCGGTCATGTATCTGGCTGCGGCTCTGGAAAGCATCGACCGGATGCCCCAGTCCACCTTTGATGAGATCATCGAGAAGTATGTGGAGATGAACGTTGCCCACCCCTTCCGGGAAGGCAATGGCCGCAGCACCCGCATCTGGCTGGACTGCATCCTGAAAAAGGAGCTGCATCAGGTCATCGACTGGAGCCGTGTGGACAAGTCGGATTACCTGCTTGCCATGGAGCGCAGTCCCGTCAAGGATGTGGAGATCAAAGCCCTGCTCCGTGCAGCCCTCACAGACCGGATCACAGACCGGCTGGTCTATATGAAGGGCATCGACGCAAGCTATCATTATGAGGGCTATCACGTCTTTAGGACGGAAGATTTGTAAAGGAGTAACCCATCGTGACACCACTTGTATCTCAGCTATGGCCGCAGTTCATGGCGGACCCGGATTTCGCGGCCAGCTTCGGGCGCGTGATCGTGGAGCATGCCCGGATGCTGCGGCAGGAGCGGCAGGTCGTTTTTACCCTGCGCAGTGCCGCCCCGCTGGACAAGGGGGCTGTGCGCCCGGCTGCTGGCCTCCCTGCAGCCGGACTATGAAGGCTTTGAACTGAAGATCGACAACCTCTTCGGCTATGCCGCGCTGGACGAAGCCGCCCTGCGGGAGCTGATGGAGGAGATGAAGCGGGACGGCATCCCCATCAACGGCTTCCTGGACCGGTGCCGGATCACCATCACCGGCCAGAACATCACGGTGGGGGTCTGCCACGGCACCAAGTTTCTGCAGGAGATGGAGTTTGAGCGCCTGCTGGCGGACCGCGTTGCCGCCCACACCGGTGTCAGGCCCAAAGTTACCCTGACAAGCGCGGTGGGCGAGGCCGAACAGCGTCAGATGGAGGAAAAGCTGGAGCGCAAGATCGCCCCGCCGGTGGTCAAGTTCGAGAAAAAGACACCGCCCCCTCATCAAGGTGGAGGGCCTTGAGCTGACCGACAAGCCCGTGACCATTTTCCACGGCAAGATGTTCACCCCAAAGAACCTCACCCCCCTCAAGGATCTGGGCGGCGAGGGCGGCAAGTGCGTGATCTGGGGCGACGTGTTCTTTACCGAGGTCAAGGGCAACTACCGCAAGATCTACACGGTGTCCATCACCGATTACACTGGCTCCATCAACCTGAAGATCCGCGCGCAGGAAGGGGAGGACTGCTCCAAGTGGGAGAACATCGCCAAGGGCACCACCCTGCTGGTGCGCGGCGACTGCACCTACGACAAGTACGAGCATGACTACATCGTTTACCCCTACGATGTCCTGTTCGTGGAGCGGAAAAAGCGGGAGGACAACGCCCCGGAAAAGCGGGTGGAGCTTCACCTGCATACCAAGCTGTCCAGCATGGATGCCTTCTGCGACCCGGGCGGCATCGTCAAGCTGGCCCACCGGATGGGCCACCCTGCCATTGCCATCACCGACCACGGTGTCTGTCAGGGCTACCCGGAGGCCATGCTGGCCACCGACGAGATCCACAAGAGCGACCCGGAGTTCAAGCTGATCTACGGCTGCGAGGCCTACTTTGTGGATGATATGGTGCCCTGCGTCTACGGCGTGAAGGACCAGCCGCTGGACGGCGAGTTCTGCGTGTTCGACACCGAGACCACCGGCCTGGACCCCGGCGTGGAGTACCTGACCGAGATCGGCGCGGTGATCGTGCGGAACGGGGAAGTGGTGGAGGAGTTCGACACCTTTGTTAAGCCGGGCAAGCCCATCACCCCCAAGATCACCGAGCTGACCGGCATCACCAACGAGATGGTGGCCGATGCCCCCGGGGAGAAGGAAGCGCTGGAAGCCTTTCTCCGGTTCGCGGATGGCCGCATCCTGGTGGCCCACAATGCCCATGCGTTCGATATCCGCTTCCTGAAAGCCGCCGCCAAGCGCAGCGGCATTTCCTTTGAGCCGACCTATATCGACACCCTGACCATGGCACAGGCCATGTATCCGGGCCTGCACAACTACAAGCAGGGGACCATCAACAAGCATCTGGAGCTGCCCAGCTACGAGGCCCACCGCGCCTGCGAGGACTCCGCCGCGCTGGGCCGCATCTTCTGCGTCATGCTCAGTGACCTTGCCGAGAAAGAGGTCACCACCGTGGAGGGCATCAACACCGGTCTGGGCGGCAACCGGGAGGTGCTGAAAAAGAAGTACTTCCACCTCATCATTCTGGTCAAGAACCAGATGGGCCTGAAGAACCTGTACAAGATCGTGAGCGAGGCCCACGTCAACTACTTCTTCAAGAAGCCCCGTGTGCCCCGCAGCCTGCTGAACAAGTACCGCGACGGCCTGATCCTGACCAGCGCCTGTGAGGCGGGCGAGCTTTACCGTGCCGTTGTGGAGGGGCGCTCCTACGAGGAACTGAAGAAGATCGCCTCCTACTACGACGTGCTGGAGATCCAGCCCCTGGGCAACAACGAGTATATGGTGCGGGACGGCAAGGTGGAGAGCGAGGAGGTCATCAAGGACTTCAACCGCACCATCATCCGGCTGGGCGAGGACCTGCACAAGCCGGTCATCGCCACCGGCGACGTGCACTTTACCGAGCCGGAGGATGCCATCTACCGCACGGTGCTGCAGGCGGGCAACGGCTTCAAGGATGCAGACACCCAGCCCCCAGCTGTTCTACCGCACCACGGAGGATATGCTGAAGCAGTTCAGCTACCTGCCCAAGGAAAAGGCCTACGAGATCGTGGTGACCAACCCCCAGCAAGATCGCGGCCACCATCGACAACAACGTGCGGGCCATCCCGCGCGGCACCTACCCACCCAGCATCGAGGGCGCGGAGCAGCAGCTGCGCGATGCCACCTGGGAACACGCCAGGCGGGATTACGGCGACCCCCGTGCCCAAGATCGTGGAGGACCGCCTGAAAAAGGGAACTGGACTCCATCTGCGGCCACGGCTACGCTGTTCTGTACGTCATTGCCGTCAAGCTGGTGGCCTACTCCAACGCGGGCGGCTATCAGGTGGGCAGCCGTGGCTCAGTCGGCTCCTCCGCCGTGGCCACTTCTCCGGCATTTCGGAGGTCAACAGCCTGCCGCCCCACTACCGCTGCCCCAAGTGCAAGTACAGTGAGTTCATCACCGACGGCAGCGTGGACGACGGCTTTGACCTGCCCGATAAGGACTGCCCCCACTGCGGCACCCGGATGCTGGTGGACGGCCACGACATCCCCTTTGAGACCTTTCTGGGCTTCTACGGCGACAAGGAACCTGATATCGACCTGAACTTCTCGGGCGAGTATCAGTCCAACGTCCACCGCTATACCGAGGAGCTGTTCGGCAAGGCCAATGTGTTCAAGGCGGGCACAGTGTCCGGCATTCAGGACAAGACCGCCTACGGCTACGTCAAAAAGTATCTGGAGGCCCGCGGCCAGACCGTCAACCACGCCGAGGAGAACCGCCTGACCCTGGGCTGCACCGGTGTCAAGCGCACCACCGGCCAGCACCCCGGCGGCATGGTGGTTGTGCCCGACACCTACGAGATCTACGATTTCTGCCCCATCCAGCACCCGGCGGATGATGTGGCGGGCGGCCTGCTCACAACGCATTTCGAGTTCAAGTACCTCCACGACACCCTGCTCAAGCTGGATGAGCTGGGCCACGATATGCCCACCTTCTACAAGTATTTTGAGGAGTACACCGGCATCCCCGTGGACAGCATCCCCATGAACGACCCCCGGGTGTACAGCCTGCTCACCAGCCCGGAGGAGCTGGGCGTGACCCCGGAGCAGATCGACAGCCAGACCGGCACCTTCGGCATCCCGGAAATGGGCACCAACTTCGTGCGCGGAATGCTGGTGGAGGCCCGGCCCCGGAACTTCTCAGAGCTGATCCAGATCTCGGGCCTGTCCCACGGCACCGATGTCTGGACCGGCAACGCCGACGAGCTGATCCGCAGCGGCACCTGCACCATCGCGGAGGTCATCGGCTGCCGTGACAGCATCATGCTCTACCTGCTGCGCAAGGGGCTGGAGCCCAAGATGGCCTTTGATATCATGGAGGCTGTCCGTAAGGGCAAGGTGGCCAAGGGCGGCTTCAAGCCCGGCTGGGAAGAAGCCATGCGGGAGCACGAGGTGCCGGACTGGTACATCGAGTCCTGCCGCAAGATCAAGTATATGTTCCCCAAGGCCCACGCTGTGGCCTACCTGATGAGCGCTATCCGGCTGATGTGGTTCAAGCTCTACCGCCCGGCGGAGTTCTATGCCGTTTATTTCACCGTGCGCGGCGATGATATCGACTATGAGGCCGCTGTGGGCGGTGCGGCTGTGGCCCGCGCCCACATGGAGGCGGTCAAGCGCCGCCTGAAAGAGGAGAAGAACGCCAAGGACGAGGACGTGCTGGTCAGCCTGCAGCTGGTCAACGAGATGCTGTCCCGCGGGTATGCGTTCCTGCCCATCGAGCTGGGCAAGAGCCGCGGCAACAAGTATATCGTGGAGGATGGCAAGGTGCGCCTGCCCTTCTGTGCCCTGAAGGGCGTGGGCGGCACTGCCGCCGCCTCGCTGGAGCGGGCCACCATCGACGGGCAGGAGTATATCTCCGTGGAGGAACTCCAGCAGGCCACCGGTGTGACCAGTGCCGTGCTGGAAAGCCTGCGCACCGCCGGTGTGCTGGCAGACCTGCCCGAGAGCAGCCAGGTGAGCTTCTTCTGACCCCTTGACTTTTGGAGGCAGGCAGGCTCAGGCTCCGAATCGTTCATCAAGTGCAACAAAAAATCCCCTGCCGGATCATTGGCAGGGGATTTTTGAGTTGTGTGGTTCAGCCCTTACGCTTCCTTTTCCATAGCGGCCAGCGGGGTCAGGTACTCCTTGCAGCACTCCTCGTACATGAGGGAGTATTCCTTGCTGGGGTTGTGGTGCATCAGGCTCTTGAGGGTGTGGGAATCGTAGTCGTCGCCCTCGCTGGTGCCCACCAGACGGGCCGCCACGTTGGAGCAGTGGTCGGAGATGCGCTCCACGTTGTTCAGCACATCCAGGAACACCACGCCGGTATCAATGGAGCAGATGCCATCCTTCAGGCGCTTGATGTGGCCGTCGCGGAGCTTCTCCACCAGAATGTCGATGACCTCTTCCAGCGGCTCCACCTGACGGGCCAGCGCGATGTCATCGTTCTCAAAGGCATCGTTGGTGCGGGTCAGGATCTGCTCCAGCGCGGAATCCAGCAGCTGCAGCTCGTTCTTGGCAATGTCGCTGAAGGAGGCCTCTTTCTCGTAGAGCTCCACAGCCTTTTCCTGAATGTTCACGGCGTAGTCGCCGATGCGCTCGAACTCGGTGACAAAGTTCAGCAGCTCGGTCACGGCGTGGCTCTCATCGTCGCCCAGCTCCTGGTCAGTCATCTTGATGAGGTAGTTGGAGATCTCCACCTCCATCCGGTCGATGAGGTTCTCCCGCACATTGATGGCGCTCACCACGTCCTCATCCATCTTGAGCAGCAGGGGAGTGGAGAGGCTGACGTTGCGGGCGGCACGGCGGGACATCTTGACCACGGCGCTCTTGGCCTGCTGCAGGGCCACGGCCGGGCTCTTGAACAGACGCTCATCCAGCACGGGCATACTCATCTCCTGCGCTTCCTCGGCGCTGTTGGGCACGGTGAGCATGGCCAGCTTGGAGAGCACACTGCTGAAGGGCAGGAACAGCAGCATGGCCGCCACACTGGAAAGGGTGTGGATGTTTGCAATGGTGCTCTTGTTCATCACATCGCCCCACACCGGGATGCCGATGGTGTACCGCACGGCGTAAATGGCAGCCAGCAGCACAAAGCTGCCGATGATGTTGAAATACAGGTGGATCAGGGCGGCGCGCTTGCCGTCCTTGGAGGAGCCGCCGATGGTCAGCAGCGGGGTAAAGGCGGTGCCGATGTGGGCACCCAGAATGATGGGGATGGCGCTGCCAAAGGTGACAAGGCCGGTGCTGGACAAAGCCTGCAGGATACCCACCGAGGCCGAGGAGGACTGGATGATGACGGTAACGACCATGCCCACCAGCACGCCCAGCATGGGGTTGGTCATGGTGACGAACAGCTCCTGAAAGGCTGCGCTCTCCCGCAGGGGGGACACGCCGGTGTCCATCAGGCTCATGCCCGTGAACAGGATGCCGAAGCCCAGCATGATCTGGCCGATGTTCTTCTTTTTGGCGTTGCGCAGGAACACATAAAAAATGCAGCCGACAAATGCCACCACCGGCGCAAACGTCTTGGGCTGGATGAGGGTCAGCAGAAGGCTGTCACCCGAGATATCCGCCATGCGGATGAGCTGACCGGTGACCGTGGTACCAATGTTTGCACCCATGATGACACCCACCGACTGCGTCAGGGTCATAATGCCAGAGTTGACAAGGCCGACACAGATGACGACTGTGCCTGCGGAGGACTGGATCACGCCGGTGATGAGGGTGCCGAAAATGACACCCTTGATGGTGGAGGAGGTCAGCTTCTGCAGCACGCCCTGCATCTTGCCGCCCGCCAGCTTTTCCAGGCCGGCACCCATGATCGACATACCATAGAGGAACAGCGCAATACCGCCCAACAATGAGGTGATGTGTGTGATATCCATCTCGATACTCCTAAAAACTTCCTTTTGCTCTTAAAACAAACCAAGGACGGCCGCCCGGGGCTTCCTGCCCTGAACGCCGTCCTTTTTATTATAGCATTGAACTCCCCCGGACAACAAGCGTTATTTTACATGTTTTTTGCATTTTTACTGCATTTCCGCGCCGTTTTGTCCTTTTGTCAACGGTTCTTTTCTTATATTTTACAGGTATTTTACATTTGAACTTTCCCCGCGCGCTCCTGACATGCTTCCGGGAACTGCCGGGAATATGTCATGCGGCCTCATCCAGCTCCTCCATGGCCTCCCGCACCGTGTCCGCCGAGAAGAGGAACACCCCGCCCCGGGTATAAACCTCCACATGGCCGCCTACAGATCGGATCTCGTACTCACTCATGGTGTTCCCTCCTGTTCCTGCAGCCCGCCTCCGGGCCGCTCCTGTTTTGTTCGACAAGAGGAGTATACCAGATGCGGGGTACGATAAGGGGGACTTTCAGAAGCGGGCATGAAAAAACCTCTGCATCGGTGGAAACTCTTTGCAGAGGTTTTCAAATCATCAGGCGGGCATGTGATCGCTCCGCTCGCTTCGCACGATGCCGAGGAAGGGCGGAACGCTTGCACGCTGCTGGCCCTTTTCGCGAGCCTTTTTCAGCTGGTACTCATGGCTGGCAACAGCATCAATAAAATCACGCTCTTTTTGTGTTGCATGATAATAATCGGTGTTGAAACGCTTGCAGACGGAAAACAGGGTATCAAGATAATCCATCGTTTCATCCGACATGGGTGCGACCTGCAGTTCGATTTCGTGATTTGCCATAATAACCCCTCCTGTTCTCAGGATAAATAGGTGCTGAAGATCTCCTGCGCGCCTTCATCAGCCAGCATCAAGAGCTTGGGGCCGCCTGGCAGCGGCTGGAAGATCGGCACAGCATGGAAATCCTGAATATAGTGTTCGTACAGTTCATCTGTCTTAGCGGCAAAGGTCACGACACCGCCGTGGCCGCTGTCAATGGATAGCTGGATGCCATAGGCGATCATCATACGACCGATACCGGTATATTTACGCTGATCTGTCAGCGTCGGGTTGCTCTGCGGGTGAGCTTCCATGTTCACGATAAAAATAGAAATGCCGTTTTGATCCTCCCGGTAAGCCCCCAGCGCAATGATCTCACCGCTTGCCGCTTTGGCGACCCGTTTTTCCAGTTGGGAGTCACGGATAAAGTCACTGGTCCAATCGGACTGCCAGCCGTTTTTTGTCACCAGAAGGTCTGACTGTGTGGCAGGCGTGATCTCCACCGGGATGCAGGCTCCGGTCTTGTTTTCTGTAACGAAATATTGCAGCAGCATCGGCACAGCCCCTTTCTGCTTCTATTTTATCATGCAGGAAGGAAAAAGGCAAATTTTCTCCCTCTTTTTTCGCATTTTTTCGCGCGAAAAATCGCCGGAACATACTCGTTGACGACACAACCAAAAGGTGTTACACTTTGGACAACAAAACAACGCTGTGTAATGCAAAAGAAAGAGGTGTTTCCATGAACGAAATGAAGGAAGCAGTGGGGAACTGGCGGGAGGCAAAGCAGTTCAGCCCGGCGGACGAGAACGATTTCCTGCGGTGGCTGGACAAGGCCGACACCGAGGAAAAGCTCTTTTCCCGGCTGACCTTCTGGTTTACCTTCCGGGGCCTGCCTGCGGACCAGAATCAGCGGTATCATCTGGTGCAGGAGCGGGCCCGGGAGCTGCGGCTCTGGAACGGGCTGGAGCTCAAGCTCCGGCGCTGGCAGGACCGCGTGGCCGACGAGTACGAGCAGATCGGAAAGGAGGCGTTCGCGGCCCGCATCGGTGAGGACTATGCCGATTACATCAACAGCCTGACCGATCCGGAGGCCGCCCCGCAGCAGGCTGCCCCGGAGCCGGAGACCGCAAAGCCTGCCGGGGTGCAGGCGTGGTCGGCCCGGGAGCTGTCGGAGATGGAGCTGCCGCCCATCCGCCATGTGGTGGAGGGCCTGCTGCCCATGGGCATGGGGGTGCTGGTGGCAAAGCCCAAGCTGGGCAAGAGCTGGATGGTGCTGGACCTCTGCCTTGCCGTGGCACAGGGGGAGCCGTTCCTGGGGTTCCCCACCCGGCAGCACGGCACGCTCTACCTCGCCCTGGAGGACGGCAAGAGCCGGATGCAGACCCGCCTGCGCCGCCTGCTGGAGGGAAGGCCCGCCCCCGCCAACATGCACGTCATGTTTCAGGCCCAGCGGCTGGGCGAGGGCCTGCTGGAAACGCTGGGGGAGTATCTGGATGCCAACCCGGACATCCACCTGGTCTGCATCGATACCTTATCCAAGATCAAACCCAAGGCAAAGCCCTTTGAAAATGCCTACGATGCCGACTACGACTACATGGGCAGGCTGAAGGCCTTTGCCGACAGCCGGGGCATCTGCGTGCTGCTGGTGCATCACACCCGCAAGAGCAAGAACCCCGAGGACAGCTTCGACAACATCAACGGCTCCACCGGCATCCTGGGTGCGGCGGATTTCACCATCGTGCTGGACAAGCAGAGCCGGATGGACGATGAAGCAGGCTTTCTGCTCACCGGCCGCGACATTGAGCAGTGCGAGCGGGTCATCCGCTTTGATAAGGCCCGCTGCCGCTGGGTCATGCAGGGCACGGCGGCCCAGCTGGCCGCGCAGCGCCGGGTGGCCGAGTATGAGGCAGAGCCCATCGTCAGGACCCTGCGGGTGCTCCTGCAGCAGGGGGATGGAACGTGGAGCGGCTACTCCAAGAACCTGATGGAGATGGGCCAGCGGTACGCCCATACCGAGCTGGCACCTACCTCGCAGGCATTGGCCAAGCGCATCACCGAGCTTGAGCCGATGCTGTGGGAGAGGGATGCGGTGAAGTATTGGCGCAACCGACGTGAAAATGGAGGAATGCGGCATTGCTTCAAACAGGAACGGCTGGACAATACCAACACCTGCTGTTCCGAACAAATAACTGTTAAGACTTAATTTTCGGCCTTTCCGGCTTTTTCGTCAATCAGGAATGCTGCCTTATGCCGATTTGGCCGGTTTTGACGAAAATAATGAGTATAACGAGAACCCCCTCCGGTATGGTGTGTACCGAAGGGGGTTCGTTGGGGTTTGATGGCGTGCCCTCTCAGTCTCGCTGCGCTCGACAGCTCTCCCGAAGGGAGAGCCAACGCATCTGCAAGGGCAGCTGCTACTTACGGTTAAACCTCTCAGCCGTCGCTGACGGTTAAACCTCTCCGTCATCATCGCTTCGCTCGATGCCACCTCCCCTAGTAGGGGAGGCCTTGGCATAGGGTTCATTTTTCGCAATGATCGCCTATCGGCTCCAAAACGCACTCCTGCCGCAAGGGTAAGACTTTGCGCCAGCAGGGCAAACAGGAGCGAAGCGTCAGACCACGAAAACGCGACGGCCTGCCAAGGGCTCCCCTACTAGGGGAGCTGCCGAGCGTCAGCGACGGCTGAGAGGTTTAATACCGTCAGCACCCCCTAAAGGCCGGGCTGCAATTGCCTCTCCCTTTGGGAGAGGTGGCATCCCGCAGGGATGACGGAGAGGGTGCAGGTGCAAGAGAGGGCGCAGGCCCGGAGAGGTTCACCCTCCCGCCGCGAGGCTGCCCTTGGGGCAGGCATCCGGGGCGCTCTGGGCCTTCCGGGCCTCGGTGCGGGCCTTATCGTAGCAGTAGCGGATGATGGCCTGCCGCCGCACGATGCCGATAAAGATGCCCCGGTCGTCCACCACGGGCACAAAGTTCTGGTTCATGGCCGCTTCGATCAGCTGGTCCATGCTGGTGGTGACGGTCACGGCCTTGTAATCCCGCTTGTGGGCAAAGCTCGAGATGGGCACATCCTCGGCGGCTTCAATGTCCAGCCCGTGCTGCTGTTTCAGCCCCCAGAGGATATCCCCCTCGGTCAGGGTGCCCACATACTCGCCCTTGCGGTTGAGCACCGGAATGGATGCGTAGCGGTTGTTCTCCCATTTTTCCAGCGTCTGCCGCAGGGTGAAGTCATCGTAGACATACATCAGATCCTGCTTTGGGGAAAGGAAAAACAAAATGTTCATCAAACAGCTCTCCAATCGTTATCCTATCGTAAACAGTGGTTCTGCCGTAAGGGCGCAGCTCCCGTTCCTCTGCTTTGATTTTAGCACTTTTCCACAGCCGAATAAAGTCAAAACTCATACTTTTTAGAATTTATTCACAGTCGCGCCCGGCCTTTTTGCAAAACATGCAGGAAAACCGTGCACAGGGCAGGGTTTTGTGGTATAATAGGAACACGAATCGGCTCACATTGCCCGCCCTTTGGAAATTGTGCTGTACACAGGGCGTGGGAAGTTGTATAATAAGGATACCGATTCCTTTCCCGGTATGCGGCGGGTTTGCCGCGG
>ENA-OQDT01001940-OQDT01001940.1-human-gut-metagenome-genome-assembly--contig:-NODE-1940-length-11226-cov-3.159023_pt1 | contig 11226 bp, 10 predicted proteins | sample MGYA00242786_ERZ504617 | MGnify/ENA primary metagenome ERZ504617 (study PRJEB26092, sample SAMD00036337) | human gut metagenome | host: Homo sapiens | study: EMG produced TPA metagenomics assembly of... | reverse complement strand
GCAAACCTAAAAAGACTGGTATAGATCCGCTGGCATACGTTGCCCCCACTGCGAAGTTGGGGAAGGATGTATATATCGCTCCGTTTGCCTGCGTAGGCGATGGTGCTGAGATTGGTGACAACACTTCCCTCCACCCGCACGCTACTGTAGGAAGCCATGCCAAAGTAGGTAATAATTGTACACTTTATCCACATGCCACCATCTATCACGACTGCTTGGTAGGAAACCACTGTACCCTGCATGCAGGCTGCGTAATCGGTGCTGATGGATTCGGATTCGCACCTTCTCCCGAAGGGTACGAAAAAATTCCACAAATAGGTATTGCCATCATAGAAGATAATGTAGAGATTGGTGCTAATACCTGCGTAGATCGTGCCACCATGGGTGCCACCATTGTACATAAAGGAGTGAAACTGGATAACCTGATCCAGATAGCACACAATGTGGAAGTAGGAAGCCACACTGTCATGGCATCACAGGTGGGTATTGCCGGTTCCACCAAAGTAGGTGAATGGTGCATGTTTGGCGGACAGGTAGGACTAGCCGGACATATTAAGATAGGTGACAAGGTAGGTATCGGCGCACAAGCAGGCGTTCCCGGTAACGTGAAATCCAACGAGCAAATTCTAGGCACTCCGGCCATCGATGCCAAGAATTTCATGAAATCATCGGCCGTATACAAAAAACTGCCCGAAATTTACACCACACTGAACGCCATGCAGAAAGAAATAGAAGAATTAAAAAAACAACTAAATAAATAAACCCCATGTTGAAACAGAAGACATTAAAAGGCAGTTTTTCTTTAAATGGAAAAGGCCTTCACACCGGAGTAAACTTGACGGTGACATTCAATCCTGCACCGGACAACCACGGGTATAAAATCCAACGAATTGATCTTGAAGGACAACCAATAATTGATGCCGTAGCAGAAAACGTAGGTGATACTACCCGCGGCACTGTGCTGATGAAAAACGGAATAAAAGTAAGTACAGTAGAACATGCTTTGGCAGCTCTTTATGCAGCTGGTATAGACAACTGCCTGATTCAGGTAAGCGGTCCCGAATTCCCTATTCTGGACGGCAGTGCTAAAGCGTATGTAGAAAATATACAGCGTGTAGGAATCGAAGAACAGAATGCTGTCAAGGATTACTATATCATAAAATCAAAAATCGAATTCAGGGACGAGGAAACCGGATCTTCCATCATTGTTCTTCCGGACGAAAATTTCAGTGTGAATGCACTGATCTCTTATCAGTCTAAAATACTGTCCAATCAGTTCGCCACACTGGAAGACATGGCTAAATTCCCCACCGAGGTAGCTTCCGCGCGTACCTTTGTATTCGTCCGCGAAATAGAACCATTGCTGGGTGCCGGACTGATTAAGGGAGGCGATCTGGACAACGCCATCGTAATCTACGAAAAAGAGATGAGCCAGGAAAACTACGACAAGCTGGCAGACGTCATGGGGGTTCCCCACATGGACGCCACCAAACTGGGCTACATCAACCATGTTCCCTTGGTATGGGACAACGAACCGGCCCGCCACAAACTGTTGGATATCATCGGCGACCTGGCACTGATAGGCAAACCCATCAAGGGACGTATCATCGCCACCCGTCCGGGGCACACCATCAACAACAAGTTTGCCCGCCAGATACGCAAAGAAATCAAACTTCACGAAATACAGGCTCCGTCCTATAACTGCAACGAAGCTCCCATCATGGATGTCAACCGCATCCGCGAACTGCTTCCGCACCGTTATCCTTTCCAGCTAGTGGACAAAGTCGTTGCCATTGGCGCCAATCACATTGTCGGTGTGAAAAACGTAACCGCCAACGAACCCTTCTTCCAGGGACACTTTCCACAGGAACCTGTCATGCCGGGTGTGCTTCAAGTAGAAGCCATGGCACAATGCGGTGGTCTGCTTGTTCTTAATTCAGTGGACGAACCCGAAAGATACTCCACCTACTTCATGAAAATAGACGGTGTGAAATTCCGCCAGAAAGTAGTGCCGGGAGACACTTTATTGTTCCGTGTTGAATTGTTGGCTCCTATCCGCCGGGGCATCTCCACAATGAAAGGATATGTGTTTGTAGGCGAGAAAGTAGTCTGCGAAGCCGAGTTTATGGCACAAATAGTAAAAAATAAATAACCACTAAAAAAACAACATGATTAGTCCATTAGCATATATACATCCCGAAGCAAAAATTGGTGAGAATGTAGAAATCGGTCCTTTTGTGTTTATCGACAAGAATGTAGTTATCGGTGATAACAACACAATCATGCCTAACGCCAATATACTGTATGGCTCACGCATAGGGAACGGCAACACCATTTTTCCGGGAGCTGTTATAGGCGCTATTCCCCAGGATTTGAAATTCCGCGGTGAAGAAACGACTGCCGAAATAGGTGATAACAACACCATTCGCGAGAATGTAACCATCAATCGTGGTACAGCGGCTAAAGGCAAAACCATAGTGGGCAGTAACAACCTGTTGATGGAAGGGGTACACGTAGCACATGATGCCATCATAGGCAGCGGTTGCATCATAGGCAATGCCACCAAGATGGCAGGTGAAATTATCATTGATGATAACGCCATTATCAGCGGCGCCGTATTGATGCACCAATTCTGCCGGGTAGGCGGTTATGTAATGGTACAGGGCGGTTCACGTTTCAGCAAGGACATTCCTCCTTATATTATAGCAGGGCGCGAACCCATTGCCTACGCAGGAATCAATATCGTAGGACTCCGCCGCCGCGGATTCTCTAATGAACTAATAGAGAATATACACAACACCTATCGCATTATTTATCAAAATGGCATGAACGTTACCGATGCCTTGGAACAAGTACGCAAAGAAATACCTATGAGCAAAGAAATAGAATATATTATTTCTTTCATAGAAAATTCTCAAAGAGGTATCATCAGATAACAAAGTTTTTTATAACTTTACTGCACGAAAAAAAAGTTATATAGTATATACAGTATAAATATATGATTTACAGATTTACACTAATCTCTGATGAAGTCGATGATTTTATAAGAGAAATAAAGATAGACTCGGAAGCAACTTTCTTTGATTTGCACGAAGCAATATTGAAAGCGGCAGGATATAAAGATGACCAGATGACCTCTTTCTTCATTTGTGATGACGACTGGGAGAAAGACCAGGAAATCACACTGGAAGATATGGGAAGCAGTTCGGAAGAAGACAGCTACATCATGAGAGAAACCCGCTTGAGTGATTTGGTGGAAGACGAAAAGCAAAAATTGCTGTATGTATTCGACCCGTTGGCAGAACGAGTGTTTTTCATTGAACTGTCGGAAATCATCACCGGCAAAGACCTTGACAAAGCAGTGTGTTCGCGCAAAGCCGGAGAAGCCCCGAAACAAACCGTCGACTTTGACGAAATGATGGCAAAAAAGCAATAGCGGAAATCTGGATATAGACGAGAATTTCTACGGCGACCAGGACTTCGATATGGAAGACTTTGATCCCGAAGGATTTGATATGGGCGGTGCCTCCTCACCGGACCCTTATGAGCAAGAAAACTATTAATCTTAACGGGGGCGGACGTTACACGTCCGCCCCTCTCTTTTTATAAACACCATGCCTGACACCCTTATCGTCCTTATCGGCCCTACCGGTGTAGGAAAGACCGAACTAAGCCTTTCCATTGCCGAACACTTCCGGACTTCCATTGTTTCGGCAGACTCACGCCAATTGTATGCAGACCTGAAGATAGGAACTGCCGCCCCTACCCCCGAGCAACTGGCGCGTGTTCCTCATTATTTTGTCGGAACATTACAGCTAACAGATTATTACAGCGCCGCACAATACGAAGCAGACGTACTGGCACAACTGGAAATCCTATACCAAAACCATGACACTGTAATACTGACCGGAGGTTCCATGATGTATATAGATGCCATTTGCAAAGGCATAGATGATATCCCCACTGTAGACAATGAAACACGCCAGCTGATGCTACGACGTTACGAACAGGAAGGGCTGGACACTCTGTGCGCCGAACTAAGGCTGCTGGACCCCGAATATTACAAAATAGTGGATTTGAAAAATCCCAAACGAGTAATACATGCATTGGAAATATGCTACATGACCGGAAAAACTTATACTTCTTTCCGTACCCGTACTCACAAGGAACGCCCTTTCCGCATCATCAAAATAGGATTAACCCGCGACCGCGAAGAATTGTATGACCGCATCAACCGCCGCGTGGACATCATGATGCAGGACGGCTTGCTGGAAGAAGCCCGGCAGGTATATCCTTTCCGGCATCTGAACTCGCTCAATACCGTAGGATACAAAGAAATGTTCAAGTATCTGGACGGAGAATGGACATTGGAATTCGCTATCGGGAAAATCAAGCAAAATTCCCGCATTTACTCTCGTAAACAGATGACCTGGTTCAAACGGGACAAAGACATCGTGTGGTTCCATCCCGACCAACAAACAGAAATTATGCAATATATTCATTCAGTTAACCACTAATTACAATCATGAAAAAATTACTAACCTTCATCATGGCTTGTGTCATAAGCCTGGGTGCAACAGCCCAAATCTCGGAAAAAGCATTTGAGAAATGGCATCAGAACAAGTATTCCATGTTCATCCACTTCGGTCTTTATTCCGAACTGGGAGGCGTATGGGAAGGCAACCCCGTCACCCGAGGATACAGTGAACAAATCCAATCGTTTGCGGGAATCTTCAGTGACTGGTATGGAGATACCGCCCTGCGCTTCAATCCCACCCTGTTTGATGCAGACGCTATCGTGTCACTGGCCAAAGAAGCCGGTATGCGCTCCATCATCATTACCACCAAGCATCACGACGGTTTCTGTATGTTCCGTACAGCCACCACCGACTATAATTCATACGATGCCACCCCGGCAAGCGCGACTTCATAAAAGAGATGGCGGAAGCTTGCAAACGTGGCGGAATCAACTTCGGCATCTATTTCTCACTGATAGACTGGCATTTTCCACAAGCCTATCCTATCTCCAGCCATAACTGTGATTTCATCACCCCACAGCATCATGAATTCACCAAAGCCCAAGTTACCGAACTGTTGACCAACTACGGTCCCATCTCCGAACTTTGGTTTGACATGGGTTCCAACACTCCTGAACAAAGCAAGGAACTGTATCAACTGGTGCACAGATTGCAACCAGACTGTATGGTAAGCGGCCGGTTGGGCAACGATCAGTATGACTTCAGTGTCATGGCAGACAACACATACCCCGAAGGCTCCTTGCAGACCGCATGGCAAACAGCAGCTTCCATGTTCGATGAAACCTGGAGCTACCGTTCCTGGCAGAAAAGGGGGGACGTTCACACCAAAGCGATGGAAAAACTACGCAGCCTGATCAATGTAGTTTCCCATGGCGGAAACTTCCTGCTGAACATCGGTCCCAAAGGTGACGGTTCCGTAGTACCCTTTGAAAGAGAGGTGCTGAAAGAAATCGGTATCTGGTTGAAGAAAAACGGTGAAGCCATTTATGGCACAGAAGCCTCTCCTTTCCGTGAGCAATTCGAATGGGGAACCATTACCCGCAAAGGCAATAACCTCTACCTCATCTTATCAGGCAACCGCCCTGCCGATGGTAAAATCACTTTGAACGTGCCGGGATGCAAACTGCAAAAAGCAGACATTAAAGCTATTCAGAAAGGACAGGAGATGATCTTCACACTACCCGCCGACGCATACGGAAAAGACATCCAAGTGATTTGCGCCACGTTCGACCAACCGGTGAAACCGCAACCTATGGCTGCACAGCGCACTCCCAATTATAGTTATTCCTGTTTCGATTATTACAGCAACTACCGCAGTACGGTGAGCTATCAATGGAGCATCAACAAATCCAACCTCAACGCATTGGAATTTACCTATACTCCGCAGGAGAACGGTAAGGAATTACTGGTTGAAGTAGATGGAATACCTTACACAGTAACCCTTGACGCAGGCAAGGCACAGGCATTAAACCTGCCTTCCAAGACCGTATGGGGTCAGCGTTACTTCTGCGGACCGGGCAGCGGATTGTTCGATGCTCCTGCCACCATCCATACTGATCCGGACAAAGCACCGGTAAGAAAAGGACAATGGAAAGAAGTGAATGAGGAAAAAGCCATGTTCCCCAGCAATATTCTGGAAAGTTACTTCCTGATGCAGCAGGTAGAATCGCCCAAAGCACAAGATATTCTAGTAGATGTAGGTGCCGGAAACGGTATCGAAATCTATCTGAACGGCAAGTCGGTAATGAAACACCTCAACCCTTACCGCTGCAAGTTCCGCGAGGAAAAGGTGCTGCTACCGCTTCAAAAAGGCAGTAACCAAATTGTGGTAAGAATATACAACCGCTTTGAAAAAGAAACAGGCTATCTGCTGCGCCCATCAGCGGAACAGGTTATCTACAAGCAGAAATTCACTTTGCCGCAAGTGGCAAAAGGAAAAGTTCATACTGTTGTTGTAAAACAGAATAATCTGCCATCCATCCATAAGGACACAGAATTATCCAATCTGAAGGTAGAGGCAAAATAAAACTTTTCAATAAATAAAAAATGAAAAACCTCTCCCCGGATGTTTCTGTCATGAAATGTCCGGGGAAAGTTTTATATAAAGAAAACATCATTCTAGAATTTACCAATAGTACTGACAGGCCTCATGCATGAAGATCATAATATTCATAAAGTACCCTTCATACAGTCTGTTCCGATATTATGCTTTCCTCCTGTCTGCCTGATAATTCAGAATTACCCCCAGTACTATCAGTACAGAAAGTACAATCCATGCAACATTCAAAAAGATCCCTTTCCATTCCTGCCGGGTAATGAACTGTGAATACAAAGGTCGTATAATCGGAGCTTGAGGATGGTGGAGTTTACAGCGGGACCGATCAATGGCTTTCTGATAATCATCTAAATCAAAAATACAACGCTCATAACATACAACGGCTTGTCCTTTCTCATGCCTCACCGGAATAACCCATGCCTTAACTTCCCGCTCCTCATACTTATGATGGGGCAATGAATCGGTAAATGCAGGAGCTACAGAGAAATGATATTGCTTCTGTTCCTTACGATAGCGGTGTCTGCCCATACTTCGTGTCACCTCACGAGTGACAGTCACACTGCTCCTTCGGGCATAATCCACCTCCAGAGTATCGAAAGTAAAATACAGAGCATTATTCTCCAAATTATATAAATCGGTAACAGCATGATAACGCACCACTTCATCTGCCGAATGAAAAAGCCAGTTCTGTAAAGGAATATTAAAGGCCATACTTGCAGCTGCCATCAATATAAGAAAAGGAATTTTCCATCTTGAAGCAACGATAAAAGCCCCTCCGGCGAGAGTGAGTAACGGAGGTAAAGCATACGTCGTAATTTGTAACCAACCACCCGGATTAAAACCCAGGATAACGGTGAACAAAATTCCCACAAAAGAAGGAATGAAAAGTAACAGTAACAGCTTTACAACCCAATTTTTTCATATTCAATATTAGTTTTATCCTGCCAAAGATAGCAATATAATTCTTGTTGTCTAAATCAAATTAGTAAATATTTTATCTATACAACAAGGCTAGGATTCATGAAACTGACAGGGGAAAAAACAATAAGATAAGACCGATAAAAAAATCAGCTGTAAAGGAGGAAATTTCCACCCTTACAGCTGATAACTTTATCTAATCTTACTATTCAGACTTTCTTCCGCCTGTAACTACATCTCTGCAAACAAGGGGAAAATATTTATTCGGCAATCGTCACATTCGTCACCCTTTCCAGCCAGAAGCGGTTCCGGTTAGGATGGAACGGTTTGTATTCCGTATTCAACTTAATGGTGTTATTGCGGAAGACCAACCCATTCGACAGACTTGGCATAAAGAATAGGAGCGTCGAAGGTTTCAAACTCATTGTCTTCAATCACAATGCCACCCTCGGGTCCGCCGTGGAAATATTGCTGCTGTCCCTTCAGGTCGGGAATCTCCGGATAGATGGAGATAACCGCATTGGTAAACTGGAACAGATTAGTCAGCGCGTTTACAAAACGGTTCTTACGGATAATGACATGACGGCAGGCACCGGTCTCAAACCAACCGTTGCAATCGCCGCAAAGCAGAATAGCAGCCCCCGAAGTATGGTCAAACAAGTTATTCTCGACGATAGTCTTGCGCGGGGTACTGAACAAAGAACCGCGTGCACGGTTATTACGGATCACATTGCCGGAAAACAAAACTTCAGGAGTCCATGTGAGGTTCTCTATTCCGAAACCACTTTGTTCATTAATTACCTGGTCTACCGGTTCCTGAAACGTAATCAGGAACTCTCGCGCGCCTTCGGTCTGTTCTTTGTCATAAGGACGGATAGAAATGATCTTATTCTGTTTTCCGACCAGTTCCATCGTATTCGAACGGATAAACTGCACCTCATCACCCGGGCATCCCCACTCGAATCCCCACGACTGACCATGCATATAGCGGCCCACCAAGGTACGGTCGTCCACCCGTTTCACCACTTTCAAATAAGTGCCATGTACATTGATGGCATCATCCATCATCCCCTCATACAACCCGTTGCAAGACACAATCTTACCCTTACAACCGGAAAAATGGGTCGCATCTGCCTGCGTGGTAAAATAACGCGGATCGGCATCCCCTTTCAAACATACGCCAAATTTCTCAAGTGTAATATTTTCACAAAGCTGTGCCAACAATCCCATGCCTTCCGCATAATGTACCTTCACATTCTCAATCGTTGTATTGACATCATGGGAAAGGAATATACCGGGTGTAGGACGTCCCCAGCCACGCATGGCCACCACTGTCCCCGGCACCAGGCGGGCATCTTTCCACCCCGGAGCATGGATACGGCGCGGAGCCACCTCACTGGCTCCTTTCGTCGGACAACCTATGTCACTGGTATTGTAAACCAGATGTTTGGTATCCCCGTCAAAAGCAATTCCCCACGAGTGTCTCATGGTCCATCCTTCACCATAAGCCTCGAATATGGAATCTTTAGCAATGCGATAATCGACCCACGGAGCCGGTTCAAAAACAATTCCATCCTGCGGATCGTTTTCTACGATCTTCACCTGGGCAATATGGGGGTTCTCGAAATCGATGCTGAAGTTCTTTAACAGACAGTTTTCGGAACGCAACAAGGAAACAGGCAACATCCTGCCGTGAAATACAAATTCGGAACCTTGCCCGTCTAATGTCAGATTCTTCATGTCCTCTAATGCGATACCTACTTTCTTGGGATTCGTTTGGTCGTGATTGGAAATATAATACTCGCGCACAGCGGCTCCTTTTTCATGAAATTCATAACGCTCCGGAAACTGAGGAATTACCTTCTCACCTTCCTTATATTCCGCCTTTATCTTGGCAAGCGCTTTTTGAAGAACCGGAGAGGCATTTTTACTGCTATTGGCTTTCAGACCGAAAGCAGAGATTTCATAGACTTTCTGAGCAGAAAGAGTGGTGCACGATAACACCAGACTCAATGATAAAACAGATAATAATTTCATTTTCAGTTAGAATTAAGAATTAATCGTATTGAAGTTTAAAGATACAGTGAAAGGAAATAGCCCAATCTATTAATCAGATTTGTTTAAATTCTTTTAACATAGACTTGAAACAAAACACAAGCATGAAAAAGGCTTGAAAGCAACGTCTTTCTAATAATAGCAAAGAGGAAATGCAGCCCCAGCTGCACTCCCCCTTTCCTTATCCTTGTTACTATTTTTAAATAGAATGTTATAAAATTATTTTAGAAAGTGTCATGATATCCTTTCACCTTGTTCCAAGCATCCACACCACCCGTCCTCCAGTCTGGAGCAGATGCTTAAGAACAACATAAACTCGATACACTTCACTTAAATGCTACATTATTTGTCAGCTTCCGTCGTCCACTCTTTGGCTCCCTGTTCTTTCAGTTTAGCGGTGAATGCTTTGGCTTTTTCCATACTTGCCTGCTCTTCTTCCGGGCTTGCATAAGCGTGCTTGTAGCCTTTCACCACGTTCCATTCTCCACGAGTGAAGTCGGGGAACTCTACGGCAGCGCAGTTATTGTCCATAGATATCTCACCCAGTTCGGCCAGTGCACACCACTCGGCAAGGTCATACACATCCATATCCAGAGGCAGACCATTCTGCAAACAATATACCAGACGGCTGTCCATGATAAAGTCCATACCCCCCGTGTCCGCCTACCTCTTTGGCTATTTCACCATACTTCTTCAGAATAGGGTGCTGGTATTTCTCAACCAAAGCATCCATTTCAGCTTGTGGCAGGAATCCGTGTGAGCTGAGATTGTCCACCTTGGGTTGTACTCCTGAAGCACTCAGCTGATCAGCTCCCAATGCGTAGCCTTCTGTAGGATATTTGTTGGCGAACCCTTTCACACCTGTCAATTGATACAAACGGTTATAGGGTTGCGGAGTCATTACATTGTGTTGTATTTCGATCACTTTACCGTTTTCGGTACGAATCATAGTCGTAGTGTGATCTCCATTACGGAAATTAGTGCATTCTGAACCTGTTTTGGCTTCTACCAATCCTTTTCCTACTACTGATTTGGTATCCATGGCAGTCAGTGTCTTCATACGGTCGCCACGGTGAATATCCAAAACTTGTGCCACAGGGCCAAGGCCGTGTGTAGCATACACATCACCACGATGACGCATATTGAATTCCAGACGCCAGCCCAGTTTATCGTTTTCACCGTTTTTCCAGTAATAATCCCAGAAATCGCTGAGGTTGTGGATGTAAGCTCCTTGTGCGCGGATTACCTCACCGAACACACCGTTCTGCGCCATGTTCAGCGTATTCATCTCGAACCAGTCATAGCAGCAGTTTTCCAGAATGAAGCAGTGCTTGCGTGTTGTCTCGCTCAAGTTGACAAGATCCCAGCATTCCTGCAGGTTCATGGCAGAAGGTACCTCGATGGCTACGTGCTTGCCGTTCTCCAATGCACATTTGGCAATGGGGAAGTGGTGCAACCAGTCTGCGGCGATATATACCAAATCAATATCATCACGTTTACAAAGTTCCTCGTAACCTGTCTCACCCGAGTAGCTTCTCCGGCACGTCCATTCTACCAATCGGTTACACTGATAAACCTGCCTCCCATTTCTGTTGATAAATACGCGGAGTTCTGCCTTAGGCACTTTGAGCGAGCAAGCAAACACTTAGATACATTAGT
>ENA-OQDT01001937-OQDT01001937.1-human-gut-metagenome-genome-assembly--contig:-NODE-1937-length-11227-cov-2.194054_pt1 | contig 11227 bp, 8 predicted proteins | sample MGYA00242786_ERZ504617 | MGnify/ENA primary metagenome ERZ504617 (study PRJEB26092, sample SAMD00036337) | human gut metagenome | host: Homo sapiens | study: EMG produced TPA metagenomics assembly of... | reverse complement strand
AAAAAATTAACCCCTGTTGGATATTACAAACAGGGGTAAAATCGAGTTTATCGGTTCACCATGAGTTTCTTTAATGCGTTGTTTAGGTCGTCCAAGGTCAGGCGATACATATCAAATTCATTTGCCAAAATATCGTAGGTTTTGCCCACCAGCCGCCCCAATAGGGACGCTCGGAGGGGTTCAGCCAGACGATATGGGGGTATTTTTCCTTGAAGCGCTTGAGCCACTCGATACCGGGGGTGCGGTCGCGGGGCAGCCTATACGCATAGTCATGCCCCATCGCATTCGCCAGTCCCATTCCAGCTTCAATGGGAGGGGTTCCCGATTCTGGGGGCATCCCCCAAACGATGATGACCTTATATTCACTGCTGATATTTTGCAGAATCCATTCGGTCGGGATGGCAGAATTCGGGCGCATGCGAGGGTCCTTGAAGATTCTGGAATAAATGCAGTTGTGGAAATAGTAGGTGTGCAGCTCTTTAAAGTGGTTGGACTTGGTGGCCGCCTGAAACAGCTGGCTGCACAGCCCGGAATAGTAGTCCATAGAACCGCCGGAGTCCATCAGCAGCAGGACTTTCACCGTGTTCTTCCGAGGGTTCCTGTACCGGATCTCCAGCCGACCCGCGCTCTCGCAGGTATCGTGGATCGTGGCATCCACATCCAGCTCCTTTTCGGCGCTCCGCTCCTGGGCGGACAGCTGCCGCAGCGTGCGGAAGGCCATCTGGAACTGGCGGGTGTCCAGCTTATTGTCTTTTCGGAAGTCCCGGAATTTCCGCTCCCCCGCTACCATCATGGCGGTGCGGTGCATGGACTGCCCGCCGATCCGGATACCGTTGGGGTGCCAGCCGTTGTTCCCCCAAGGGGTGCGGCCCTGAGTCCCCACCCAGTAGTTGCCGCCGTTGTGCTCCTCCGTCTGCTCTTTTAGACGTTCCTCCAGCATTTTTAGAAGTTCCTCCAGTGTTTCATCCGGGAACCCGGCGGCGCGCAGGTCCGCAATGGTCCGTTTCAGATCCTCGCTAGGGTGGTTCTAGCCAGTCCAGCAGATTCTCCGGCAGCTCCTCGGTGTAGGGGACATCCTTGAAGAATTCCAGAAAGATCTGGTCAAAGCGGTCAAATTCCGTCTCATTCTTCACCACGATGGCCCGGCACAGGTGATAAAAGCCGGTGAGGGTGGAGTGGTGCAGTCCCTTTTCCATGCCCTCCAGCAGCGTCATCCACTCGTTCAGGGAAACGTGCAGTCCCCGCTGACGCAGCAGGTAAAAAAACGCGGCGAACATGGCTTACTTCACCTTCCGCAGGGTCTGAAGATCCTTGTCTTTTTTCAGCAGGACACCGGCGAAGGGAATCTCCTTTTCGATGCGGGCCGGGTCCACGCCGCCGGCCACCAGTGCCCGGATCCAGTCCACCAGTTCAGAGGTGGAGGGCTTTTTCTCAATGCCCCGCAGCTCCCGCAGCCAGTAGAAGGCGGCGAGGGACTGCTTTACCAGCTTTTCCTCCAAATCACCGAAGTGGACCCGGAGGATGGCTTCCATCTGCTCCTGCTCCGGGAACTCGATGTAGTGGAACACGCACCGGCGGAGGAAAGCGTCCGGCAGTTCCTTCTCTGCGTTGGAGGTGATGATGACGATGGGGCGCTGCTTGGCCTGTACGGTCTCCTTCGTCTCGGGGATGTAGAACTCCATCCGGTCCAGCTCCCAGAGCAGGTCATTGGGAAATTCCAGATCCGCCTTGTCGATCTCGTCGATCAGCAGGACCACCTGCTCATCGGCAGAGAAGGCTTCGCCCAGCTTACCCAGCTTGATGTATTTTTTAACGTCATCCACACCGGCGTTTCCAAACTGGCTGTCATAGAGCCGCTGTACCACGTCATAGACGTACAGGCCGTCCTGAGCCTTGGTGGTGGATTTTACGTTCCAGATAATGAGTTTTTTCCCAAGAGCGTCCGCCACGGCCCGAGCCAGCATGGTCTTGCCGGTGCCCGGCTCACCCTTGATGAGCAGAGGCTTCTGCAAAGCCACGGCAATGTTGACGGTCTCCATCAGGTCGCGGGACGCCACGTAATTTGCGCTGCCGCTGAATTTTGTATCCATATTTGTTCTCCTTTGCGTGGGTTTGGTGTGCTGGGCCGATTATAGCAGACTTTTTTTCGGGAGACAATGTAAGTTTACGTTTTGACACACTATCCCAGCGCCACGTCTAAGATCATCATAATTAAAAAGCCTCCCACAAAGCCGCAGGTCCCGGCTTTGGAATGGGCTTGAGGCACCAGTTCCTCTACCACCACATACAGCATGGCTCCGGCGGCGAAGGACAGAAGCCAGGGCATCAGCGGCTGCCTTCTGTGAAAGGCGATGATCTGACAAAATTGTCCATATCACGTACCGATCAGGCTTTGCAAGGACAGATGGCCGGTGTGATGGTACAGAATAGTGTGGCTGCACCAGGTGAATCGCCTAACATTATTATTCGTGGCGGTAACTCCTTGAAAGGCGAAAATGCTCCGTTGGTTGTGATTGACGGTGTTCTCGGTGGTGACCTTTCTTTGATAGACCCGAATGACATTACTTCTATCGAAGTATTGAAAGATGCTTCTTCTACCTCTATTTACGGTTCCCGCGGAGCGAATGGTGTCATCATGGTGACGACCAAACGTGGGCAGACTGGTAAACCGACCGTTTCTTATAGTGGTTATGTTTCGCTTTCGCAGGTATCAAAGAAAATGGATATGCTGAATGGTCAGGAACTATATGGCTTATTGAAAGAAGCACAGGAGAAATATCCTACGACAGCATTGAAAATACCGGAGTGGATAGATCCTAATAACTTGAATAATACCGACTGGCAGGGTGAAGTGTTCCGTACGGCCCCTATCACGGGCCATTCGTTGTCTGTAAGTGGCGGAACAGAAACGACACGCTATAGTTTGTCTGGTAACTACTTGATGCATCAGGGTATTGTGAAGAACTCTGATTTCAATCGTGCCGGCATACGTGCCAATATCGAACAGAAACTGGGAAAGAAGGTGACGGTCGGAGCTCTTATCAATGCTTCCCGTTCGTCGTCTTCCAACGCCAGTGTCAATCAGATGAACGGTTCTGATGGTGGTGGTGTCACGTTCTCTGCTTTAGGTTTTGGGCCATTGGTCCCTGTCTACAAGGAAGACGGCAGCCTTAGCGGTCCGCTAAAGGATGGAGCACAGATGAATAATCCGGTAGCTCTGATTAATGATCAGGTTGTGGATAAATTCCGTAATTATTTTCAGGGTACTGCTTTTCTGGAATGGGAAATCTTGAGCGGCTTGAAATTTAAGACAGCTTGGACTTACACATATAGCGACCGTAAACAACGCCAGTTTACTTCCGGAGAGAATCTTCTTTCTTATAAAGGGCAGGGATATGCTTACATGAACGATCAGGAAACCACAAACTGGCTTGGTGAAAACACGTTGACTTATTCCAAGACATTCAATAAAGATCACTCTTTGAATGTTGTTGCCGGTTTTACTGCTGAGGCTTCCGATTATTTCAACAATAACAGCAGTGGTAAAGGGTTCGACATCGAATCGCTTGGTTATTGGAATATGGGACTTGCCAATAGCAGTCTGTTGTCTGTCGCTTCCGGTGGAAACCATTCTGCCATTGCTTCTTGGTTGGGCCGTGTGAACTATGCTTATAAAGGTAAATATTTGGCATCTGTTAGTTTCCGTGCTGACGGTTCTTCCAAGTTTGCGAAGAATAATAAATGGGGATATTTTCCTTCTGCTGCTTTGGGATGGCGTATCAGTGAGGAAGATTTTATGAAAGACATTTCTTGGATACAGAACCTGAAACTGCGTGCCAGCTATGGTGAAACAGGTAGCCAGGCGATTACAGCCTATCAGTCGTTGGCTAGTTTCAGTACGACCAGTTATGTCCTGAACGGAAGTTCTGCAGTGGCTCTTGTTCCAGGTCGTGTACCGAATCCCGACTTGAAATGGGAAACAACTAAACAGACGGATATAGGCATTGATTTGAGCGTATTGGGCGGACGTATATCTTTGGTTGCGGATTATTATTATAAAAAGACAGTCGATCTGCATTATGACAAGATCCTTCCGTACTATACAGGTTATTCTTCACAGACACAGAACATCGGTAGTAAATCCAATAAAGGTTGGGAATTTTCTCTGAATACACAGAATTTAGTGGGTGACTTCAAGTGGTCTACTTCTTTGAATATCGCTTTGAATCGGGAAAAAGTGCTTGACCTTGGCGATGATGAATACTTTTATACAAATGGTTCCGGAGGTGCTTTGGGAGCTGGTTTCAATGAAACTGGTATTGTGAAGGTCGGTGAGCCGTTGGGGAACTTCTACGGATATGTCTTTGACGGTATCTATCAGAATGAGGCAGAAGCCAAGGCGTTGGGGCTGACAAAAGATGATGTCGGTAGCGTGAAGTTCAAGGATTTGAATGGTGATAACAAGATTACGACTGAAGACCGTACGATCATCGGTAATGCTAACCCGGACTTTATCTTTGGTATTGGTAATGACTTTTCGTATAAGAATTTTGATCTGAGCTTTATGTTTCAGGGAACCTATGGCAATGATGTCTATAATTTGTTGAAAGTGACTTTCAGCGAATTACCGAGCAACTCGAACAATACCGGAAATGCTTTTGCGTTTGTAAAGGATTCCTGGAGAGGTGAAGGAACTTCGAATACGCAACAGGCATTTAACAAGGGTGTGGGTCCGTCTTCATCTCGTTTTGTGGAAGATGGATCTTATATTCGCTTGAAAAATTTGACGTTCGGCTATACTCTTCCTAAATCAGTTACATCCAAATGGGGCATTTCTAACTTACGTTTCTATCTGAGCGGACAGAACCTATTTACAATTACCGGCTATTCCGGTTATGACCCTGAAGTCAGTTCCCGTACAGGTAACTATAACTTAGGTTTTGACGGTGGTAGTTATCCGGCAACCCGCTCTTATACCTTCGGATTGAATCTTACATTATAATTGAACCATTAATATAAAGACGAAAATGAAAACATATATATATAAAGCAGTTGCAGGGGTGTGCTCCCTGATGCTATTGATGAGTAGTTGCGAGTCTTTCTTGTCGGAAGAACCGAAAGATTTCCTCTCGCCTGAAAACTTACCGAACACGGAGGCTGAATGCAATATGCTGCTGATGGGATCGCTGTCTTATTGGCGTAGCAACAACTTCGAACGTCATATTAACTTTATAGCCGAAGCAACGACTGATGCTGTTGTCAGTGCTACAGCCAATAATGTGGCTCGCGATGAAATGAACTCTTTGACTTGGCAAAGCGATAACGAGAGCCTTTATAAGCCCTGGCAGCAATTTTATGCTTGTATCAATGCTTCTAACATCATGATCGAGAAAGTTCCGAATGCTTCGAAAGTTTCGGATGAGGTCAAGACACGTTATGTCGCAGCTGCCCGTTATATGCGTGCGATGTCCTATTTCTATCTGGTGCGTATCTTTAATGATGTTATTTATCTGGACACGCCGGTGAATGACTTTACCAGTGCGAATAACATGACAAAGACACCGGCTAAAGAAATATATAATAAGATTGTTGAAGATTTGGAATATGCAGAAGCCAATCTTCCCGTAAAATGGGATTCTGGAACGGAACGTCCGACTGTCGCTGCCGCCAAGTCTTTGCTTTCATGGGTTTATATCACGATGGCCGGTGAACAGGTTAAAGACAATACCATGTGGGCGAAGGCGGCTTCCAAAGCGAAGGAAGTCATTGATAATGCCGCTACTTACGGTATTAAGCTGGAAGAAAATTATGCCGATCTTTGGCTGGTCAACAATCGGTATAACAAAGAATCGATCTTTGCCCTGAATTTTGCAGATGGGTTAGGAGATAACCAGTGTGGAGCCGAGTGGCGTCCGACCAGTATCGGGTCCGAATCAGGATGGGGATTCTTTTATACGAAACAATCCTATATCGATAAATTTGATGATAAGGATAAACGGAAAGCCGCTACCTTCTTGACCGAAATTGTCAGTACAGTTGATAATAAAACCTATACGACTGAGAATTTCGGTAGTCCGTATCCACATGGAAAGAAATGGTGTGATGGAGGTCGTGAAAATTTCTCACAGCGTAACAAGCGTACGGATATGTACATTCCTATCATCCGTTATGCCGATGTCTTGCTGATCTTTGCCGAAGCGGAAAACGAAGCCAATGGTCCGACGGCTGCAGCTTATGATGCCGTGAATCAACTGCGTGTACGTGCCGGTTTGGATAACTTGTCCGGTTTGTCTAAAGAGACTTTCCGTCAGGCAATCCAAAAAGAATGGACGTTAGAGACGACACACGAACGGATCTATCGTTTCAATTTTGGTTCGCTGGGGCACTTATCTGACGGTAATGAAGGAATATTTCCAGAAAATTTTCCTGAAAAGGTGAAGAATGTAACGGAAGAACGGTTGTATTTCCCTTGTCCGGAGCATGATTCATTGATCAATCCGAATTTGTAAGAAAATTTTTGAGTAGGTTTAAATAATCTTGGGGTATGGAATGACTGATGATTTCATACCCCTTCTTATAACACAAAATGGACAAAATGAAACTGAAAATTCTTTTTTTTGTTTTTCTGCTTGTCTGTAGTTCCTGTGCTTTGGACAAGAGGGATATTATCAGTTCGAATTTTGATTTTGCCGATATACAGTTGAAACATGCATTCGTGGAAATGGATTCGGTTTATAAAAGTACGGACAAGCTGCTTGCCAATCCTCGCAATATCGATCCGAACGGTTTCCTGCGCATGGTGGCATCCCATGATTGGACAAGCGGTTTTTTCCCAGGCGAACTTTGGTATATGTATGAATATACTAAAGATGATTTTTGGAAGGAGAAGGCCAGGAAACAGACTGAACTGCTTGAACAGGAGAAATGGAATGGGAGTACCCACGATATGGGCTTTAAAATGTATTGTAGCTATGGTAACGGTTATCGGTTGACTCAGGATTCTGGTTATAAGGATATTCTGTTGCAGTCTGCCTACACCCTGATCAGACGTTACAATCCAAAAGTGGGTTGTATCCGTTCCTGGGATCATAACAGGGATAAATGGCAGTATCCCGTAATCATCGATAATATGATGAATCTGGAACTACTTTTCTGGGCTTTCCGTGACGAATTGGCGATTCCAGTTTTTCTACCAGGTTGCAGTCGAACCATGCCCGTACTACGATGAAGAATCATTTTCGTAAGGACTACAGTTCCTATCATGTTATCGACTATGATACGTTGACCGGCGCAGTCTTGCATAAAAACACCCATCAGGGGTATTCCGATGCTTCGGCTTGGTCGCGTGGACAAGCGTGGGGATTGTACGGCTATACGATGTGCTATCGAGAAACTGGATTGCCTGAATTTTTGGAACGTGCCAAACAAATTGCCTCTTATATTTTCTCCAATCCTACATTGCCGGACGATTTGATACCTTATTGGGATTATAATGCTCCAGGAATACCGGACGAGCCGCGTGATGTATCGGCGGCCACCGTTACGGCTTCTGCTCTTTACGAGTTGAGTATGTATGATGAAACGAATAGAACCGGATATGTGGATAGGGCTGATAGGATATTGGAAAAATCTGACGAACCGTTATCGGGCAAGTGTAGGGAAAGACTGTGGTTTTCCTGCTTTTGCATAGTACCGGTTCCAAGACTCACGGTTCGGAAGTGGATGTGCCGATCGTATATGCGGATTATTACTATCTGGAAGCCTTGTTGCGAAAAGCCAAATTGGAAAAAGAAGGAACTGCTCTCTTGTAAAATTAATTGAATTTTAAATTGAATATTAGAATATGAAAGTACTTGTTTGTTGCATGCTTATTGTGTTTGTCCGTTCTGTCGGCTGTGGCGAAAGTGCCTGCTATGAATAAGATTCGGCTGACGAACAATTGGGAATATCTGAAAGGTGATTTGGGGGGAATCTGGGAGGCTGTACGTCCTGCCGCACCCGGCAGTTCGGGAGGCGGTTCCCATCTGGCAGGCCTGTTACGTTACCTCATTGTTTTAATGCCGAAGATGCTGTTGATCCGGACGTGAATTATTATGAAGGTCCGGGATGGTATAAAACTTTGCTGGCGATAGACAATCCCTATCGGAACGGGCGGATCGTACTCGATTTCGACGGGGCGGGACAGAAGACGGATGTCTATGTCTATACGACTCATGTCGGTAGCCATGTTGGCGGTTATGACAGTTGGAATGTCGATATTACGGATGCGGTAAAAGCATTTCTCGGCAGTAAAGATGCGGAACGTTTCAAAGGGAAAGTACCTTTGTCGATCCGTTGCGATAATTCACGTGATCTGGAAATGATACCATCCGATCTGGCTGATTTCAATATCTATGGTGGTCTGTACCGGTATTTGAACTTGGTGTACCTGCCTGAAGTTTCTTTTGAACAGATTCATTTGGAATCTTCCCTCTCTTCTAACTTGAAAGAAGGTATATTGAAGGTGAAAACTTCGTTTTATAATCCGGAAGATATAAGGAAGGCGGATGTGACCGTTTCCGTTTACGATGTGGACCGTAAACCAGTCTTCTCGAAAACACTGGAAGGAATACTTCCTTTGGGTGACCAGCTTTTAGCAGAGATGAAGATCAAGAATCCGGTATTGTGGGACGTGGATGTGCCACAACTCTATACTTGCGAGTTGACTGTAAAGACACCGGATCAGACTTTCACGACGGAAGAACGCTTCGGTTTCCGCCATACGGAGTTTAAGGACAAAGGTCCATTCTTCCTGAACGGCAAACGTTTGCTGTTGCGAGGTACGCATCGCCATGAGGATCACGCTGGTGTGGCACAAGCCATGACGGAAGATATGATGCGTCGTGAAATGCGGATGATGAAAGATATGGGCGTGAACTTTATCCGTTTAGGACATTACCAACAATCTGAAATCATTCTGGACCTTTGCGACGAATTGGGCATTCTGGTATGGGAAGAAATTCCTTGGTGTCGGGGCGGTCTTGGAGGCGATGTCTACAAAAAACAAGCCCGTCGGATGCTTGCTAATATGATCGTCCAGCATCATAATCATCCGGCTGTCATCATCTGGGGGTTGGGTAATGAGAATGACTGGCCTAACGATTTCAATACGTTCGACAAGAGTGCGATCCGTGCTTTCATGAAAGAGTTGCACGACATGGCGCACCGTTTAGACGACACACGTATGACGGCGATCCGCCGGTGTGAATTTTGTAATGATATTGTTGATGTCTATTCACCTTCTATCTGGGCTGGTTGGTATCGGGGTGTCTTTACCGATTATAAATCGATCTCAGAACAGGAGATGCAGAAGGTAAAACACTTCCTGCATGTAGAGTGGGGAGGTGACAGCCATGCCCGTCGTCATTCGGAAGATGCTTTTTATAATCTGAAGAACATCGAGGCAGGAAAGGGCGGTGATGAACGTGCCGGCGATGCTTCCTTATATGGTGGCGTTCCACGTGCTTCGCGCGATGGCGATTGGTCGGAAAGTTATGTGGTCCGTCTGATCGACTGGCATCTGAAAGAGCAGGAGACGATGCCGTGGCTGACCGGTACAGCCTACTGGCCTTTTAAAGATTTTTCGACTCCGGTCCGTCCCGACAATCCTGTCCCTTATGTCAATCAGAAGGGGGTGGTTGAACGCGATTTTACTCCGAAAGAAAGCTACTATGTGTTCCAGTCTTACTGGACGGAGAAGCCGATGATCCATATCTACGGTCATACCTGGCCGGTTCGCTGGGGTGGAAAAGATGACCGCAAGGAAATCTTGGTATATTCTAACTGCGACGAAGTGGAGCTTTTTGTCAATGGTGTGAGCCAGGGTGTGAAACGGCGTAATAGTCAGGATTACCCGGCTGCCGGGTTGCGCTGGAATTGTGTTTATCAGGAAGGCATGAACGAAATACGGGCTGTCGGTGTAAAGAAAAAGGAGAAGAAGGAGGTTTCTGATGTCATTCGTCAGGAATACCAGACTGCTAAATGGGATAAAGAAGCCGCTTGCCAAGTGAGCTTGCTTTCCGAAGAGGGAGATACGGCTTTGGTACAGGTACAACTGATCGATAAAAACGGCATCCGTTGTCTCAGCTCCAAAAAGCAGATTACGTTTGAGATTGCCGGAGATGGCAGCCTGATCTGCAATTTAGGAACTTCGACCGGTAGTCGTAAAGTACAGGCGTATAATGGTCGTGCCCTGATCCGTATCAAACGGAACGAGGGTAATAGCGTGGTTGCTGTTAAATCGGAAGGCCTGCCGACTGCATTCCTGGAATTGAAGAGTCCCAAGTAGGGGTAGGTCGTTTTTTGATTGTAAACTGGAAAAAAACGTAGAGACGGCCCGCCGTGTTTTAATTTACGGCGGGACTTTTTATCCGGGTTGCACTAAGTTAAAAGTAAGGGGTGGATTATGAACGGCTGCTTATTATAAAAAATAGGTGAGTGAATTGAATTGCTGGATGTCTGGATTATATTATATTTGCAAAAAGTAAATAAAGAACGAATGGATAATATGAAACCCCTGAACCCCATTCAGAAAACGGTTGTTGGCGTTCAGTTCCTTTTTGTGGCGTTTGGTGCGACTGTTCTCGTTCCTTTGCTGGTTGGCCTTGATCCTTCTACCGCCCTTTTTACTGCTGGTATCGGCACGTTGATCTTTCATTTGGTGACGAAAGGGAAAGTTCCTATTTTTCTGGGAAGCAGTTTCGCTTTTGTGGCGCCTATCATAAAGGCGACGGAATTGTATGGGTTGCCCGGTACGATGTCCGGCCTGGTGGCTGTGGGGACCGTCTATGGGTTGATGAGCTTGTTGGTCCGGTGGAGAGGAATCGGTTTTATCAAGCGGCTTTTTCCGCCGGTGGTGATCGGGCCGGTTATTATTCTGATCGGCCTCTCGCTGGCAGGCTCAGGTGTGAATATGGCAAAAGAGAACTGGCCGTTGTCGCTGGTAGCCCTGCTTTCCGCTATTCTCGCCTCTATGTTGGGTCGGGGAATGTTGAGATTGATCCCTATCTTCTGTGGAATCATCGTCGGGTATCTGACTGCGAGTCTGTTCGGCTTGATCGACTTCAAGCCTGTGATAGAAGCTCCTTGGTTTGCATTTCCGCAATTTGTAAAGCCTTCATTGTCGTGGGAAGCGGTTATTTTTATGATTCCGGTGACGATTGCTCCGGTGATCGAACATATAGGCGAT
>ENA-OQDT01001936-OQDT01001936.1-human-gut-metagenome-genome-assembly--contig:-NODE-1936-length-11228-cov-3.355554_pt1 | contig 11228 bp, 16 predicted proteins | sample MGYA00242786_ERZ504617 | MGnify/ENA primary metagenome ERZ504617 (study PRJEB26092, sample SAMD00036337) | human gut metagenome | host: Homo sapiens | study: EMG produced TPA metagenomics assembly of... | reverse complement strand
GTTTCACGGAGGACGAAAAAACTATCACAGGTACTGTTGAAGATTTGATTGAATTCCCAGCAAAACAGCCGACGAAGGCAGGCTTTACTTTTGCAAATTGGCGAACACAGCCAAACGGCGAAGGCAGTGTTGTAATAGATACCTATTTCAATACGGTAGAAAAACTGCTTGATACATTTAAAGACAAGACAGAAATGACAATATATGCGCACTGGATAGAAAATGGTAAATTTACGGTTGGATATATGCCTAACGGTACAAATGTTACAAACAAACCGGAAGACAATACCACGTATGATCAGGTAACAACAGAGCAGATAGCAATTCCGAAGCAAGAGCCTGTGCGTGCAGGATATAACTTTATTGGTTGGAAGGTTAATGAAGTTTCCCCTGTATTTTGTGCATGAAGAAGCTGAATCGGGTTTGTTTTGTAAACCTTTCGGATATTTACCAGAAGGATCAAAACAAAAATAGCTCCAAACACTTCCAGGCATATTCTGATTGCCGGAACGCTGACTTCGAACCCAAAGGACGCCGGAACCTTGATCAGTTTCAAGAGCAGCAGAAGCGCCAGCTTGCTTCCCAGAATTCCCACAAGGATTCCGCCAACAAAACTGATCAAGGCACTAAACAGATTCTCCAGCATCATAACCCTGCTGATATGCTTCTTTTCCAAACCGAGAATGTTGTAAAGTCCCAGTTCCTTTTGTCTTCTTTTCATGAGGAAACTGTTGCTGTACAACAGGAAAATAAAGGAGAAAATAACAATAACGCCAACTCCCATAGTCGTGATCATCAACACGTCACCACTGTGACGGATCGTTTTCATTCCTGCATTATGATTGATAAAAAGCATCATATACAGCATTGCCACATTGAACAGACACGCCAGAATATAGGGCACATAAATCTGTTTATTTTTCCGGATGTTTACAACTGCCAGCCTGGCAAAAAGTCCCTTACGCATGATACTCACCGCCCGTCATCAAAATGGTTAAGGTATCGGAAATCATCTGATACATCTCCTCTTTTGTTTTCTCGCCGCGATAGATCTGGTGGAAAACTTCACCATCTTTTATGAACAGAACCCTGGATGCCCGGCTGGCTGCCTGGGCGCTGTGAGTAACCATGAGAATGGTCTGGCCCTGTCTGTTTATCTCTCCGAAAACGTCCAGAAGAGCATTTGCAGCCTTGGAATCGAGAGCCCCTGTGGGTTCATCCGCAAGGACCAGGCGCGGCTGTGTAATCAGAGCCCTGGCAACTGCACATCTTTGTTTCTGTCCTCCAGAGACCTCATAAGGATATTTTTCCAGCAGCTCATAAATATGAAGAGCCTGTGCAATAGGACGGATTTTCTGCCCCATTTCCCGGTAATCTTCACCTGCTAGCACCAGCGGCAGATAAATATTATCCCTCAGGCTGAAGGTATCAAGAAGATTAAAATCCTGGAACACAAAGCCCAGATTTTTTCTTCGAAATGTAGAAATCTCCTTATCAGAAAGGTGTCCCAGGCTTTTTCCATCCAGAAGTACGTCTCCGGAAGTAGGTTTATCCAGTGTTGCAAGAATATTCAGAAGTGTAGTTTTTCCGGAACCGCTTTCTCCCATAATTGCAACAAATTCACCTTTTTCCACAGAAAAATTCACATTGGTCAATGCCTGCACCTTATTTCCGCCAAAATCGGGTGGTATATATTTTTTTCAGATTTGTAACTTCAAGTAATGACATTTTTTACTCCTCTCCTTTATCAATGAGCTTTTTCATACGCTTCCTTGCAAAAAACAGTATACTTAAAAAAGTCACTTGCTGCCATCGAATCAGATTACAAAATGCAGGCAGAATCTTACAATATTGTAAGGTTGTCACATAAAGTTTGCAAGAAAAAAATTTCATCTGGCAAAACTCTTTATGATATAGAAGATTTGGTCAGTATTTTTTGCAATATAAAAAGGCCGCTGACATATACGACCTTTTTTATATTATAATCCCCTATTGGGCATATATCTTCTCTGGCGTCATTCCGGCAGCCAATGTAAGATAATACACCGCGTCCGCCGCCACACACACTACGTTTTCCTCATGCATAAACTCTGTGATTTCCGAATCAAAAAGCATGTTTGCCTGTGCTTCAAATTCCTCATCCTTATCCCAGAACAAAACTGCAATATTCAAAAAAGGAAATACCGGAAGCACATACCCCACATCTCCCTGAGGAAGCAAAGTTCCCCCAAGAGCCTCACAGGCTTTTCTTAATTCTTCTGTTTTCCCGGCGAAAAGCTCCTGCAGCCTAAAAATAATCGTCCTTCTGTAAGCAGCCTCAAAAGGATACACTCTCTTCACCTGGCGAAAAAGCCACCAGATTGCCCGATGCCACAGGATGAGCTGCTGAATAGTAAAACGTATTATAAATATTCATCACCGTATCAAATCCAGGGCTTTTCCCATCTTCTGTAATGAATCCGTTTTTTCGGTCAATTCGAAATCTTTTTGAAAAGTAGATGATATAAAGAAACTCCTCATCAGCTTCCAGCTGAAATTTGCGAATCAGTTCCTCCTGATCCATTTCCAGGAATTTCAATCTCCAGTTCTCGATTACCTGGTCATAATTAGACTGCCTGTTTTCTGGCATAATACATTCTCCTCTTATCCGCTATTTACCTTTAGCTATGCCATATAACTTGAAAGCTTCCTGTTTCAAGTATTTTTACCAGCTGCTCCACTTCATCGGAGTTCCAGTTTTGCGCAGTCTGTGCTTCCCCTGTGAATTTCACGCAGGTTCCGCAGGAAGAGCTTAAATTCCTTGGCACCGGCATGATCGTAGCCGGATATCCCTCTTTCTCACATTTTTTCTTGAAAGACATAGCTCCAAAATGGGAAAAAAATGTGGCTATGTAATCTCCCATTATTTCTCAAGAGTGAGGACAAAGTCTTCCCCATCCTCTTTTACAGACACCTTATATCCCTGATGCAGGGCGAAACGGGATACGTTTTCTTTGGCTGTTACGTTATCTACCATTACCGTATATGCCTTCTCACCGGATGCCAGCGCATTCTTAGTACGGATCACAGGTTCCGGGCAGGAAAGCCCTCTTGCATCTATTGTTTTCATACACTTAATCTCCTTAGATTTTTCATTATTTCAACTAAACGGAATTGTCTGTTTACACAGATATACTATAAATGAGCGTCCTTAATCAACTTCACGCTTCATTCTTACGCATGGAATTTACTGTCGCAATCACGATCAGAACCACAAAACCGATCACAACAGCGATCTTGCCATTTGCAGTCGGGCCTTCTCCAGAAGATGCCAGTCCGAAATTATGTGCTACAGCTGCACCAGCCATCAGACCAAATACTGTGATGGCGGAGTCTGTGTTTCCTTCACCAGCCAGAACCAGCTGACGAAGCGGGCAGCCTCCAAGAAGGACACAGCCAAATCCTGCAAGCGCCATTCCAAGTGCATTCCAAAGACCATCTGTATGTGCGACAGGTTGTCCTGCAAATCCTGGATTAAAATATCCCAGGATCATGTTTCCGATCAACGCACTTACCAGAATTGCAATAAATCCAAGAAGCAGCTTCCACTCTCCAAACAGTACCACGTCACGGATTCCTCCAACCATACACAGGCGGGTTCTCTGTGCAAGTGCACCTACCAGAAGCCCTGCGATCAGGGAGATTGCAATTGCAGCATGCTTTGCTCCAGGACCACCGTCAGCTTCTGTGAAGTGGATGAATGCAGGTGCTGCAATGAGAAGCAGAAGAATTCCGATTTCCACTACTGGGAAAATGCCGCCTTCAACCGGCTGCATTTTATAGGAACGTTTCAGAGTATAGCCTTTTTTCAGGAAAAATACTCCGGCAAGGATTCCAGCAATAAATCCGATCAAACCAAAGATGGCGTTGAAATCGCCGCCAGCCAGACGAAGGATCATGCGGAATGGGCAGCCAAGGAACATCAGGCAGCCGATCATAACGAACATTCCGATCACAAAACGGGTAACAGGTGCGGAGCCGCCTCTTGGCTTAAATTCTTTGGTTGCAAGAGCAAGAATGCAGGAGCCAAGTACCAGCCCTACAATTTCCGGGCGGATGTACTGAACCGCAGCTGCACTGTGGAATCCCAGTGCTCCTGAAGTATCACGCAGGAAGCAGGCAATGCAGAAGCCCATATTTGCAGGGTTTCCGAAATATACCAGAGCCACTGCAATGATTCCGATGATGACACCGGCTCCGATGATTATGGGTGTTTCTTTCTTTGACAATGTTTCTTTCATACTCTTTCCTCCTTAGATAACTGTCAAATCTTTCCTCTATTTTAGCATTTTTTGTCAGAAAACTCTAATTGATTATGTGGGATTATTTTAAGTATTTATAGATATTGTCGATAAATCGTGGTATTATAGATATATTAAATAACCATTTTCCAAGCGAAAGGATATAATCATGAACCGAATTTACCTCGACCAGGCCAGCACCTCTTTTCCAAAGGCTCCAGGTGTGGCACAAGCTATGATGGATTACCTGACTATGAACGGAGTTAACGTGAACCGCGGCTGCTACTCCAGTGCTTACTCAGCAGAAGAAGTTATTTATGAGACACGCCAGCTGCTGGCAGAACTTTTCCACTTTTCCAAATGCAAAAATGTAATTTTTACACCGAATGTCACCACCAGTCTCAATTTTATTTTAAAAGGATTCTTAAAACCAGGAGACCATATTCTGGTATCCGCCATGGAGCACAATGCAGTTATGAGACCTGTAGTACAGCTGGCTTCCTCAGGGATTTCCTTTGACCGGATTCCTTGCAGAACGGACGGCTCTATGATTCTGGAAAAAGTAGAAGAACTGATCCGCCCTGAGACGAAAGCTATTGTCACTTTACATGCTTCCAATGTATGCGGAACCAGGATGCCCCTTGATGCCCTTGGGGAAATCTGTCAGAGGCACCAGCTTTATTTTGTTGTGGATTCTGCACAGACGGCTGGGATCGTACCAATTAATATGGACAAAATGCATATTGACGCGTTAGCATTTTACCGGACATAAAGGACTTCGGGGACCACAAGGGACAGGTGGTTTCCTGGTTTCCCAGGAATTGGCAGAACAAATGGAACCACTGATTTCCGGCGGTACCGGAAGTGTATCTCATACGGAAGAAATTCCGGATTTTATGCCGGATCGCTTTGAATCCGGGACACCTAATCTGCCTGGAATTTATGGACTGCATGAAGCACTTTTGTTCTTGAAAACGCATTCTTTGCAGGCGATAAATGAAAAAGAATTGTCTCTCACTGGTTATTTTCTGGAACAGCTGCAGGCACTGGACGATACTGGCAGACATATCCAGTATTATTGGAAAAAAAGATCTCACTGACCGAAATGCAGTTGTTTCGATCCAGACACCAGAAATCGACATGTCACAGGTGGCGTGGCAGCTGGACAATGAGTATGGTGTTATGACCAGAGTCGGACTCCACTGCGCTCCAAGCGCCCACAAGACGCTTGGTACTTATCCTGCCGGAACTATCCGGTTCTCCTTTGGACCGGAAAATACAAAGAATGAGCTGGATTTTGCCATCCAGGGATTAAAGAAAATTTTAGACTTATAAATTCAGCATTAGTAACACTTAATTAGTCTTTGAGAAAGGAACCAGTATTTTTATCCTATGGAATTTAAACAATTAGAGGCCTTCGTAGCCGTAGTCGAAAATAAAAGCTTCTCCGAAGCCGCCCGCCAGCTGAACCTGACCCAGCCCACCATCAGTGCCCACATCAATTCTCTGGAACAGGAATTGAACTCGCGGCTGCTGATCCGCACCACCAAGAAGCTGAACATCACCCAGCGCGGTCTTCTGCTCTATGACTGCGCCTCCAATATGCTGAACATGCGCAGCAACATTATAGAAGAGTTCACCGGACAAAATAAAAAGATCATTGACCTGGCTGTTTCCACCATTCCTTCCTCCTACCTTCTGCCAGGTATTCTCAGTGCCTTCACCTGCCAGATTCCAGACGTATATTTTCACTCCTGGCAATCCGACAGTCTCGGCGCTGTGGCAAGAGTTCTAGATGGCAGCGTGGATCTGGCTCTGGTGGGAAATACCTTTGACGAACCAGACTGCTGTTTTATCCCTTTTTGCAAAGATAAACTTGTAATTGCCACCCCGGTCAACCAGCATTACCTGCAATATCAGCAAAAAATGGATTCCGGTACCCTTGATTTCTCTGATTTTCTAAGAGAACCCTTTATTATGCGCGAAACTGGTTCTGGAACCAAAAAGGAAATTGACCGCTATCTGGAAAAACGAAATATCCCGGCTTCTTCCCTGCACATTGTAGCCCGCATGAACGATCTGGAGGCCATCCGCAAGTCTGTAGCCGGCGGCCTTGGAATCTCCATCCTCTCTGCCTGCTCTGCCAAAGATCTGGCCGACACCCACCAGATTCTCATGTTTCCCCTGAATCACGAATCCGCCATGCGAACCTTCTACATTGTGTACAGTAAGAACCGGATTCTGAAGCCACATGTGAAGCAGTTTTTAAAATTCGTAACAAATTTTTATTAGAGCGTGTTTAAAAAAGGCTTTCTGCACGATGTGCGTCACAATTTATGGGAGATTTTTCAAACACACTCTAATAACCGCTTTTAGAAATACCAGACAAAAGGAAGCTGCCCACCAATTTCCCAGTGAACAGCTTCCCATTTCATTCACACATATTCAAAATTCAATTTCAGCAACTGCCGCCAGCTTATTTCTCCTCAGCAGTCTCTTCAGCCTCTGTCTCAGTCTCCGGAACTACGTTGTGAACTGGTGTTACAGTTGCGACAACTGCTTCCGGATCAGTTGTGATGTGGATATTCTTATTCTTGGCGATTTCAAGGTCTTTCACACGAAGCGTATCACCAATCTTCATACCAGCGACATCAACCTTGATCTTGTCAACCAGATCTGCCGGAAGTGCTTTGTATGCAACCTCTTTCAACTCATCCTGCAGAACACCGGACATAACTTTCTCTTCATTTTCCAGAATGATCTCAGCAGTGGAATGAACCATCTCATTGCTTACCAGTGCCTGGAAATCAACTTCCTCTACTGTATGTGCAAGTGGATTATAATCAACTTCCTTGATCAGCGCATCATAGGTTTTACCATCCAGTTCCAGCATTACCTGGCTTCCTTTATTGTTGTTTTTCAACAGAACTTCAATTTCTTTCTTAGTAAACTTAAGGGGAATGGAACCTTCAATTTCTCTGCCGAACAGGTTACCTGTTACAAATCCTTCTCTTCTTAATTTCTTTGCTTTGACATCCATGCTTCTTTTTTCAGCTTTTAAAGTATTCATTTATCTTTTCCTCCAAAATTCTGAAACGCTTAGCAGCCTTCAACAAAGAGGTTTTGTTAAGTACTTCTTTTTTCTTTTTACGTCCCTTATTATAGTCACTTGTTTCAATTATGATTAACCAAACATAACTTTTTTTAAGGGATTTTTTTGTTAAAATCTGCTCTTGTTTTTCTTGGAAAATGGAAGTATAAAATAAATGAATCACTCAAAATTTTCAGGCAGTTGTCTTCTCTGCCGTAAAAGGCAGTTTTCGCTCTGCAACCTGCTTCAATAATGCCTCACTATGAGATACCACGATCAACCCGATTTCCCGCCTTTTTACTTCTTCCAGCAGAAAATTCCAGATCTGGCTCTGCGTGATGAGATCCAGCATGGTACTGATCTCGTCTGCAATCAGAAACCTTGTCTCTTTTCCCAGTGCTCTTGCAATACAGAAACGCTGCAATTCCCCACCGGATAATTCCTGAGGATACCGGTTCAACCAATCTTCTTCTATCCCCAGCTCCTCTATGATCCGATTTTCAACCTGCCCTCCATCAGACAAAATATTTTCCATTTTCAGTCTGGGATTCACAGCCCTTTCCGGATGCTGCCAGATCATCTGCACCGGACAATACCCTTTCTTCGGCAAAGGCTTTCCATCCAGCAAAACCTGTCCTTTGCTGGGTTCCAGATAACCAGCCAGAATTTTACACAATGTGGTTTTTCCATAGCCACTTGGTCCTGGCACCCACACTCTTTCGTTGTTTTCCACTTTAAATTTTATATTTGAAAAAAGTTCTGCGCCTTTTCTCTCATAAGAAAATGAAATATCTCGTGCTTCCAGAATCATTTTACATCTCCTGTTATAACTATTCAGTAGGCAATATGCATTAAAGTTATCCCCTATCTGACTTTACTATGAAAGTCCCGGATTACGAATGCGGTCGGCAGCTGTGGGAGTGCCACAGGCACACAACCGCTGACTCTCCTATATAGTGATATCGCCGATAGGTGGTATTTCCGTTTTACATACAATACCGGATACACCTGACACTTCCGCATCCAGCCTCCACCATAGGTATCTCCCCTGTGCATTCTTCCCGATACCAGCTGCACCTTGGTCCAAAATGGACATCCCTGCGGCATATCTTTCACATAAGGCTGGGTTCCGTCAAGAGGGGTAAAGCCATTCTGCGGAAGTGCCCGCCACAATGCTTTCGTATAAGGATGGCGCAAGGTCTCTTCTGAACAAAAAGTCTGAAACCGGGGCCTCTTCCACTGTTTTTTCCCTGCATAAAAAAATCAACGATCCTGTCAGCAACTTCCAGTGCCAGCTCAATATCATGAGTAATCAGAAGAACTCCATTTCCTTCATCTGCAAATTTTCTGAAATCCTCCATAGACTTTTTCGCAAGTGTCAGGTCCATGCCAGGCGTAGGTTCATCCGCAATAATAAGCTTTGGATTTTCCATTAATGCAGTAGACAGCAAAATTCTTCTGGTCATTCCTCCAGAACATCTCGAAAGGATATTTCGTTTCTGTTTTCTCAGGCAGACCATACCTGCGGAACAATTCCGATTGCTTTTCTGACCCCTTTTTCCCTCTTTTTCCACAGACCTGTTTCCCCACTTTCATAAGCGGATCCAGATATAAGGTGCTCTGAGGTACGAAAGCAATTTCCTTTTCCACGAAGTTCACTGATCTTCTTTTCGTCCATCAATTCACCCTGGAACTTCATAATTCCGGATACTTTTGCATTATAAGGCAGAATTCCCAAAATCGCATGTGCCAGAAGACTTTTTCCGGAACCGCTGGAGCCGACTACAGCCACCAGTTCCCCTTCCCTCACTGCAACAGATAGACCTGAAATCACGGGAAGCCAGCTCTGTCTGCTGGTTTTTCCTTTATATTGGAGAAAGGAAACGGAAAGCTCTTCTATTTCCAGTATTTTTTTCTTATTTGTACAACTCATATTTTTTCATACGCTGCTGTCTCTTACCGGACAGTCCCTCCTGCTATTCTCTATTTGTGCACACTTCCCGGATCCAGAAGCTGACGAAGAGCTGTACCGCCTTTTTCAAACAGCACAACCGTAAGAACCAGCATCATTCCAGGAAATACAGCCAGCCACCATTTGCCCATGATCAGATAGCGCATACTTTCTGATAAAATAACTCCAATCGCCGGCTGCTCTGTGGAAAGCCCAAAGCCCAGAAATGTAATACTGGACTCATGAAGAATTGCATGCGGGAAAAGCAATACCAATCCAACAATAAACTGGGGCAGAACATGGGGAACTATGTGTTTTTTCGCAATCTCCCATTTGCCCAGCCCAAGCTTTCCTGCAATCTGAATATATTCACTTTCCCGAAGCTGCATAACCTCTCCTCGAATCAGCCTTGCCAGAGATGTCCAGTGCGTCAGCGCCACACCTGCAATCACTCCCTTCAGCCCTTTTCCCATAGCATAGGAAATCAGGATCAACAGCAGAATATGCGGAATTCCCATAACAGTGTCAATTGCAAAAGAGATGGCAGAGTCCACCTTTTTCCCAAGAGTTGCTGCACAAATTCCAAGAATCAGTGCCATAACTGCGCTTACACCTGCTGCCAGCACGCCAATAAGAATACTCATAGATAAACCGGTAAGAGTACGGTAAAACATATTTCTGCCCAGCCAGTCCGTACCAAAAGGATATTTCAGACAGGGAGCAATATTTTTTCTGGAAAAATCAGTCACCATAGCGGCATCATGAAGAACCACTCCAAGTATGGCTGTCACCGCCAGAAAAGCTACAGAAAAAATCAGCAAAATCCTTGCTTTCTGCCGCTGATTCAGCCTTTTCCCCTGCTTTTCCACGACTCCCGGGCTGCCCTTTGAACAATTGTTTTTCATTACACCTTCACTCATAGTCCCAGCCCTCCCTTCCGGATTCTGGGATCAACAACTCCATACAGTACATTTGCCAGGAAATTTCCCAGAAAAACAATGGCTGCTGTTATTAATGTAATCCCCATAAGAAGAGGCACATCACTGCCAGTTCCCGCCGCTACAGCCGCCTGTCCCAGTCCCGGATAGGAAAATACCTGCTCCACAAGAACCGAACCTCCTATGATCTCACTGACAGATGCAAACTGCAGGGTCATGGCCGGAAGCAGCACATTACGAATGCCATGGTGAAAAATGATGCTTCCGGTTTTCTCTCCCCGCGCCTTTGCAAAAAGGATGTAATCGCTTTCCATTATATCAATCATTTTTTCCCTGGTATGTAATGTGATATCGAAATTCCGGTTATGCTTAAAGTGACTGCCGGAAGAATGGCATGACGCACTCTGTCCAAAAAGGAAACACCGCTGGCTTCTACTCCAATAGGAACACTAAGTCCAATGGGAAGGATTTTCATCCAGACTCCAAAAATGATCAGTAGCAAAAGTGCCAGCCAGAAAGAAGGAGTGCTGGCAATCACCAGTGAATAGCCTTTTATGATCTTATCCGGCAGCCTGCCCTGAAACACCCCTGCAAGTACTCCCAGAAGGAAGCCCACAAGTCCGGAAACCACCCACGCCAGTCCCATAAGAAAAAGAGAATTTCCCAGCTTCACTGCAATGACCTTTGTCACCGGCTGCCGGTATAACAGAGACATTCCTCCATCTCCCTTTATAAATGCATTCAGCCAGTTCAGATATCTCTGCACTGGCGGTTCATCCACGCCCCAGTAAGAGCGCAGCTTTTCTTTTGTTCTTCACTCATACTGCCCAGGGCAGCCTGCCCCACATTGGCCTGTAACGGGTCAATGGGGGAAGCTGATACAAGGGGCAAAGGTAAGAATGCTTACTGCAAAAAGCAGTAATATGATTCGTAAGCAGGTTCTTTCCTGCGTAAATACCTATGCGTTT
>ENA-OQDT01001934-OQDT01001934.1-human-gut-metagenome-genome-assembly--contig:-NODE-1934-length-11247-cov-4.829227_pt1 | contig 11247 bp, 8 predicted proteins | sample MGYA00242786_ERZ504617 | MGnify/ENA primary metagenome ERZ504617 (study PRJEB26092, sample SAMD00036337) | human gut metagenome | host: Homo sapiens | study: EMG produced TPA metagenomics assembly of... | reverse complement strand
TGATGGCGTTCTTCAACCGCATCGCCCGCGCGATCGTTGATCTCTTCAAAACCTTCGGCGGCAAGGTAGCCGCGTAATCTCCGCATCATGTAACCAGCCGGAGTGGATTTTCCATCCGGAAGCCCACTCCGGTGCCTTTCTTTCACCTACTCATCAAACAAAAACCAAGCGCATCAGGCCAATGCCCGATGCGCTTTTTATCATTTTAACTTACACGCGTGTTATTCCGTCTTTTTCGCTATCGTCCGGCGGCTCCGCCTGCCTCTGCTCTGCCAACCTGTCTTCCTCCAAGTTTTTTCAGCGCAACGCGAACCGCCGCAATTACAAATTGAGAAAAGTTGCAGTCAGTGCCTTGCAACGCCGCTTCCACCTGATCAACAACAGACTGTGGGAATCGGATGGTTTTATTCACCGTGGAAGGCATCTTTGGAATTTTAAATCGGCTGCTCATGGCGCTTCCATCCCCCTCCCTGCCTATGAATCGCAACACTTCAGGAAAACTTCGTAGTGCATTTTGTAATATATAGTGTAATGCAAAACTCTAGCAATTTATGCATTGCATTTTGCCATGCTTGGTGATATAATAAAAACAAGATAAAAAAGGTGACCTTTTTCCCAATGTTTTTTGAGAGGTTGCCCAATTTATAAGGCAGTTTTGGGATAAGTTTCCTGTTAGTGCTTCCAATGCGTGAAGCATCATCACATTACCCATTCCCCAATCGGAAACGGCGCCTCCTGAAAAGTTCTCCGTTTTCAGGAGTATTGCCTGCTAAATGCACAGGCAGCCGATTCCGCAGGGTGAATCTCCGTCCTCCCGCGGCGCCTAAACAGCGCTGCGGGAGAATGTTTTTTCTTGACAATCATCTGTAACCGTGCTAGGATATCAAAAAAGTGAAAAGCTGTGATGGGGAATAGTATCCATCATCCGCACGCGCAGAGAGCCGCCGGTTGCTGTAAGGCGGCGGTGCCGGACTTGGTGAACTCGCCCCGGAGCTGTGAACTGAAAGCGCAAAGCGTGCTAGGGGAGACGGCGGCCCACCGTTACATGGGCAGGGATTCGGCCGGCAGGCCCGATGCCGTAAGCGGCCCGAATGGGCAATTGAAGTGGTACCGCGGAAGCTTTATACGCCTTCGTCTTCTGAGAAAGCAGGAGAGGAAGGCGTTTTTTCTTTGTTTAAGGGCCATTTATTTAAAGTAACTCAACGGAGGTGACCGTGCATGAAAAAAAACAGGCGCACAGATCATTATGGAAGTCCTGCTGGAGCAGGGAGTGGATACAATTTTCGGGTACCCCGGCGCAACCGTCCTCGCGGTGTATGATGCGCTCTATGCTTATAGTGGTAAAATCCGCCATATCCTCACAGCCCATGAACAGGGCGCTGCGCACGCAGCCGAGGGCTATGCTCGTGCAAGCGGGAAAACGGGCGTCTGCCTTGCCACCTCTGGCCCTGGCTCCACCAATCTCGTCACAGGCATCGCCTCCGCATTTATGGATTCCATCCCCGTCGTCTTTATCACGGGCAACGTGGACGTCTCCCTCCTTGGGCGCGACAGCTTCCAGGAGGTTGACACCACCGGCATCACGATGCCGGTCACCAAGCACAGCTTCATCGTCAAAAAAAATAGAGGATCTTGCCCCCTGCCTGCGTGAGGCATTCCGCATTGCGGGCTCCGGGCGAAAAGGGCCCGTTTTGGTCGTATCCCAAAAAACATCACGCTCGCCGACACGGATTATACACCGCGGTCCGCAGTTGCTATGACGCCTGCAAAGCCGCCGCGCGAGGACTGCCTTACGCGCACCGCTCAGGCAATCCGGCAGGCACAAAAGCCGTTGCTCTATATCGGCGGCGGCGTGATCTCCTCGGGCGCATCTGCGGAGCTTTTGCGGCTGGCGGAGCGCATGGATACCCCTGTTGCCTCCTCCATGATGGGGCTGGGCGGCTTCCCGGCTACCCACCCGCTCTACCTCGGCATGATCGGGATGCACGGCGCTTATGCGGCCAATCGCGCGGCACAAGAATGCGACCTGCTCATTGCCGCTGGCGCGCGCTTTTCCGACCGCGTGGCCTGCAACCGCGCGCAATTCGCCCCTAGAGCAAAAATCATCCATATCGATATTGACCCTGCGGAGATGGACAAAAACCTTTTTGCCGAATTCCATCTGCGTGGTGATCTGAAAGAAGTATTCCAGCGGCTGGGCGAAGTGCTCCCACCTATGGAGCATGCCGCATGGCGTGCGCAAGCCGCCGCCTTCCGCCAGCCGCAACCCGCTGCCCCTGCGGACGGCTTCCCCACGCCGCAGCAGGTGATCGAAACGCTGGCTCGCCTCACGCCGGACAACGCGCAGATCGTCACAGATGTGGGCCAGCATCAAATGTGGACGGCGCAATACTATCCCTTTGAGCAGCCCCGCACCTTCATCACCTCCGGCGGGCTCGGCGCGATGGGCTTTGGCCTCGGGGCATCAATAGGTGCTTGCCTTGCGCATCCGGAGCGAAAAACCATCCTTGTCAGCGGCGACGGCAGCTTCCATATGAATTTAAATGAGCTTGCAACGCTTGTCTCCTACCGGCTGCCCATTGTGGATCTTGTGATGAACAACACAGTGCTCGGCATGGTGCGGCAATGGCAAACGGTTTTTTATGACCGCCGCTATGCGCAGACCGCCCCCTGCCGGCAGACGGATTTCGTCCGCCTCGCTGAAGCATTCGGCGCGCAGGGCTTCCGCATTGAGCGCCCAGATCAGATCGAGCCTGTTTTGCAAGAGGCGCTCTCCTGCGGCGGGCCATGCGTGGTAGACTGCCGGATATCGCCCGACGCCATGGTGCTGCCGATGATTCCACCCGGCCGCGCCGTGCAGGACACCATCAACGTTTTTATGGAATAACCCAGGCATGCCCAGCATCTGCGAAAGGATATGATGAAATGGAAAAGCTGTCGCTCTCCGCGCTGGTAGCCAACCACGCGGGCGTTCTGCTGCGTGTGGTCGGCCTGTTCTCCCGCCGGGGCTACAATATCCAGAGCCTCACGGTATCTGAAACGGAGGACCCGCGCTTCTCCCGCATGACAATCGTCTCTGAGGCGGCGCCCGTTACCTTCCGCCAAATGGAAAAACAACTGCTTAAGCTGGAGGACGTCGTCAAGGTGATCCGCCTGGAGGAGGATCACCTGATCGCAAGTGAGCTCGCCCTTGTAAAGGTTCGTTCACTGAATAAAGATCGCCCCGCCGTGTTGCGCACCATTTCCAAACACGGCGCGCGCGTGAAGGATATCGGCCACCGCACCATCACAGCGGAGCTGACCGGCGCGACCGACCGCATCGACAGCTTCATTGAGGATATGGCCCTGCATGGAATCGTGGAGATGTCCCGCTCCGGTATGACAGCATTGGAAAGCGGCGATGAAGGAATCCGCGACCATGAAGTCGCCATATCTTCCCACAGCGGAACTTAAAGATGGACAAAAAGATTTACTCTGTGATACACTGGTGAAAAGAATCGCTTTCTTTCTGGTTTCTGTTTCACCATCGTTTGGAAGGAGGCAGCGCTTTTGCAACGCCATATCACCATTCTGGACTCTACGCTACGCGATGGCGCGCAGGGGGAGGGCATTTCCTTCTCCGTTGAGGATAAAATTGGAATCGTGCGCGCGCTAGACGAATTAGGGATAGCTTATCTGGAGGCGGGGAACCCCGCCTCCAACCCAAAGGAGTTAGAATTTTTTGACCGGGCGGCGGCCCTTCCTCTAAAAAACGCAACGCTGGTTGCCTTTGGGAGCACCTGCCGCAAGGGCTGCACCCCAGAAGAGGATGCAAATTGCCTGGCGCTTCTTCGGGCAAACACGCCGGTGGTTTCAATTTTCGGAAAATGCTGGGAGCTCCATGTGCGGGAAATCCTGAAAACGACGCCGGAGGAAAACCTGCGCATGATCGAGGAGACCTGCCGTTTCTTCAAAGAACACGGAAAAACGGTTATTTTTGACGCAGAGCATTTTTTTGATGGTTACCAGGCCAGTCCGGATTTTGCTCTGGAGGTGCTGCGTGCAGCGAAACGTGGCGGCGCACGCATTCTCACGCTATGTGATACCAACGGCGGCATGATCCCCTGCGATATTTTTGCTATTTCCACACAAATATGCGCTTCTTTCCCGGATACGGAAATCGGCATGCATGCGCATGACGATTGCGGCATGGCGGTTGCCAATTCCGTTTGCGCCACACAGGGCGGCGTTTCCCATGTGCAGGGCACATTCCTCGGGTTTGGGGAGCGCACCGGCAACGCAAACCTTTCCGCTGTCATCCCAACGCTACAGCTCAAACGTGGGCTTTCCTGCATCCCGGAAGAACGGATGCATACGCTGACCGCGACGGCTATGCGGATTGCCGAAATCGCAAACATCACCCTGCATAAAAACATGCCCTTTGTGGGCCGTAGTGCCTTTGCCCACAAAGCAGGCATGCATGCGGATGGCGTTTTGAAAAATGAGCGTTCCTTTGAACATATCGACCCAACGCTTGTGGGCAATCACAGGCGCTTCCTGATGTCCGAGATGACGGGCAAATCCGCCGTTCTGCGGCGTGTGCAGAAAATCTATCCGGAGATCACAAGGGATTCGCCCGTGCTGGCTGATATTGTGAGCGAGCTCAAGGAGAAGGAGTATGAGGGCTATCAGTACGAGGGTGCGGATTCGAGCTTTGAGCTGATTATCCGCAAACGCGTGGAGGGTGTGGAACCTTTCTTCGATCTGATTAGTTACAAGGTGCTCGACGAACTACCTTATGACAATAACCACAGCGCCACCGCCACCATCAAAATCCGCGTGGGCAGCAAGGTGAAAATTGCCGCTTCCGACGGCGACGGCCCGGTTAATGCGCTGGATAAGGCGCTGCGCGAGGCACTGGCTGAATTTTACCCCTGCCTCAATGAAGTGCGCTTAATTGACTACAAAGTGCGCGTAATGGAGCCAAAGGATGCTACCGCCGCGCGTGTGCGCGTATTGATCTCCTCTGCCGACGGGAGCGATATCTGGACGACGGTCGGCGTTTCTCAGGATATCATTGAAGCCAGCTGGACTGCACTGGTGGATTCCATTGAGCACAAGCTCTGCAAACAGCCGCAACAGAACAACCCGCCTTTTTGAGTGTTCAAATTGAGTGTTTAAAAATAAATTCGATTCATATGGAGGTCTTTTTATGGGAATGACAATGACGCAGAAAATTTTGGCCGCTCACGCAGGCCTCAGCGAGGTGAAAGCCGGCCAGCTCATCGAGGCAAATCTCGATATGGTGCTCGGCAATGATATCACTTCCCCCGTGGCCATCAACGAATTTGAGCGTTGCGGCGCGGATTCCGTGTTTGACAAAAGCAAAATCTCCCTAGTGATGGATCACTTCGTCCCCAACAAGGATATCAAATCGGCAGAGCATACCAAGCAGGTGCGTACCTTCGCCGCGAAATACGGCATCGAGCATTTCTACGACGTCGGCGAAATGGGCGTGGAACACGCCCTGTTGCCGGAAAAAGGGATCGTTGTGCCCGGCGACGCAGTGATTGGCGCGGATTCCCATACCTGCACCTATGGCGCGCTTGGGGCCTTCTCAACCGGCGTGGGCTCCACGGATATGGCCGCAGGCATGATTACAGGCAAAACCTGGTTTAAGGTGCCCTCAGCCATCCGTGTCACTCTGACGGGCGCACTCCCGCAGTTTGTCAGCGGCAAGGATGTGATTCTGCATTTGATCGGCAGGATCGGAGTGGACGGCGCGCTGTACCGCTCCCTGGAATTCACAGGCGAGGGCGTCAAAGCGCTATCGATGGACGACCGCCTCTGCATCGCCAATATGGCCATTGAATGCGGGGCGAAAAACGGCATTTTCCCGGTAGATGAGACTACGCTCCGTTATGTGGAGGGCCGCGCGCAGCGCCCGTGGAAGGTCTATGAGGCGGATGCAGATGCGCACTATGAAGAAGAGGTCTTGATCGACCTCTCTGCCCTTCGCCCTACCATTGCATTCCCTCACCTGCCGGAAAACACTAAAACGGTGGATGAAGCGGGCGATGTGCCGATCGATCAGGTGGTGATCGGTTCCTGCACGAATGGCCGCATGGAGGATATGCGTGCTGCCGCAGAAATCCTCAAAGGCCGCAAAGTCCACCACGGCGTGCGCACCATTGTGATCCCTGCCACGCAGGAGGTCTATCTGCAATGCATCCGGGAGGGGCTGGCGGAAATCTTTATTCAGGCCGGCGCCATCGTCAGCACGCCTACCTGCGGGCCGTGCTTGGGCGGCTATATGGGCATTCTAGCCGCAGGAGAACGCGCCGTTTCCACAACCAACCGCAACTTTGTCGGCCGCATGGGCCATGTGGATAGCGAGGTGTACCTCGCCTCCCCCGCCGTGGCGGCGGCAAGCGCGATCGCGGGCCGAATTGCGGACCCAGCCAAAATATAACAGCTAAAGAAAGGAGCCTGACAATGAAAGCACAGGGTTTGGTACATAAATATGGCAGCAACGTCGATACGGACGTGATTATCCCGGCGCGTTATCTCAACACTGCTAATCATAAGGAGTTGGCAGCGCACTGCATGGAGGATATCGACAAGGAATTCATCCATAGGGTGAAACAGGGCGACCTAATCGTAGCGGATCATAATTTCGGCTGCGGTTCCTCCCGGGAGCATGCGCCGATCGCTATCAAGGCAGCTGGGGTTTCCTGCGTCATTGCAAAAAGCTTTGCCCGCATTTTCTACCGCAACGCAATCAACATCGGCCTACCGATTCTCGAATGCCCTGAGGCGAGCGACGGCATCCGCAGCGGCGACGAGGTGTGTGTGGATTTTGATACGGGCGTTATCACCAACGTGACAACCGGCGAAACCTACCAGGCAGAATCCTTCCCTCCCTTTATCCAGAACATCATCGCCAAGGGCGGCCTGCTCAACTCCATTGCCCAAAAATAAAGGCTTGCCTTGGCCTGAAAACAGCTTTTAGCGAAGCAAAAATGGAATAGAGCGGGGCTGTTGTAAAACGAGATGTTTTGCAACAGCCCCGCTAAAAAAGCGTTTGCGTATATTCATGCATGATGCAACGCGCCCCCTTTCGATCCATCCGGCGGTGAACCAAACCGGGAATCTTTTCCCCCGCCTTGACTTTGCCCTCCCGACCGATTAAAATGAATCATGTATCGATGGGAGTTATATCGCGAACAGGCGCCAGACGCCCGCAAAGGAGTGTTCCAATGAAAACAAAACGAGTGCTCGGCCTTCTGCTTGCCGCGGTTCTGATTACCGGCTGCTTTGCCGCAGGCTTGATAGCCTACGCCGCAAAAGTAGAGCAGCAGTTTGAATCGACGCCGGAGAGCAGCGCTTGGCTACAGAGCCTGATGGTCACTTATGATAAGGGGAACTATGCATTCGAAACTGCCACGATGGTGCCGCAGACAAATTACCGGCACGATAAGAGCCTGAGCGAGTTTGAAACCGATGTTTCCTACTGGGTCAAAGCCTATACGATGGATGAAGACATGCGCTATGAGCAATATATTCTGGCCATGCGCTTTACCACCGATATTATGAAATTTATGGGGATCACAGAGGACACCTCGCAGGAAGAGATGCGCGCATGGCTGGTGGAAAACGGTGTCGTGATGCCTCCGGAGGATGATGAAAACACCGAAACATACGTCATCCTTCTCTACGCCATGATGAAGCAAAACGCTTATAAGCTGTTTTACCCCAACATGACGCCGCCCACCATCGCACCTGGCACTCCTCTGGAAGCCGCGCTCGTGCAATACCTTGCCAAGCTTATTGAGGAAGAGGAGAGCATTGAGCTGACCGGACCGCTGCCCGAAACCGTCCGCGGGCTGGTTCTCGACGTTGCAAAAGCCACTCTGAAGCAGGAAAAATACGGTAGCATCCAGGTGCCTGCCGATATGCCGGATGAAAAGGTGCTCAAGCTGATGACGATCCGCACGCTGATCGTCGATTTGAAATACCCGCTATACAAGGATGGTGTGGTAACGGATATTAAAAATCCGGATGATATTTCGGATGAGGAGCTGGGGCTTGCTTATCTCTCCGCCATGCTCGGCCAGCGTTACGAGCTGAAAAGTGCTCTGATCCCCTATATCCCCGCGATGGACGCCGCCTGGAACATGCAGGAGGCGCTCGCCAATAACGACGTGCCGCGCCTAATTCTGCGCCAGATGGCAAAGGAAAAGGGCAGCGATAAAATCACGAAGGATTTTACCAAACAGCAGGCCTGGGAAGAGGTGCTCCGCCTGGGCTACTTCCCGCTGGAGGATCAGTTTTATTGCGACATCTCAAATTATGTTGTCAATCTGCCCTATAAAATCAGCGATGTGCGCGTGCGCCCCACTGCGCTGAAAAACGGCGCGAAGATCACCGTCAACGGCAAGGAGATTAAAAGCGGCAGCGCGACGGAGATTCATTTTTCCATGATCGGCCAATCCACCACGCTGAACTATCACGTGACCAACACAGTGGACGGCAAAACAGAGACCATGGATTATTCTGTCAAGATCATCAACGGCAGCAAGGATATGCCAGACGAAACCTATAAGACGCTTCCAACCCTTAAGCGCCCCTCCTATGAGATCCCCACCGGTAAAATCGAATCGATGGTAATGCCGGATGGGAGCCTTGTTTATACAGATGAACACGGCGGGCAGTACACGCTCCCGGCAGGCGCCGAATATGTGACCGACGAAAGCGGCAACGTGATCGGCCTCAACGATGGGCTGGTGGTGCTCGACGACGACAGCACTGAGGGCACGACCGCCGAGGAGGCGCCGGCAATGGCCGGCGTGAGAGACGGCAAGGTGTGGAAGAAGATTGTGAGCATCGTCCTTCCCATCTGCGCGGTGCTGATCGCTCTGGCATTTGTTATCATCTATAAGAAAAAGCCGGAGCTTCTCCATCCGGGCAAGCATTCCAAGGTCAAAAAGCCCAAAAAGCCGAAAAACCGTTTTTAATCGGTGACCGTATCAACAATTCATCGCGTTCCAAAACGCAGGCCGGTTGATGACCGGCCTGTTTTTTGTTTCTAAGAACTGTTTTTAGAGGTCGATGCCGTTCAGATCTGTTAAAAATTTAAAAAATATTCATCAAAGCCTTTCTTTTCGCGCTATAATTATGTTAAAGTTCTAAATAGGAGTTTGATCCATCCGCACCCTGTAGGGCGGCGGAGAAGGAGGATTTGCAATGAGCTTAGAAAAAATTATGGTCGTGGATGACGATCCCAATATCTGCGAACTGCTGCGGCTTTATTTAGAAAAAGAGGGTTACACGGTGGAAATCGTCAACGACGGTATGGCCGCGGTGGAAGCTTTCCAATCGGCACAGCCAGATCTCGTGCTGCTCGATATCATGCTGCCAAGGTTGGATGGCTGGCAGGTCTGCCGGGAAATCCGCCGTTTTTCGGACAAGCCGATTATTATGCTGACTGCAAAGGGCGAAACCTTTGACAAGGTGCTAGGCTTGGAGTTGGGAGCGGACGACTATGTTGTAAAACCCTTTGAGGCCAAAGAGGTGATTGCGCGCGTCAAGGCGGTGCTCCGCCGCACGGCCAACAGCAACACCGAGCAGGTTAAGGAAGTTCGCTATGATAAGCTGATTATCAACCTGACGAACTACGAGCTACGCGTAGATGGCAAGCAGGTCGACACACCGCCCAAGGAGCTTGAGCTGATCTATCATCTCGCCAGCAATCCAAACCGCGTTTTCACCCGCGACCAGCTGCTCGACGAAGTGTGGGGCTTTGATTATTACGGCGACTCGCGCACCGTTGATGTGCACGTCAAGCGCCTGCGGGAAAAACTGGAAGGTATCAGCGATAAGTGGGCGCTCAAAACAGTGTGGGGCGTTGGCTATAAATTTGAAACCAAGGAATAATACACGCCTCTTTCCCGTTTGCGTATGGAGCACTATTTTTGCAACAATTCGTTTGAAAGGCAACCCTTTCAAACGTTTCCTTTTGCCTTGCCGCATACGACGGGGCGTGGAAAGCGAGGCTGACTCAATTTGAAAGAACGATTCAAAAAGCGGTTCAAAAAAATGCATCTGAATCTGTTTGCGAAATATTTCCTGGTCATCACAATGGTGATTTTTATCTGCTTTGCCGTGCTTGGCTGCTCCCTGCTGCTTTTTGTTTCCAACTACTGGCGCAGCGAAAAAACCAGCCTGCTCAAGGAGAATGCACTACAGGTGGCCTCCACAACGGCCGACCTCCTCGGCGCGGGGCAGCTCGACAGGGACGGGAAGGGAACGGTCGCCATCCTATGCAATACGCTCACGCTCGTCTCCTCCGCCATTGAGGCGGATGTGTTCATCTGCAACCTCGACGGCTCGGTGATTCTGTGCAAGGATCTCTTTACGCCCGAGATGCAGGAAGTGAACGCAAGCTCCTGCCAAATCCACGATGGGATGCATTTCCCCAAAGAGGTCGTGCAAAAAACGATTCAAAAGGAATATATTCGTGCGGGCACCCTAGAGGGCGTATATAGTGACTCCCATTTCATCATTGGAGAGCCGGTCATCGTAAATGGAGAGCCGGTTGCCCTGGTATTCGCCACCAAGCCCACTTCCTCAGGGCTTGGGCCATATCTTTGGAATATCTTTAAAATGTTCCTCTTTTCGGCGCTAATGGCGCTTCTGCTCGCATTTGTGGCAGTTTATGTGCTCACCTATAACCTCATCCGCCCTCTGCGTGAGATGAGCGCGGCCACCAAGCGCTATGCGCGCGGAGATTTCTCCTACCGGGTCGATTCGCAGGGGAGCGGCGAGGAGCTCGCGGAGCTTGCCGGCGCCTTGAACTCTATGGCAAAAGCGCTCGCGGTGCTCGAATCCTCGCGCCGGAGCTTCGTTGCAAACGTATCGCATGAATTGAAAACACCGATGACCACGATCGGCGGCTTTATCGACGGCATGCTCGACGGCACCATCCCGCCCGAGCAGCAAAAGCACTATTTAGAGATTGTTTCCGCCGAGGTAAAAAAGGCTTTCGCGCTTGGTGATGACAATGCTCAACATGTCTAAGATTGAGGCGGGCGAGCTAAAGCTCCAACCAAGCAAATTTGACATTTCCGCACAGTTGTTTCAGGTATTCCTGCTCTTGAGCAGAGCATTGAGCGCAAAAAGATCGAATTGCCGGCCTGGAGGATATGCAAAGTGTTGCCGTTGAGGCTGATCCTGATATGATCCATCAGGTATTGTATAATTTGATCG
>ENA-OQDT01001933-OQDT01001933.1-human-gut-metagenome-genome-assembly--contig:-NODE-1933-length-11251-cov-3.698939_pt1 | contig 11251 bp, 18 predicted proteins | sample MGYA00242786_ERZ504617 | MGnify/ENA primary metagenome ERZ504617 (study PRJEB26092, sample SAMD00036337) | human gut metagenome | host: Homo sapiens | study: EMG produced TPA metagenomics assembly of... | reverse complement strand
ATCAATGCAATGTATCTGGTACTGGTAGGTCTGTGTACTTCCATCATGTGGGGTGGTATCTTTAATTTGGCCGTAGAAGGATTGGGTAAATATCTGGCAGCGGCTTCCGGTCTGTTCATGGTATTGGCTCTTGCATTGCGTTTCGTCTGTGCATAAGACATTGCAAGTATAATGCTTCAAGATGTTTCTGGCTGAAAATAAGTGCTGTCGTATCCTGTTCATTGACTGTACATTTACGTTTTTCTAACTCTTCTTTAGAAATATCCAGAAAACACCGGATATTTTCGACATATACATCACCATCAAATGTTGGATGCTTTTTCTTAATCCATCGTTTCGCCGTTACCTCCATATTCTTTCTGTCTCGATCAGATCTGGCACTACGGAAATTCAGCCTTTTGCCCATTTCTGCATAGATATTACTTTTCACCTGCCGATCTGCCAAAGCTGCGTATTCTTCATTGCGAAAAAAATAATCTAAAAGTTGGTTCATCTTAGCCTGACTATCTACCAAATGATAACATTCTTCGGAAAACCCCAAACCCGCAAATGCAACTGGCGCACTTCCTTTTTTGATTTCTTTTTCAATCACTCTCAAAATGTCTCTCTTTGATTCCATTTCTTGCTTTCCTTTCTCTTCTTCAATTTTCTGATTCTGTTCACAGATCATCAATAAATTTTCATCTGCTCTTTTCACTGTCAGTGTTAATGAATAACAAACCAAAACCAAAAACAGTGATATCAATATACTTCCTACACCAATCATAAAAACTTTTCCCCCTCCAATACATGAAGCAATCCGTCCCACTTAAAAAACGGACTGATTTTTTTCAGCATAGCAATCAAGTCCGCTTCATTTTCTATTTCAATATCCAAAAATTCTATTACACTAATTTCAAGTCCATCCGCAATTTTCTTTAATTGTTCTACTTTCGGCTTTCGTATGCCTATTTCATACTTCCGAATTGTATTCACATTAATTCCTGTTCGTTCTGCAAGCAGCTCCTGCGATAGCCCTCTCTGTTTCCGAAAATAACGAATCTTTTCATTTATCTCCATGTCTTTCATCTGTTGAACTTCTCGACAATTTGTCGGGAAGTTGTTCCCTTTCCCAGTTTTCTTTTCCTTCATATCCATACATAGATATTTCCTCATCCAATAGCCTTGCAACCATAAAGCAACAAGACAGCAAAAACAAAAGCACTATTCCTGCCATAATAATAATTATCAAATCAATCACATCTCATCCTCCTATGTAAGCGGTACAGAAAAAGCAGCCTTGACAGACTGCTTTTTCAATCACCATATTCTATTTTTGTTCTCATGTAAAAAGGCTTCCGAAATTGTGCGAATCCCAAACGCTAATCCATCTATGTAAGCGTCTCTCTGTTCTGTTTGTTTAAGATTTAAAGTATATTCCTTGTAATCCTCAAACATTGCCTGCAGATCCGGACTCATTAGACTTATCATTTCCTTTTCTAATGTTTCACACAGTTCCTTTGTCTCTTCATAACTTTTACTTTGTGTCTCACATTGATTCATTGGATAAATGCTATAATACAATTTTTCCAGTTGCTTTTCGCTCATTTTTGATCACCATTTCTTTCAGTCTTTTTATGATCCATATAATTCCAGAAATGCCGTTTTTTAGCAAAATGCCTGCTACAGCTAATAATCTCCAGGCAAGAACCCCTATTCCAATCAAACTTCCTACCATCAGTTTAAGTACCAACAAACCAAGCATTTCCCCTGTCCCCACATTTCTTGGAACAACCAGCAAAAACATTTTCTGGATTCCGAAAGGTATTCCCACAAAAAGCAATAATTTTCTCCAGTCTAATATTTCACCATTCATGCACATAGGGTGAACAATTAAGCAGATAATCATAGCTATTGCACCAGGAATTATCAATTTTGTTATAATTTCTTTTCCTCTCATATGCCACCTCCGTACATATCATGATTTACTTTTGCCTGGTAATAATTGCCTATTGTCGTTATTGAATTCATAAGACAGGTAAGCAAGTACGCTTTTATGTTCTTTACTTCCCTGGTATTCTCATGCAGACAATCAAGTACATACTCTATGTGGCTTTCTTCCAGCAACAATAATCTGCTTTTTACGAACTGATATGGGTATTTCACTCCACTGATCGTAATATTCTCCCGTTCTATGCTGATTGTTTCCACAATTAGTGCCACAATTTCATCCAACTGTTGCTGTTCCCCTAGTCTGCATCGTTGTACAAGACAGTCATATTCAATATTTCTTTTTACAAGTGCAGTATTCATCTGGAATAACTCCATCTCTTCCATCAAATCCATTGACTGCTGTTCGGAAGAATCTGAAAGATTGATAAGATCAGTATTACTTCTGTCAGTATTACTAATATCAGTATAATTATAATTAGTATTATTAGGGTCGGTTTTTCCGACTTCTGTACTTCGGTTTTTCCGAACTCTTGACTTCGACTTTCCAGAACTCCAGACTTCGGTTTTTCCGAACTCTTGACTTCGGTTTTTCCGACTTCTTGACTTCGGTTATCATTCTCTGCCGAATCTAATACTTTTTCTTTTCTATATACAAAGCTCTTTACATAAATAATTGTTGGTTTTCCCAATCCTCTCTTTACTCTTTCAATCAAACCAATTCCTTTATCAGTATCTAATTCTGCAAGAATTTTCACACCTTTGTCTTTTCCGCAGTTCATATATTCCATCACTTGTTCCAATGTAAATATGATATAAACTTTCCCCTCATTGTCCACCCAATTATTTCTGATAGACAAAGCCATTCTGTCCAGCATCAGCCCATAAAGAACCTTTGCATCGCTGGACAGATTACGGAAATATTCATCTGTGAATAATACTTTGGGAATACGGTAAAAAGCAAACTGTTCCGATTCATAATCGTGAAAATAACCAAACTCTATTTTTGTGCTTTCGGATTTTGCCATTTTGCTTTCCCTCCTTCCCTCGTTATTGGCTTTTCTTCCAGTTATCAAGCAGTTCATAGATAACCTGTTCAATCTGTTCTCTGTTATATTCCTTTGGAAAATACTTTCGTATTTTCTTTTCAGTTAAAGTAACTTTTCCTGTCTCTGTTTTCTTTTCATTCAGAATAAGCTGTACCGCTAATTCTGTCAGATTACCTTCATCGCTGTATTGCTTCAGTTTTGTTGCCATTGAACCTGTAACAGAGCTTGCTCCAGACACTATGCAGTCTTTCACCCAAATCTGCTCCGTTTCTGATAAATAGGTTAATGAAACACCTACTGTAAAATTAATCTTTCCTTCATCCAACAATTTCAGCAATTCCGGAATAAGACAGGTCAAGCGTATGTAACGCTGAACGGTTCTTCCACTGTCACCGGCAGCCTGTCCAACCAGATCTGCACTGTCAACAGAAGCTGCGTTTTCGTCTTTTATGCCCTGATGTTTTACTGCATCCATCTTCATCTTATAAGCATATGCCTTTTCGCTTGGAAGCAAATTTTCTCTCTGTATATTAGAATCCACCATAACGATTACGGCTTCATCATCGGTATAGTTCCGTATGAGTACTGGCATTTTACTTTTTCCAGCCAGTTCGCAACCACGTTTTCTCCTGTGACCAGCAATCAGTTCATATCCTCCCTCTGCGCGAGGACGTACCAATGCAGGATTTAAGATGCCATAATTCTTGATACTTTCTACTGTTTCAGCCATTTTTTCATCATCGCTTACATGAAATGGATGATTTCTAAAAGGATGTAACTCATTTAATGGCACTTCAACAATCTGATTAAGAGTATTCTGTTCGGCTTCATTGATTCCAAGCAATTCATCATAAGAAGTAAGCTGAATTTCTTTCTTAGGTTTACGCATGATTCAGCACCTCCTGGACAAGTGCTTGATAACTGTACGCACCTTTTCCTTTTGCATCGTAAGAAAAAATACTGACACCTTCTGATGCAGTTTCGGCAAGAGCTTCTGTTCTTGGAATTGTCTGATCAAAAATTATAATCTCTGCTCCATAAGCATCTCGTACTGCCTGCTTATTTCTCTTTGAATTATTATAATGACTGCTGTCCATTGTAAACAGAATCCCTTCAATCTGTAAATCAGGATTAAAATCTCTGATGAATGCCTTTCACAACTTTCAGTAATTCCATGAGGCCATCTGCCGCATAGTATTGAGGCTGCACCGGAATCAAAACGCTATCAGCTGCACTTAACGCATTAATTGTCATCATTCCCAACGAGGGCATACAATCAATCAGGATATAGTCATAATCATTTTCCAAAAGTTCCAGATATTCTTTTAAGACTTTTTCTCTGTCCTCTACCGTAAATAATGACATGTCCATTCCCGAAAGAAGTTTATTAGATGGAATTACATCTATTCCTTCCTCATGGTGTAAAATTGCTTCCCTGGGATCAAATTCTAATCCCATAATGATATTTTCCATCATTGTTTTCAATGTTACCCTTAAGTTCTTTGGAAAACCAAGTCCCATTGTCAAATGTCCCTGTGGATCAGCATCTATCAGCATTACACGTTTTCCAACCTTAGACAGTCCTACTCCAAGATTAATAGTGGTTGTAGTCTTTGCTACTCCACCTTTTTGATTTGCGATTGCGATTATTTTGCACATGATATAATTCTCCTGTTTTTCTACTATTTTTTATTTACATTACTTTTTTCAATTTCAGCATAAGCTCTATAATATTTGCTCGTCCCTTTATTGGAATAAAGTTCCGATAATTCCATAACTTCAATTTTAGGATGACGCTGCAGGATTTTCTGAAACCATGCAATATCATTTTTTGTTCCCATCAGTCTCACTTTCAGCATTAATCTATTCCTCCAAGCATGGCATGTAACTTTTGATTGTACACTACATATTCCGGATAACGGATCTGTACTGCCTGCCAAAAATATGGTGCATATGCACAGCAGAAGATATCCTCTACTGTATACTGTCTGCACTCGTTTACCTGTTCCTCTGCATCTTCATAATCCCAAACGCTTGGCGTGCTGTTACAGTACAGATTAAATGCCATCCTTACCACTTTTAAGCTACCGCTTGTCTGCCATCCTTCATGTAAACATTTCGTTTTAACAGACCCCGTTTTAAAATTATAAATTCTGTCAGCATTTTTTCTGGTATCTCCATTAATACCCAGACAATAACACAATGCCTTATGGTACACATCCTGATACCGTACTTCTTGTAATTTTTCATAGTATGAATTTTCATGTGCATCACTGATAAAAATAATGTTTTCTGCTCCTAACGCTGTACATTTTCATTTTGAACCTCCTTGAAATAAAAAAGGACCTTACCAATTGTTCTACCAATTAATAAGGTCATACTATATGTTACTTTTCTAAATTCGTGCTAGGGATTCCTCTTTAGTAAAAACTTAGTAAAACATCCCTACTGGTTCAAAAATATACTGTAAAATCAAGGTTTTCAGAATTTTGCTAAGGTAGTTCCGTGGCATCTTCCTTTATTAAGACATCGAGAGAAATATCAAAGCGGTTGTCTCCTGTTCCTCCAATTGGTTTTGCTTTCTCACTTGGATTATATAAAAAATTCTGCCAAATGAAAAGCAATTTACCTTTTACAGTGGAAAAAACAGGTATGCAAAGCTTCTTTGACATGGTAATTTTTTAAGCAGATTCACGTTTCTCTACTTAATCCGAATCCTTATTTTATCACCGACAGGTGTCCAGTCAGATTCTGCAGTGATTTCACCTGTAGTTCCATCATATGCGCTTTCTTCGGTTCCATAATCTTCATCCGTTTTATCTGCTGCGTCGGTATTTTCTTTCTGGTCTGTATCGTCTTGAAGCCTTACTTCTGTGGGAGCATCTGCCCCTCCGATAATTTGAGTTTCAACCTGCTCCTCTGCATCTGACGGATTTTCTCCCTCCAAAGTATCCTCTGGAACTTCTTCTACTTCTTCTGTAGTCTCACCAATTTCTACAAAATCGTCATCAACCCAGATAGTGTCTGCAGCAGCCATATAAGGCTCTCTGGTATAAAGCTGTAATTCCAGATAATCGCTGTCAATATCCGGGAGTAAAAGAACCGGACCGTCAGAATCCAGCTGATACATGCCCCAGAAACTGGTTTTAAAACTCCATTGAGATTTACCATCTGCTGAATTACTGCGCAGTTCATACTGTACCTGATTTCCTTTACTGTCTGTCCCCATAAGCATCATCTCATTACCTTTATACAGCTTTTCCTCAAGTTCTTCCGGAATTTCTGCCGCAATTATACTTTGCAGTTTATTCATGGAAAAGTCTGTTAATTTCACGGTTCCTTCTTCTGTTTTAATAGAAATATCTTCTAGCTTTTTATGAACTGTCTGTTTCATAAGCTCCGCATGAGGAATAGAAAAATCAAACTCAAATTCTGCAAAATAATCTTCGCCAAGATTTTCATTTTGATAAGCACCAAGTACCAAATGTACTTCCGGATTTTCTCCCAAATCCTCATCAAGGGAAAAGCGGGATTCCAGAACAGCATCATAGACATTTTCATCCAGTCCGGTATTTAGTAAATCCTCATCCGAATACGGCAGATAGTGTCCGCTTTCGTATTCTTCAATTTTCTGTCCATTTATTGTAGTTTTCTGATAATCAATGTCAAGCTGTGTATTGGCAAAGGTCCAGGCATCCTGGACATCATCCGTGCCCTTTTGCCCGGAAGATGTTTTTTCTGCATGCACCTTTGTTAACAGAACCCCATTATCCAGAACAACTTCTTTTAATGTTACAGTAATTCCTTTGTCTTCCTTAGAGGTATTCAACACTTCCGTATAAGATTCAATGCTTTTGGGGAAACCAAGGGTTTCTCCTATGGACAATGTAATATTTTTTATTGAAGCCTGGATATGCGGATTAGAAAAGATAACAGAACCCAAGGTGACGATCACACAGGCAGCTGCTGCTTTGCTCCACCCTTTTGGTCTCCAGTTTTCCTTTTTGTCACTCCATTCCCGCTCTGCTTCCTCTATATATTTCGGATCAATATTACCAAATTCTTTTGAAAAATCAAACTTTTTCATATGCGTCCTCCTTCTTTTTCCAACAGTTTCAACAGCTTTTTCCGGTTTCTGTATAAATTCATTTTCACGCTTCCCACTGACATATGATGCCTTTTGGAGATTGCAGAAACAGGATCCAAAAACCAGTATCTTCGTACAAAAAATATATCTGTCCTTTGGAGACATCTCTTCCAAAAAACGATTTATGGTTTCCATCAGTTCTTTTTCTGCCAGCTGTTCTTCCACTGTATAAGTTACATTTAGCTGCTCCATTTCATCCATAACATCTGCCATATGAACATCCGGGCGCTTGCCTGCAAACTTTTTTCTTATACGGTCAATACTAAGATTTCTTGTAATCCGACCGCAAAAGTGTGCCAATACAGGAGGATGCGTAGGAGGAATCTGTGACCATACTGAAAACCAGGTATCATTCAGACATTCCTCGGCATCTTCTCTATTTGCCAATAAATTCCAGGCAATCTTGTAGCAATAGGGATGATACTTAGTACTTAATTCTATAATTCCATTCTCATCTCTTTTCAAAAACAGGTTTATAATTTCATCATCATTCATTTACAGGTTGTCCTCCGGGTTTCTTTAAGATAAAAGTCACTGTCCATAATCTGACCAGCAACAGATAAGGCGCCTTTTTGAATAAAAATATTTCCATTCATATTATATATCGTAAAAAATAGTGGATGGTAACAGAAAAATTTAATTTTTTTCAATTGAGAACCAAATTACAATTTTGGTTTTCAGTAGATTAACTTTTGGGGGTAAAAATAAATAATGAAAAGCAGCCGATATTCTCATTTTATATATCATGAGATACCGGCTGCAACTGCTGTTATAAAATATTTTCTTGTTCTGTAGTTTTGTACTTCATACTACAGCATTCATTATAATCACGGTCAAAGCACGTCTTATAAACTGTCCACAAAACGCATAAAATCTTCTCTTCCTTTTGGTGTGCATTTATAAACTCCGGCATCTTCCAGCACATGAACAAACACCAGTCCTACTTCTTTTTGAAGAATTGCATGAATGTTCTCTGCATTAATATCCGGATATTTTTCCAGCAATTCTTTCACCCAGTCCTCATGCTTTGTTATTTTTCATTTGAAGAAATATCTTTTCCAGATAAAATGTATTCCTCTAAAAGCTCCAGCTCTTCTTTTAATCTGGCCGGAAGAACTGCAAGCCCCATTACCTCGATCAGTCCGATATTTTCCTTTTTAATATGATGGTACTGTGCATGTGGATGATATACACCAAGTGGATGTTCTTTCGTCGTAATATTATTGCGAAGTGTCAGATCCAGCTCGTATACATCTTCCACTTTACGGGCAATTGGGGTTATGGTATTATGTGGCTCTCCGTCCGTATTGGCAAATACAAAGGCTGCTTCATCTGTATAGCCTCTCCATGCCTGCAGCACATGTGTTGCAAGGTCAATCAACCGTTCTGGATTTTTATGACGGATACGGAGCACTGATAACGGCCACTTTACAATTCCCGCTTCCACATCCTCAAATCCAGGAATGGTCACATGCTTTTCAATCGGTGCCTTAGCCATTGCGAAGGTATAATGTCCTCCCTGGAAATGGTCATGGCTTAAAATAGAACCGCCTACAAGCTGCTCAATGTTCTGAAATTCCTGTTCCGGTGCAGTGTAATCATCCTCGTAAAATACATCCAGCAGAAGATTTGTTGTGTAATTTCTCTCACATTCTGGTATCAGTTCCGTCTCGACTCCATACTGTACCAGTTTTGCAATACTCTCACTCAGCATATTTTTATCCTCTCTTTTCTATATGATTTCATTTTGCAGAACAAACTTTTCTCTGTACAGATTCCGGTATTCTCTTGGTGTCATTTTGTAGCGTTCTCTGAAAACCCGGTTAAAAGTCCGCTGACTTTCAAATCCTGCATCCATGGAAATGTCCGTAATGCTTTTGTCAGTACACTCTAAATGAACACAGACATAGTTTAATCTCTGTTCATTTAAATATTGGTTAAAATTTCTATGAAAAGTTCCGGAAAAGACACGCGAAAGTGTAAATTTACTTACTCCCATATCTCTTGCCATCTTTTCCAGGGACATTTCTTCTTTAAAATGTTTTGCAATATAGGAGACCGTCTGATAAATGATATCATTGCTCTCCACACTGCTCTTTTCCTGTAAGTTAAATGCCGGGATACTTCTGGCCAAAAGGATCTGCACATAAGCCTGTTCTACAACAAGGTTAGGATTTTGCTCCTTTTTATCGAGCTTCAGGCACCGAATTGCATTTACAATATCCCGGTGGATCTGCGGCTTTTTAATCACAGGATTTTTCGGACAGTATTTCTGCATAACAGAAGCAAATTGTCCGCAAAGTATGGGCTGCGCCCACAGATAGCATGCCTTATTATTCTCTCCTGAAAAGACCTGGCAGTGATGGATCACTTCCGGAAAAAGGACTGCAAAATCACCTTCCTCCATGTGAAAGAGTTCCTGGCCCATTCCAAGCTCCAAGCATCCTTCTGTAAGATAGATGAATTCAACTGAATTGTGCAGATGAGGGGATTCATGTCTGGCAATGCGGGAATGTAAATGCAGGTTTTCTTTTTTCTCTTCATAAACCGGAAACATAATTTCTCTCCTCTGCAAATTTTGTCTGTTTTTTCTTTTCATTTGGCACGTAATCCGCTTTCAGGTGATCTATAATGCACTTGTAAGTTAAGAAAAGAGGTGAACGAAATGAAAAATTTAAAAGCTTATATCTTATATGTGATGAATTTCTACGCAAACTATTATAAAGTTTGCCGCTAATGCCAGAAGAGAATTCCGGTATTCGGCCGGATTTTCTTCTGCATAAACTATCACATCCGCTTTTTATTAGTATAACCAACTGATGAACCCCTGTACATGAATAGGATTCTTTAAAATATAGACAAAATGATACAAAAAAAGATATGCTGCAAAAAATGACTGTATTTCCTGCCTCATATCTTTCCTTAATCCAATGACAGACAGCCCGAAAATATCGGGCTGTCTGCTTTTTAGATGGTATCAATCAGATCACTTCCACTAATGATCTGGCTCCAGCGGTTTTCACGTTTGTCCGCATTTTTCTCAAAGTATGGAAGTCGCGTTTCTTCCAGTTCCTCCAGGCATGGGATGCTTCCATCCAGATACTTTTTTGTTCTCCGGATGGTACTGTTAAGTCTGGTGATCACAGCTCCAAGTTTCACATTCATAGTTCGTAGCCAAATGGCTTTGCCTCTGACATCCACAGGTCTTCTCTTAAGACCTTCATTTCTTCTAAATTCTGAATGGTCTCCGGAATTTCTTTTTCGCAGATTTTCTTTAAATCCTGCAGCTGGTTCTTATCATAGGCTGCTTTCATACGGACACCAAGGTCTGCCTTATCTGCCAGCACTGCCGCTAACTTTTCATAATAAGCAAATAATGCAGCATATGCAGAAGAATTCTCCTGGCAGGCTGCCATCTGCTCCTTTAATTTCTCATAGTAGGCACCTGTGTCAACGCCGCTCATCACCACCTCCCGGTCAAAAATCCCTGCCAGGGGATCCTGATACAGAAGATATTTGGATGGATTCTGCGCTTCCTGATTCGCCTTTCCATTTAAGAACAACGAGTCGAAAGCATCCAAAGCCATGAAATCTTTTAGATTTCCGCCTACGCACTCCTTAAACTCTTCTTCCAATACTTTTTCATCGTATTCCAGATGGAATCCAAGATGTGCAAACAGTGCCACTCCCGGCCATACTGCATCCACCGGGGTTTCTGCACCATTATCCATCCATGCGGTACAAAATACCTCTTTCATCTGGTATTTCTTGCAGGTCTGAAGAGCTGCCTTTGTGCATGCAAAGGTCTTGGAATAATTGGGGGCGATTCCATTCCAGATCCAGGATCCTCCTGCAAAGATCACATCATTAGATAGCTGCTTGTGAATGTTCAGCATTTTTTCATAAGATTTCTCATCATCATGGTAATAATCCCAATATACCAGGCCAAGCCCTTTTCCGGCTTTTTCCCAAGAAGAACAGTCGGCATCAGCAGGCACTTCGTAATAGCCGCCGTTTGTATTGGCTGTGATATACATGTCACTCCAGATCATAGGCTCCAGACCAAGCTTTTTGCAGATAGCAAGAACACTGTTTACAATGCTCTCTGACAAGAACAGAGCCTTTT
>ENA-OQDT01001931-OQDT01001931.1-human-gut-metagenome-genome-assembly--contig:-NODE-1931-length-11261-cov-3.722921_pt1 | contig 11261 bp, 12 predicted proteins | sample MGYA00242786_ERZ504617 | MGnify/ENA primary metagenome ERZ504617 (study PRJEB26092, sample SAMD00036337) | human gut metagenome | host: Homo sapiens | study: EMG produced TPA metagenomics assembly of... | reverse complement strand
TCTCCCCCGACTGGGCCACGCCCATAGGAGGGCGGGTCCATGATGATGATATCATAGCGATGGCCGCGGCGAATTTCCCGCTCGACGAACTTAACGCAGTCGTCAACAATCCAGCGCACAGGCCTGCCTGCCAGCCCGGAGGCTGACGCATTCTCCTTCGCCCAGGCAACCATGCCCTTGGAGGCATCCACATGCACCACCTCGGCGCCCGCCTCCAGGCAGGCGAGCGTTGCGCCGCCCGTATAGGCAAAGAGGTTGAGCACCTTCACCGGCCGGCCGGCCGAGCGGATCACATGGCGCACCAGATTCCAGTTGACCGCCTGCTCCGGAAAGAGCCCCGTATGTTTAAAGCCCATCGTTTTGATGTTGAACCGCAGGGTGTGATAGCTGATCTGCCACACATCCGGCAGCCCGCCATACACCTCCCACCTCCCACCGCCCGATGAAGAGCGCAGATAGCGGGCGTTTGCCTTTCTCCATAGGGGATGCGCCCGCTTTGTCTGCCAAATCACCTGCGGGTCCGGGCGGATGAGGGTGATCTCCCCCCACCGCTCCAGACGCTCACCGGACGAGCAGTCAATCAGTTCGTAATCCTTCCAACTATCTGAAATTCGCATTCGTCAAATTAACCTTTCCCGCACCACCTCGGCGATAGATTCGCCAAGACGCTGAATTTGTTTCTCATCGCGCCCCTCAAGCATCACCCGCACGAGCGGCTCCGTGCCGGAGACACGCACCAATACGCGGCCGCTATCGCCAAGTTCCTCTTCGGCAGCGGCAATTGCAATTTTAATCTCCTCATCGCTGTCAAAACGCACCTTGCCGAAATTGGACACACGCACATTGATTAATACCTGCGGGAAAACCTCCATGCAGGAGGCAAGCTCCGACACCTTCTTCCCGCTGCGCTTCATCACACCAAGCAATTGGACAGCGGTGAGCTGGCCGTCGCCGGTGGTTGCAAAATCGAGGAAGATCACATGACCGGACTGCTCTCCGCCAATCGAATAGCGGTGTTTAAGCATGTGCTCGAGCACATAGCGGTCGCCTACCTTTGTGGTTTTGCATTGGATGCCGTTGTGTTTGCAAAATTGGAAGAAACCCATATTGCTCATCACCGTGACCACGGCGGCATCCTTGGCGAGTTGGCCACGCCGCTTCATATCGAGCGCACAGATCGCAATGATCTTATCACCGTCAATAAGCCCGCCCTTTTCATCGATCACCAGCAAACGGTCTGCGTCGCCATCAAAGGCAAGGCCGATATCACAGCCCTGTTCCACGGTATAGGCCTGGAGCTGCTCCAAGTGTGTCGAGCCGCAGCGGTCGTTAATATTCACGCCATCCGGCTCCGCGCTGACGATGTGGCATTCCGCGCCGAGGGTGGTGAACAGCTCCTTGGCCGTAACGCAGGCCGACCCGTTTGCACAGTCAAGCGCTACCTTCATCCCATCAAAACGCAGATTTGTTGTGGAAATGATATGGCCGATATAGTCGGAGAGCGCATACTGTGCGCGGGTGACCTTGCCGACCTCCCCGCCCACCTTGATGGGGGGAACGCGCGCTTCATCGAGGATGATCGCTTCGATCTCCTCCTCGAGCGCGTCCGGCAGCTTGTAGCCATCCGATTTGAAAATTTTAATGCCATTATATTCGCAAGGGTTGTGGCTGGCAGAGATCATCACGCCCGCATCGTAGCCATATTTCGTGACGAGATAGGCGACCGCCGGCGTGGGGACAACGCCCACGAGCAGCACGTCGGCGCCCACAGAGCAAAAGCCCGCCGTGAGAGCCGCTTCTAACATTTCTGATGAAATACGCGTATCCACGCCGATCAATACGCGGGGGCGGGAATGGGTATCGTCCGTGAGCACCATAGCGGCTGCACGGCCGATTTGCATGGCGAGTTCACAGGTCAATTCGCTGTTGGCAACGCCGCGCGCGCCGTCTGTACCGAAAAGTCTTCCCATTGAGAATAGCACCTCCAAAAATGATGTGGGTTTCGGGCGCAATGCGCCCGCCTTCCATTGAATCTTCTCTACCCCTTTATAAATCCAGCTTTTGCTGCCCCGGCATATCAATGCCGAGATGCCGATAACCTGCGGGCGTAACAATCCTGCCGCGCGGCGTCCGGCTCAAAAAGCCGATTTGCATCAGATACGGTTCGTAAACATCCTCGATTGTGACCGCTTCTTCCCCAATCGCAGCGGCGATCGTCTCAAGCCCAACCGGGCCTCCGTTATAGTTACGGATCATAGCGGTGAGCAGAAGCCGATCAATAGAATCGAGCCCTAGAGAATCGATCTCCATGCGGTCGAGCGCCGCCCGGGCATTTTCTGCGTCGATCACGCCGTTGCCAATCACCTGCGCGAAATCCCGCGCCCGCTTTAAAAGCCGGTTTGCAATGCGGGGCGTTCCGCGCGATCGGGAGGCAATTTCCCGCGCGCCCTGCGTATCCACCTCAATATTGAGAATCCCTGCGCTGCGGTTGACGATCTTGCCCAGTTGCTCCGGCGTGTAGAGCTCTAGGCGCAAAATCACGCCAAAGCGGTCGCGCAGCGGGGCCGTAAGCTGCCCGGCGCGGGTGGTCGCACCCACAAGCGTGAAACGCGGCAAATCCAACCGGATGGAACGGGCGGACGGCCCCTTGCCGATGATGATATCGAGTGCATTATCCTCCATTGCCGGATAGAGCACCTCTTCCACGCTGCGAGAAAGACGATGAATTTCGTCGATAAAGAGCACATCGCCTTCACTCAGGTTCGTCAGCAACGCGGCGAGATCTCCGGGTTTTTCAATGGCCGGGCCGGAGGTCACGCGCAGGTTCACTCCCATTTCATTGGCGATGATGCCCGCGAGCGTTGTTTTACCGAGGCCGGGCGGGCCGTAGAGCAGCACATGGTCGAGGGCTTCCCCGCGCCCACGCGCCGCCTCTATATAAATACGCAGGTTCTCTTTGACTTTTTCCTGCCCGATATAATCTGTGAGCACCCGCGGGCGGAGCGAGGTTTCCAGATCCGCATCCTCCGGCACATAGTCTGGGGCGACGATGCGATTTTCAAAATCCGTATCCATAATAGTATGACCGCCTTTTTCAAAATTCCATTGGTTTCGTGCCCTGCCCGTCAAAAAGAGGCTTTACGAGGTAAAGACAGGGATTTTCCTCATTCCAAAGCGTTTCAAAAATTTCCAGAGGTTCAAATCCGCAGGCAAGATAAAACGCGCGCGTTTTCACATAGGAAGCGCTGCCCACCGTGTCGGCAAGCGTTTTCACCGTGAGGTAGCGGTAGCCGCGCGCAACATAGCTGTGCGCGCACAGCCTCAATAAGGTGCAGCCAATGCCTTGGCGGTGATATTCCGGCAGAACGCCCATCACGGCAATTTCACACGCCGCGTCGGTATGCTCCTCAGCTGCGAGAAAGCCAATGGGCTCCTCATCCTCCAACGCACAGAGGAAAAATTGGGCGCGGGTATTCTTTGCATACTGCCTAGCCGCTTTCCAGTCGCCAAACCAAGCAGGCAGCGCATGCAAAATGCGCAGGCAGATTTCCTCTTTACGATCCGGGTCCAGCACATGCCGATATTCCACAAAATTCCCCCTAGTCACCGCGCCCAAGAAGCGCAGGGCAAGCGCGAAGTCAATCCATAAAAACAAATTTATAGCGGGCGCGCCAACACCTTGAGGGCCCGTTTAATGAGCTCCTCCACCGGGAGGGAGCTATCCAGCTTGCCGACCGCAACGCTCGCCTCCGACTGCGCGTAGCCGAGCATCACGAGAGCGCTGACAGCCTCCGCCGCCGGGCCCCCGCCGCGTTGGCAGCCCCTGCCGCCTCCAGCTCAGGAGAAGAAAATTGTTCGGGCAAGCCCCTTAGCGAGCTTATCCTTGAGCTCCAGCACCACGCGCTGCGCAAGTTTCGGGCCCCACGCCCTGCGCGCGGGTGATGGATTTGCTATCCCCCGTGGCAATACACAAAGCGAGCTTTTCCGGCGAAAGCTCTGAAAGGATGGAAAGCGCGGCCTTTGGCCCCACACCAGAAACGGAAATTAGCATTTTAAAACACGCAAGCTCCGTTTCACCAAAAAAGCCGAACAGGTCGAGCGCATCCTCGCGGACGTTGAGGTAGGTGTAAAGCGTTACCTTACCGCCCGCAGGGCCCAGTTGTTTTAAGGTGTTAAGCGTTGTCAGGCATTTGAAGCCAACGCCGCCGCATTCGACGACCGCTGTGGTCGCATCCATATGGATGAGCGTGCCGGTCACGCTGTAAATCATCGAACCTTCAGCCCCTTTTCCCTTAATTTTCCCATGAGCGAGCCGCTCGCATGCGCATGGCAAATGGCCATGGCAAGCGCATCGGCGGTATCGTCCGGCTTGGGGATTTCCGAAAGGTGGAGGATGAGCCGCGTCATCTCCTGCACCTGTTTTTTTTCCGCCCGGCCATAGCCTACCACGCTCTGCTTGACTTGCAGGGGCGTGTATTCATAAACCTCCAGGCCGCACTTTTGCGCCGCGAGCATCAAAACGCCACGCGCTTGGCCAACATCGATGACTGTTTTTGCGTTGCTGTTGAAAAAAAGCTTTTCAATAGACATCGCCTGCGGGGAATAGCGCTTCATGAGAAGCTCCGCCTCATCGTAAATCAGCTCCAGCCGCCGGCTGAAGGACATGCCTGCGGGCGTGGTAATCGCGCCGTAATCCAAAACTTTAAAATGATTGTTTTCATAACCGATCACGCCCCAGCCCACGATTGCGTAGCCGGGATCGATCCCTAAAATGACCATGCGAAACCCCTTTGCAAAAAAGTTGGATAGATACATTAGGTTATTTTACCACAAAAACGCGTGCGGTTCAATTTTAAAATTCACGTGAATGGCGCGTAAAAAATTGAATTTCCATCCTTCCTCCCCATTTGTTTGCTTTCAATGGAACGGAAATAATATGGCTAAAGCGAGCGAAAGCTGCTTTCTCCTTTTCAATCGGCTGTTTTTAACCTACAACAATCAATGATCAAGAAGCGGATATCGCACGCATCTGTGCGAACAGAAAAATACAGCAAAGGGGCTGTTGCAAAATGCAAAACATTTTTGCAACAGCCCCTTTTTTAAAAAACCGTTTTTTGCCTTACGCAGGCAAATTGCGGGCTTTGCGCGCCTGAAACCACGGTTTGTCTCATGACGAGTTTCCGCAAGGAGCGTTTTGCAACGCGCCCTTTTGATTTCCCATAAAATACTCTTTTAATCCGCCGACCTCTGCCCCGTCCTTCTCACCGTCGTTTTCACCTCTACCGTCAGCTCCGCCTTTGGTAGCACCTCCCGCCAACGATTTTCTACACTGCGAAACGCATCCGGCTCTGAGAGCCACAGCCGGTTCCCAAGCCGGAGCACATCGCTGCGATAACTCTTCAGGCAGATTTCAGCTGTGCTCCGGAGCTGGCTTTCCAGCATTGTTGAAACCGCAGCTTCAATTTGTGCGCGCACTTTGCTCTGCACGCTTCCGAAATCCGCGCGCTCAATCTCGTTGAGATCGCATACACAGTTGATCTCCGCGCGGTAGGCGGGCAACCCGTTTTTCATCTCCGTTGTAAATTTCGTATCCGCTTTAATGAGCTCCAACGACGCTTTGCCAAAGGAATCCCCCTCCACAACCAGGTCGCCGCTCTCGGCCTGCCCAGTCAAAAATAGGAGTGCGCGCGTTTCATCCGCATCCAGATCGCCTACATACTTCCCCTCCCGGAAGATTGCTAGCCCATCTGTCAACACCGTATCCATCTCCTGCGCCTTGTCCACCACTGGTTTTAAAAGCGGGAGATATACGTCCGACGTTTTATCCTCCAGCAGCGTAACCGCCTTGTGCAGCGGCATCTGGAGCGTTTTGGCGTTTACCTGCCCCATCTTCAAACCCATCTGGATTTCCCGCGCAGGAATCGAGCTGCCATTGAAGGGCGATTTGATGATATCCGCCGCCTTTCCTCGCGCCACGGCGAGATCGACCACTGGCCGTGTGGCGTAATCCCGCACAAAAAAATCGAGCGTTTCATTCAACCCCTCGCGCGCCACATCCGCACCGAATACGATGATCCAGTTGTGCGAATAAAGCGGCCTTCGCCCTGCGGTGAGCGTAACATTGCGCATGGCGTCCGCGATCGTTGCGCCGCTCGTTTCATAAACCTTCGTCACGTTGCCGGACATACCGTCATCCTGCCCGCCTGCAACCGCTGTGTTAAAGGCCTGTAATGTTAGAAGATAGCCGTCCGCCGTCCGATCCACACCGATGCCCTGCACGATCAGACGGTCGCGGATCTCACGCCCATCGTTGCCATAGTCATTATCGCAGCCTGTCAGCCCAAGAGCTAAGAGAAACACGGCGCAAATCGCAAATATCTTTTTCATACGGACGCCGCCTCCTTCTCCAGTTTTGCCTGCCTGCGCACCGGAGGCAGCAGGCACAGCGGGATCAGGATGACGAAAACGGCAAACAGGAGCATCATGATCTCCGGCCTGGCAATGGCGTCAAAGCGCTCATAATCCCCGGAGATAAACACGGCCGCCGTGCCGAGCACCAGGATGCACCCGGCGATCCACGCCTTTTTGAAGCGCCTGCCAAAGGCCCGGCGCAGGCAGGTGACCGTCAGCAGTGTAAAAAACGCGAGCTTAACGAACAGGCAGAGAATCCACACGCCCGTATGAAATGCGTCAAGCCGCTGTAGCACGCTGAATTCAGCGAGCACTGCCAGCGAATGAAACGGGAAGAGCTGCGTTTGAAAGAACACGCCCAGCACGGAAATCGCGCAGAAGAAGAGAAGCGCCATTGCCAGCGTCAGCCACAGCGTCCATTTGACATAACCCTTTGTGAGCTTTCCGCGCACGCGCGGCGCAATCACGGCGAGTGCCGCCGCCTCTGCCGTGCCGGAGAGGAAAGCCGCCGTGCCCCGAAGCGTTGGCATCACACCGTCATAAAACAGCGGCGTAAAATTTAGCGGCTCAAAACGCGGCAGCAAAACGGCGATCACAAAACCAAGCGTTACGGCCACCAGCAGCACTGCCAGGCCGGAGAGCCGCCCGAGCGCCTCCAGCCCGAAACCGGCCGCTGCACAGCTGATGAGAATGATAATCAGCAGAAAAATCGTGAAATCCGAATCTGGAAACAGCCGCGAGGTTGCAAACAAATCAAAGCGCGTCACGCTGAGCAGCGCCACGAAGAGGAAAAACAACGCATACAATACCGCAAGAATTTTAGAAAGCACAGGCGAAATCCTGTAGGCACAGTCAAAGATATCCCAATCTGGGCGTGCCTGATACAGCGCATACAACGGCAGCGCGCTGATAATCATCCCCAACGGATACAGAAACGCCTGCACGAGCAAATCAGAGGAGAGCGCAATCTCATTGAGCGCAGGAATATACGTCAGCGTGACGAGAATCCGGCTGACGAAAAAGATGGAGTAGAGCTGAGCCGGGCTAATCTGATGCGAGTTTGTCATTCTACAGGCCGTCCTTTCTAACTGAACTGATTAAAAATCCTCCGGCTCCCGCTTATCTGAGCCGTTAAGATCCTGCACCTTCATCTTATAGCGGCCGAGGCGCTTCCAGCCGACCCGCAGCACAAGATCACGCATTGCGCCTTTTTCAAAGGGCGTGATGGGTGCGGAATATGGCACGCCATAGGGATTGATCGAGCAGGCGTTTAGGATGAGCAGCCCCAGGATGAGCATGATTCCGTACAGGCCGGTCAGCCCACCCACGATGATAAAGAGAAACCGCAGCACGGCCGCCGGCTCATAAAGCGACGGCACGACGAATGAGCTGATCGCCGTCAGCGCGAGCACAATCAACATGGGCGCGGCGATGAGCCCCGCTGTGACAGCCGCATCACCGATGACGAGCGCGCCGACAATGCTCACAGCATGGCCCACGGTTTTTGGCATCCGCAGCCCTGCTTCGCGCATGATTTCATATATAAAATGGATCACGAGCGCCTCCAGCATGATGGGAAAGGGCGTGCGCCCCTCCGATACCGCGATATCAAAGAGCATGCTCGCCGGCAGCAGCTCCTGATGGAAAATCGCCACAGCCACATAAATGCCCGGCAGCAGCATGCTAATGGCAAAGGAAATGAATTTGAGAGCACGCAGAAAGAGCGCATAAAAGGGACGATTGGAATAATCATCAATCGATTGAAAATTTTCAATGAAAAGGTGCGGCACGATCAGGGCGAACGGCGTGCCGTCCACAATGACGCCCACCCGCCCCTCACTGATTTTTGCGCACAGGGTATCCGGCCGTTCCGTAACACCCACGCCGGAGAAGAACGAAAGCCCCTTGTGATCCAGAAACGGCTGGATATAGCCGGATTCCAGCACCATATCAAGCTTCGCATTTTGAAGCCGCTGCTTGACCTCCTCCAGAATGTCGGGATTCACCCGATCCGAGAGATAGCAAAGGCAGACCATCGTTTGGCTTGTATCGCCCATATTGAGCATCTCGAAACGGGCATAGGGCGTTTTGAGCCGGCGGCGGATCAACGTGGTGTTCACCTTGAGCGTTTCTACAAAGCCGTCGCGCGAACCACGCTCCTGCACCTCCGTTTCCGGGTCGGAAATCGAGCGCCGCTCAAAGCCCTGCACACCGAAAACCTCGCAGCGCGTCACACCGTCGATAAACAGTGCCGCAAAGCCTGACATCATCAGGTTGAGTACGTCCGCCATGTCGAAGGCTTCTTTATGATCCGTGCCGGAGAGCACGTGATCCCGCAGGTATAAAAACTGCTCGTCCGGCTCCTTCGGGATATTCGTGGCATGCAGGATGGGCGTAACCGCAATTTGGGAGAGTAGGAGATCATCGCACATTCCTTCGCATAGCACAAAGGCTGCCCGGTTACCATTGACAGGCAGCTCGCGCACCATCAGATCAAAGCTTGGGCCGAACACGCCGCGCAGGTAGATCAGGTTTTCCTGCAAAGAGGCAGAAATCTCCGCGGGCGGCACCTGCGTCGTTTGCGCATTGATCGGAGTAAAATCCTTCTGTACGGCATTTTTAAGCCATTGAAACATAAAACGGTCCTTCCTTTCCATTTGGCGGAAAAACAAAACAAATCAAAAATCCGCCGCTAACGGCAAAGCATAGGCCTTGCGAATAGAGGGTTCTTCAGGATAAATGATATACGCTACTGTTTTTTCCATCCTACTCCGGTTTATGCGGTGGAATATTACAGCGTAGAAACGCCATACTAGATATCGCTAAAGGCGGAAAATGAAAGCTTTGTACGCAACGCTGTGAAAGGCATGGATTGCGTATTGCCAGTCGGTACAAAATTTTGAATGGGGGCGCATGGAGTGATCCATATGCTGCTTTTTCATTTCTTTTCCGCCTTTAGACGGATGAAACAGGCCTTGCAAGGGAGGAAGCAGGATGATTATTACGCTCATCCGCGCGGCGATCTTATATTTTTTGATTGTCTTTTCTGTACGTATCATGGGTAAGCGGCAAATCGGCGAGTTGCAGCCATCTGAGCTCGTTATCACAATCCTGATCTCTGAGATCGCCGCTATCCCGATGCAGGATAACGGTGCGCCTCTGATTAATTCCGTGATACCCGTACTGCTGCTGATCTCCTTTGAGGTGATTGCCTCAGTCGTGAGTATGAAATTCCCCAAATTCCGCGGCCTCATGCAAGGCCATTCCCTCATTGTCATCCGCAACGGGATGATTGACCAAACACAGCTCAAGCGGCTTCGTTTTACCGTAGACGACCTGATGGAAGCGCTGCGGCAGAAGGACGTGTTCCGAATTGAGGATGTGCAATATGCAATTGCCGAAACCAATGGCACGCTGAGCGTTCTGCTCAAGCCGGAAAAGCGCGTTCCGGTAGCGGAAGAATTAAACGTGACGATTCCGGATGACGGCTTGCCGTGTATCGTCATCAGCGACGGACGCATCATCACCTCTGCTTTTAAGGATTGCGGGATGACGATGAAAAAGCTCCAGACCCATATCAAGAAAAGCGGGCTGGAGCTAAAAGATATTCTGATTATGGAGATTGACCGCAGTGGAAATACGACGATCATCAAACGGGATGAACGGCTGAACAACGGAAAAATGGGGTAAACCCTCCCCTTTGGAGGATGAGAAAAGTAAAAGGAACGGGCGCGATTGCCCGTTCCCTCATTCAATGGACTCATTTATGGTGCTTGAAAGGAGCAAGTTTCAATGAAACGCCTGATTACAGCAATTTCCCTGCTTACCATTGCGGGGATTTTATGCGGGATTGGATTTCTAAGCATGAAGAAACAAGTGGATACACTGACGCAGCTGTTCCATGAGGGCGCTCAAGCCGCACAAGCAGAGGATGAAGAACGGCTCCATACTTGCACAAAAGAGCTACAAAAAGCATGGGAAAAAAAGCCATGTCGTTTTTTTCTATGCTGATCCAGCATCACGATCTCGATGATTTAGAGACAGACATTCTGGATTTGAACAACCTTCTGAAAGAAAAGGAGTTTAAAGAATATAAACGGACGTGTGAAGCGGGAATCATTGAACTGGATCATATTTATAATTCGGAGATACCGTCGGTGGGGAATGTGTTTTAAATTTAAGAAAAGAATATCGCGCTTATATCCACTTTATTTTATAAGATCCTTTTTAATTTGCGATGTAGAAATTTCGGGTGTACGCGGTAAATAAATAACCTCGCAATAGGGTTTTAAAAAATCGAATTTCCCCTCCCAATCATTTCCCATCACAAAAGTATCAATATGATATTCTTTCATATCGTTGATCTTCTGATCCCAGTCCTCTTCGGGGATTACAAGATCTACATACCGGATAGCTTCTAACAGTCGTTTACGTTCCTTATAGGAAAAATAGCAATTCTTATGTTTTTGCCTATTATTAAACTCATCGGTAGATAGAGCAACGATCAAATAATCCCCTAACGCCTTTGCGCGCTGCAAGAGGTTAATATGCCCATAATGTAAAAGGTCAAAGGTCCCATAGGTGATAACTCTTTTCATCGACTAATACTCTCCAAAATCAATTTTCTGAATATGATGCCGATCTCCCCGTTTATCTTCAGGAGGCAATTGCATATAATCTCCATAAAAGAAACGTAAATACTCTTCATATTTACTTGGAACAGAAAAAAGATGATCTTCAAAGGGCAGTTGGACATTCTTCTCCAACCAAGCTCTCTCGATACTTTCTTTCTGATATCCATAGGAGCCACCAAAAGTAACGACTCTCGTAGTTTCTTGGTGATCATATCT
>ENA-OQDT01001930-OQDT01001930.1-human-gut-metagenome-genome-assembly--contig:-NODE-1930-length-11263-cov-3.913973_pt1 | contig 11263 bp, 9 predicted proteins | sample MGYA00242786_ERZ504617 | MGnify/ENA primary metagenome ERZ504617 (study PRJEB26092, sample SAMD00036337) | human gut metagenome | host: Homo sapiens | study: EMG produced TPA metagenomics assembly of... | reverse complement strand
GCTCAATCTCATTTGCCAATGTATGTTCCGTTAATTCTGACAAAATTTTTAATTTCTTATTGATCATCGGGCGCATGCAGTTTGGAACGTGTTCCTGATGGGCTCTGTGAATTGCCACACATTCTTTGCAATTTCCATGATATCTACAGGCTTTTTGACATGGGCAGTGGTCTTTGTCTGCATATTCTTTTCGAAATTCTGATGCGAATTCTTCTTGTAATCTTAAACCTTCTGCTCTGTTTCCTTTGTGGAATTCTGCCATTGCTGCGATTTCTTTTTCATTATATTCGATTTTCATATACTATACCTACTCCTTTACCCATATAGATTTTCTTTCAATTTGTATTATAATAGAATAAATGAAACGATGCCATGATAAATAAAAATATAAAGAAACTGGAAAGAGATGATCTTAAAAATGAAACGAATTGATTTTGAAAATGGGTCTGTAACCCAAAATATCTTTGCAGCTGCACTTCCTATGCTTGTTGCTCAGATCTTAAACTTATTATATAACATTGTTGACCGTATTTATATCGCACGAATCCCACATATTGGAACAGCTGCACTTGGTGCTGTTGGACTGTGCTTTCCGCTGGTTGTGATCATTACTGCATTTGCTAACTTATTTGGAAGTGGTGGAGCTCCTTTATTTTCGATCAGCCGAGGGCAAAAGAGAAATAAACAGGCTGTCCATATCATGAATACATCATTTACTATGGTTTGTTTTAGTGCTGTCGTATTGATGCTCATTGGGCTTTTATTTGCACGCCCGCTTTTGGTATTATTCGGGGCTTCCAAGGATGCTCTCGTTTATGCTTTTCCATATATGATGATCTATCTGATCGGTACACTGCCATCTATGATCGCCATTGGAATGAATCCATTTATTAATGCACAAGGATATTCAACCATCGGAATGTTTTCTGTTGCGATCGGTGCCGTTGCCAACTTACTGCTTGACCCATTCTTTATTTTTGCATTAGGGTTTGGCGTTCGGGGTGCTGCGATCGCAACTGTGATCTCACAATGTCTTTCTGCTTCTTTTGTATTATTTTTCCTTACAAAAAAAGCAGAATTAAAGGTACGTTTTCTTCATAAAAATGAGCTGTCAGAAAGTTTAGGATATGCAAAGAATATCATCAGCCTTGGAACTGCCGGATTTATCATGCAGTTAACTAACGGTCTGGTAAGTATTGTTTGCAACAATGTACTTTCTGTGACTGGCGGAGATATTTATATCTCTGTTATGACGATCGTATCAAGTGTACGACAACTTGTGGAAACCCCGATTTATGCCATGAATGAAGGCGGTTCTCCGATCTTGAGTTATAACTATGGTGCCAGACGTCCAGCTCGTGTAAGAAAGGCTATGATCGTTATGTCTGCTATGATCCTATGCTATACAGCCGTTATGTGGAGTGTTATCATTTTTGCTCCTGGTGCATTGATCCGTGTATTCAGCTCTGATCCTTCACTTGTAAAAGATTCCGTTCCTGCATTGAATCAGTATTTTGCTGCTTTTATCTTTATGGATCTGCAGTATATTGGACAAACAGTATTTAAATCTCTAAACAAAAAGAAACATGCAATCTTTTTCTCATTGCTTCGTAAGGTATTTATTGTTATTCCATTAACTTATTTTATGCCTTATGTATTGCACATGGGAACTTCCGGAGTATTCCTTGCGGAACCTGTTTCTAATGTGATCGGTGGAGGCTTTTGCTTCGTTACGATGCTTTGTACTGTGCTACCTGAACTTAGAAGAATGGATAACTGTGATTGATCTTTTTAGTTTAAAATTTTCTCTCCAGTTCATCCATCTCTGCCATGATCTCCGCTTGCTGTTCATCAAACAAAAGCCCTCTATTATACTGGTAGTACTTATCACATCCATTTTCCTTGATAAACCAGACACTGTAATAATTAACATTTAGTTCTGTCACAAATACAACCATTTCCTGACTTTGTCCAAAGGCTTCTTCCATGAAGTCAAATGCATTGTCTAATGCTTTGGTTGTATTCTCTATCTGCTGTTCTAATTTTGCTGGTTCTTTCTTGAATTCTTCTCTCACACGTTCAAATTCTGCTTCTGCTTCTAAATGTTCTGCTTTGCTGATCTGTTCGTATGACTCCAGAGTCTTGATCACATCAAGCAGCATATGTTCCTGTGCTTTTCCAAGTTTTTCTGTCTTTTTCTTCTCGTTGAAGTCCTCATGGATTTCTTTGACTACCTGACTTAATGTCTTGCCTGTTTTAAGTTGTTTTAGCCAGCCAAATAATTCCGTAACATAAGCATCCTGTCGATAAGATTCAGCAAACATTTCAGACAATTTTCCATTTAACAATCCGACAACACTTAATTTCTCATCAAATGCTGCGAATTTTAATCTGCCGATCGTTTCCTGATTCCATTGTCCTTTTAAAATACGCTCGATTCCATAGTCTTCTTTGTATTTCTTATATAATTCATAATAGTTGGCAAAGTCTTTGGCGATCTTCAGGTGCTGTAAGTACTGAAATACCACTTCTCTGTCAATATCTTTTCCAAGTTCTTCGTAAACTTTTAATAACTGAGACAGATCTTCCCATCCTCTGGCTGTAACAAACGCCTTTCCATCAACTGTTGTTTCCATACGATAGAAATATTCTTTACGGATTTCAAGATATGCAAGGATTGCTGGGTGGATTCCTGCCTGATATGCGTATTCTTTCCACACTTCATAGTCTGCTTCCACATCAATTTTCTTCATACGGTCCAAGGTAACTACGTCAAAATCTCTGACAGATTTATTGTATTCTGGTGGATTTCCTGCCGCTACGATGATCCAGCCATCTGGTACTTTCTGATTTCCGAACATCTTACACTGCAAAAACTGAAGCATTGTTGGTGCCAATGTCTCAGATACACAGTTAATCTCATCGATAAATAAAATACCTTCTTTATTTCCAGTCTGTTCAATCTTTTCATAAACAGATGCAATGATCTCACTCATCGTATATTCCGTAACAGAATATGTTTGTCCACTATATTCTTTTTCTCTGATAAATGGCAAACCGATCGCACTCTGTCTTGTGTGGTGCGTGATCGTATAAGCTACCAATCCAATCTCACATTCTCTTGCGATCTGTTCCATGATCTGTGTTTTTCCAATTCCTGGAGGGCCCATCAAAAGGATCGGACGCTGTCTGATGGATGGTATTTTATATTCTCCATAATTATCCTTTGTAAGATAAGCTTCAATGGAATCTTTGATTTCCTGTTTTGCTCTTTTAATATTCATGTTCTTCTTCTCCTTCATCAAGATCTTCGGCATCGACGATCAATTTAACTGCCCATGGCGGTACATCCACATCTTCGTATTCTTCCTGCATAAAATAAATGCTGTCTGATATGGTGGTTTCTTCTTTGGATAGGTTCCTTTTCCATCTGTGAAATAGATCAATCCCTTCAGATGATAAAATTCACCCTGTTCGATCAGATGATTCACATATTCAAATGCTGGCCGGAAATCTGTCCCACCTTCTCCGATCAGTTCCAAATGTTCCATATATTCTTTTAATTCTTTTTCATCTGTGATCTTCTGGTCGTTTTGTACCATCTCATCACACTGAATGATATGAATATTTACCTTATGAAAAAAGCTCTCTGCTTCCGTTAACACACCATATGTTTCTTCCAGAAATTTCTTTACCAGATCACCAGAACATGACATTGATGTATCGATCACGATGGCAAAGTCTTCCACTTTCTTTACTTCCTTCCACTCCTGCGGCTCGATCAATGGCATATTTCCATACATAGAAAGCCCATAACTGTAAAATATATAGTCAAACGAATCTGGATCCACACTGACTTCTTCTCTTAAAACCGAAAATTTTCTTAAAAATTCACGATAATCATAACGGTCTCTGTTTTCTACCTGTACCTGTCCGATCAGATCCCCTGCTTGTTGTGACTCTTCACTGGAGAATGTCTCCATATCTGTTTCCGTTTTTTCACTGATATTTTTCCATTTATTTTCTACTTCCTGATGAAGATCTTGTTTGGGATCTTCTGGCCAATACTGGTGGTCATCTACTCGAAATTCCATCCGCAGTTCTTTTATTTTCTTCTCTTCTAACCCAAAAGAAACTAACTGTCGATAAATCCCCTCGGCTGTCAATACTTTGAGGTTCCTCTCAAGCTGCCCGTAAATGTCTTTGCGCAGCCTTGTTTGCACCATATGGATACATTTTAAATGCCAGTGATCAATAATTGATTCGACTGCGATATCACAAGAAATATTCCATAGAGTCTTATCTCTTCCTTTTCTTCTTGTCACATGATGTAAAATGCAGTGAAGCACCATATGAAGATATGCACGATTCATCCGAACTCTGTTTTGCCTGTACATGCCTCCTAAAGCCCCTGGATGATAAAACATACACATTCCATCCGTTCCAACACCATTTACAGAAGGATCGATCACATAAGCAAAACTGCTTAATGCCACATCTAAAAAACGCATATGGATATATAATTCATTTCTTGTCGTCGCAAGGATCTTTGTTCCAAGTTCACTGAGACGCTCATTGATATTTTCTTCCATTACTCATTTCCCTTTATCTTATCTATAATTCAAATGTTTTCTTTTTCTTTGGAAATCTCTTATGCTGTTCGTTCATCAAAATACTTAAAAGTTCTGTTTTCTGCTTTCTGGATGCCCAGTCGATCGCTGCTTCGATTCCTTCTTTACTGAAATAATTCTTCTCAGCCATCAAATTGATAAATGGCATCTGATCTTCTTCTTTTAAATAATTCATCATCTCACATTGGTTCTGCTTTACATAGCCCTCGTATTGCATCCATGCAAAATCTGATACCCCGTATGGCATTAACATACGCCCAGCTAATATCTCCCATACAATATCCAGATCTTCCTGAACTGCTGCCACTGGAAAAATATCATCATATTTACGATAGTCGATCTCTCCTCGCAAAAAACTTTGGCGATATTGATATCCTGTTCCATGAAAATGTGTCTCCACAATTCTTGCTGGTGTATTTTCCACAGCCTCTTCATAATACTCTGGATAAAATAAACGACTTTGTTTTTCTTCTTCTTTATAACGGATATTTACCTGCAATGGAAAACGAGTATCTCTTACAACGTCTCTTAAAGCACTTTTTTTATCCTCATAAACATCATAGTAGATCTTTTGCAACTTGCATCCTGTAAAAAATTCCTGCTCCTGTTCTTAAAAGAGAATCTGAAAAACCCAAGTGTTGTCAGATTTACACATCCATAAAATGCATATTTCCCTATTTCCACAGTATCCGGTGGCAGATAAACTTCTTTTACTGCCTCCCCACAAAACATCGGTTCATCTTCACTGCCCAAAAAGTCTTCGCCGATCATAATCTCTTTTGCTTCGTCTTCTTTTCGTTTATGTGCAGAAAATGCATAATCACCAATCTTCGTAACTCTTTTTCCATCAATTTCTGACGGAATCTCTACTTGATCTTCTTTGCTGAAACAACGAAGAACTTCGATTCCTCCATCTTTTGCATCTCTGTATTGTATCTTAAGCATCGTCTTTTCCTTCGCCTTTCTCCATGTATACACTATCCTTATTATAGCTGACTGACAGGAAATATCAAGAATCACAAAAAGGAATTTCCCATCTTCTCAAAAATGTAATATAATGCAGAAAGATACGATGATTTTATACACTTATGATGATATATAAAGGAGATTTTTATGGAACGACTGATCGTTTTAGGAACTGGAAATGCGCAGGCAATTCATTGCTATAACACTTGTTATGCCATGCAAAAAGGTGAAGAATACTTCCTTGTCGATGCCGGCGGCGGAAATGGAATTCTATCTCAGCTTGACAAAGCTGGAATCCCTCTTGAAAGCATTCATAATATTTTTGTGACACATGCTCATAATGATCATATTTTAGGAATGGTCTGGATGATCCGTATGATCGCTACTTCTATGAACAAGGGAACTTATGATGGCACTCTGACAATCTACTGTCATGAAGAACTGGTTCATACGATCAAAACGCTGACAAAACTTACCGTTGGTAAGAAATTTTATAAGCATTTTGATGAACGTATTGTATTTCATGTCATTGCACATGGAGATACGATTCAGATTCTTGGAGATTCTTTTACATTCTTTGATATCGGCTCTACAAAAGAAAAACAGTTTGGTTTCACATCGGTTATGGAAAATGGATTAAGGGTATCCTTTCCTGGAGATGAACCTTATCGTGAATCTCTTTATGATTTTGTGAAAGATTCTGACTGGCTGCTTCATGAAGCATTTTGTGTGTATGGTGAGAGGGATATTTTTAAACCTTATGAAAAACACCATAGTACGGTAAAAGATGCCTGTGAATTAGCAGAACATCTAAAGATTCCAAATCTGGTTCTATGGCATACAGAAGATAAAAATATGCTGCATCGTCAAGAAAAATATATGAAGGAAGGCAAGCAGTATTATACTGGAACACTTTATATACCTGAAGATCTGGATGTATTGAAATTGTAATTTGGAAGGTTAATGATCAACCTTCCATCAAATGATAAATGATCGCAGCTACAACATCATAGGCATTTTCCTGCAAATGTATTCCGTCCACGGTATACTCTCTTGACAACTGCCCATCTTCTCCAATCAATTTATCAAATACATCAACATACTCAAAGTTATCCTGTTTGCACAATCTTTGTATTTCTGTATTGATCTTTTGAATCTCTTTATTGGATTTTCCTTCTGCCCAGGACGGCATCAATCCAATCCTTTTGGTATATGCCGGATACATAGATTCAATATAAATCTTTGTATCTGGCAATTGCTGCCGAATCCTTCGTGCAAGTCTGATCAATCGTTCTGCTAACACTCTTGCTCCTGGATACAATGACATCAGGAAATCATTTGCACCACCTTGCATGATAATGATATCTGGTTTATATGGAAATACGTCATAAGCCAGTCTTGCACCCATCTCTGCAATCGTATCCCCTGCAACTCCACTGTTAATGAACTGTGCATCTATATCTTTTAATTTTTCCATTGGAAAATAGTCGGTCAGGGAATCCCCAAACATAACAATTGTTCTCTTCTTCTCTTCCATTGTCTACTCCAGTACTTTTTGTTTAAAATCCTCTTTTTGCTGCATGGAAATATTTAATCCCTTGATCATAAACTGATTAATAGAACCATATTCTTCTTTCATGGTTTTAAGTGCTGCATTTAAAAATTCTTCTTTTGCCACAAAATAGCCCTCTATTTTTTCGATTTTTTCGCGATGCAATCCTGCTAAATGAAGTTTCTTTTTAATTTTTCTACTCTTGTGATCGCAGCTTTATTGGTCTTTAGATAATCTTCCATCACGTCATCTTCAGACACATCAAGCAAAAATAAAATGGTTGCTGATAACAATCCACAACGGTCTTTTCCTTCTGTACAATGCCATAAAACCGCACCATTTTTTGTATTCATAATCTCTCTGACTGCTTGTGAGATCTGCTTTCTGCAAAATTCTTCTTTGATCATCATCTTATAAATATCTGACATCTCTGGAAATTCTTCCATATGTAACATCTGTTTTCTTGTTTCCTGCTCCCGGCTGACTCCCACCATGCTTTCCATAAAAAACGGAATATTCTCATAAACAGCTCCCGCCACTTCCAGATCTGGCTCTTGTTCTACTTCCATTGGTGTTCTTAAATCCAGAATTTTCTGTAAATGATATTCTGTTTCCAGTAAAATCTTATCTTTCTGCGTAATCCTTGATAAACGGTTGCTGCGGATCAGCTGTTTATCTTTGATCACTGCACCTTCTGTCGTTTTTAATCCGCCAAGGTCTCTCGTATTATCTGCACCTTCCAGATAAATCTTCCCCATGTTACCGCCTCCATTTTTGTATGATCAGTTTTCCTTCTCTGGCTGTTCTTTCTCCAAGGATATTCCATCCATCATATAAGTTTTCTCATTTTTCTGATTCTCCAGATATTCTGTTCTGATCTGTGCTTTTGCTTCTTCATAGTCTCTCTTTAATTCTCTTGCAGAAAGCAGACGGCAGCCTTGTCCGCGGATAATGATCTGTTCCAATCCATCGGATGTTGCAACTGTTACATCGTATTTTCGTCCATGGGTATGAGCAAATTTTTCAATATACTGATCTGCTGTTTCTGCTTCTTTTGTGTAGACTACATGAATATTCATGTAATCTGTGATCTCTGTTTCATGTCCTTTCACACGATATGCATCAAACACAACGATCAGCTCCATGCCCTTCATTCCCTGATAATTACTCATCTCATCAAGTAATTTTCCTCTGGCTGCATCTACATTCGTATCTAATAATTCCTTCAGATCATCCCATGCGTAAATGATATTATATCCATCAACCAGCAGGTATTTCTTGGACATATCTCTTTTTACCGATGATTTTTCTGCAGATGTATGATAATCCTGTACAAGCCTTGCTGTTTTCTTCTTCTTCCATTTACTTTTATTATACTGGTTTGCATAAAATGTTTGTTCAAGAATCCGATCGATTTCCTCTGTATCAATTGATTCTTCTTCAATATAAGCCCTTCGCTGTGTCAGTTCATCAAATTCCTCTTCCTCGATTTCTTTCGCAAGAACGCTCTCTAAATGCATATGTTCTGGTACCTCATTCCATGCGACATTATACCCGGCTCCATGGGAACAGAAAACAGATCCACATGGATTTTCAAGATCTCTATCTGGATCATATCCACTGGCTTCTATGATTTCTTCTTCATTATGGCAGATATCATATCCATTTAAAGTTGTAAATAATCTTCCCATACCTTTGGAATATGCTAATACTTCTTTTTGGTATCCTTGCATCGTAGAAACTGGTGCTATTCCTTGAAGCACTGACATCTCTCCTACAGTATCTGGTGTATCAAACGTACCTTGCATCTTTTCAATATCTGTCATAGCTCTTCCGATCATCTGCTGTGGAACTTCCAGCCGGAACTTATAATATGGCTCTAATAAAACACTCTGTGCCATACGAAGCCCCTGTCTTACTGCACGGTATGTCGCCTGACGGAAGTCTCCACCTTCTGTATGCTTCTGATGTGCCCGTCCTGCTGCCAGCGTGATCTTGATATCTGTGATCGGTGCTCCTGTTAAAACACCTCTATGATCTCTTTCTAATAAATGTGTTATGATCAGTCTCTGCCAATTCTTATCCAATACATCTTCGCTGCACTGTGTGTCGATAACAACTCCGCTTCCCCTCTCCAGCGGTTCCATCAACAAATGTACTTCTGCATAATGTCTTAACGGTTCAAAATGCCCAACACCTTCTACAACATCTGCTATCGTCTCTTTGTATACAATATTGCCCTGTCCAAATTCCACATCTACATCAAAGCGTTCTTTGATCAGACTCTTTAGGATCTCCAATTGAACCTCTCCCATGATCTGCACCTGAATCTCTTGTAATTCTTCATTCCAGATGATATGAAGTTCTGGTTCTTCTTCTTCCAGCTGACGAAGTTTTGGAAGTATCACGCTTGCACTTGTCTCTTCTGGCAATATCATCTGGTAAGTAAGTACTGGCTCCAACACAGGTTCATATCCGCCCTGCTCTGCTCCAAGACACTGCCCAGGGATCGTATCTGAAAGTCCTGTAACCGCACAGATTCTTCCTGCCTGCAGTTCATTTACTGTCTCATACTTTTCTCCCGAATAGATACGGATCTGATTGATCTTTTCATCACTTTCTGTAATAACTGTTTTTACCTTTAAATTTCCACCTGTTACTTTCAAATGTGTCAGACGATTTCCATTTTCATCTCTTGTGATCTTAAATATACGTGCACCAAATTCCTCTGGATATTCTCTTTCTTCTGTATAAAATGCAAGATCACTCAGAAATTCATTGACTCCTTGAAGTTTTAACGCTGATCCAAAAAAACATGGGAAAATCTTACGTTCTGCGATCATTTCCCGGATCTTGGATTCCGTGATCTCACCTGATTCCAGATAATGATCCAGTAACGCCTCATCTTCCATAGCGATCATCTCATAAAACTCATCACTGCCCTTTTCTCCAAAATCGATACATCCGCTGCTTAAACGTTCCTGTAATTCCTTCAACAATTGATCTTTTTGTGTTCCGTCCTGATCCATCTTGTTAATAAATAAAAATGTTGGGATCTTATATCTCTCAAGCAGACTCCATAATGTCAAAGTATGGCCCTGCACACCATCTGCTCCACTGATCACAAGAACCGCATAATCAAGCACCTGCAGTGTTCTCTCCATCTCCAGCAGAAAATCCACATGTCCTGGTGATGTCAAGCAAAGTAAGATCCATCTCATTCATTGAAACCTCTGCCTGCTTGGAAAAAAATGGTAATTCCTCTGGACCGTTCTAGTTCATAAGTATCTAAAAATGCATCTCCATTATCCACACGTCCGATTTTTCTCAAATTCCCTGCAGTATATAAAATTGCCTCTGATAGTGTTGTCTTCCCGGCATCTACATGAGCCAGAATACCAGTTACTATGTGCTTTTTATTCTTCATAAATTTCTTTTTCCTTTTTTCGTATTCACTGTAAATAAGTATAACACATATCCTGTTTTCATGTTAACCGAATACATCCATAAGATTATTTGACAAATTTTTCTTCTATGTTATAATCAAAAATTAGTGCTCTTCTTTCCATGTATACCAGAATCTGGTATAATGAAAGTTAATAAAGAGACGGCATACAAACCACAAGGCATACGAAAGGAGTTTCTTATGAGAGATGCTTTACGGGATGAAATGATCAAGAAAATATGCGTCAGAGATACAGATAATATATTAGATGTCGGTTGCGGTGATGGTACTTTTTTACATGAACTGACACGCTGGAAGGATGTTGAAGGATATGGTATCGATGAATCTGAGGATAAGATTCTTATCGCAAAGCAAACTTGGCCAGAACTTCATTTTGAGACAGGTTACAGTGATTTTCTTTCTTTTGATGATAACAGCTTTCGTGTGATCACTGTATGTGACGATTTCCACACCTTTAAAGATCCACAGAAGTTTGTTAATGAAGCATTTCGTGTCTTAGTTCCTGGCGGAAGACTTTATATTGGAGAATCTGCACTTCCTGAGGCATTGCGAATTGTTTCTAATATTCCTTCCTATCTGACTTCTGGTGATGATCGCAGACATTCTACTTATGAGACTTTAGAATATTTTAAAAATGCAGGGCTTACC
>ENA-OQDT01001929-OQDT01001929.1-human-gut-metagenome-genome-assembly--contig:-NODE-1929-length-11265-cov-2.260549_pt1 | contig 11265 bp, 13 predicted proteins | sample MGYA00242786_ERZ504617 | MGnify/ENA primary metagenome ERZ504617 (study PRJEB26092, sample SAMD00036337) | human gut metagenome | host: Homo sapiens | study: EMG produced TPA metagenomics assembly of... | reverse complement strand
ACCATTCTGGACAATATGACTCTGGCACCGATGAAAGTCAAAGGCGTTTCCAAAGAAGAGGCAGAGAAAAAAGCACTCGAGCTTCTGGAACGTGTCGGACTTGCAGACCGTGCAGGGGGCATATCCGATCCAGCTCTCCGGTGGACAGAAACAGCGTGTTGCGATCGTAAGAGCACTTGCGATGGAACCGGAAGTGATGCTCTTTGATGAGCCGACATCTGCGCTTGACCCGGAGATGGTAGGAGAAGTTCTGGATGTTATGAAAGAGCTTGCCAAGGAAGGTATGACCATGGTTGTAGTAACGCACGAGATGGGATTTGCGCGTGAAGTTGGAAACCGTGTTCTTTTCATGGCAGACGGAAAGCTTCTTGTAGATGGCACTCCGACAGAAATCTTTGATAATCCGACGAACCCGCGTCTGCAGGAATTTTTATCTAAGGTATTATAATAATGAAGGCGACCGGAATACTCTGGTTGCCTTTGTCTTTTCTTAATTTTATAGAAAGAAGGTACGATACGATGACAGCACAAAAACAGTCTGCACTGCAGACAATTGAAGAAAAAAAGTCTCTGATCATTGGCATTGCCGATAAAGTCTGGGAATTCGCAGAGCTTTCTCTTCAGGAATTCAAATCCGCGGAAACCTACTGTGAAGCACTGGAAAAAGAAGGATTTGATGTGGAACGCGGAACCTGCAATATTGAGACTGCGTTTGCAGCATCATATGGACACGGACGACCATATATAGGTATTCTTGCAGAGTACGATGCTCTCTCAGGACTTTCTCAGGAAGGTGGCCTTATCGAGCGTAAAGAAAAAAACGCTGGTGGAAATGGTCATGGATGCGGACATAATCTTCTTGGTGCAGGTGCGTTTGCAGCTGCTCTTGGAATCAAGGCATATCTGGAACAGAATGATGTTTCCGGAACAGTGATCCTTTACGGATGCCCGGGAGAAGAAGGTGGTGCTGCAAAAGCATTTATGGCTCGTGATGGTCTTTGGAAAAAACTGGATGCAGCACTTACCTGGCATCCGGAAGATGTAAATGAGGTGGCTACAGGCTCTTCAAATTCCTGTATCCAGACACAGTATAAATTTACCGGCATCGCTTCACATGCCGCCGGTGCACCTGAGAAGGGACGCAGTGCTCTTGATGCAGTTGAGCTTATGAATATCGGAGTGCAGTTCCTTCGTGAGCACATGAGTGATAAAGCACGTATCCATTATGCGATCACAGATGCCGGCGGATGCAGCCCGAACGTGGTACAGCCTCGTGCAAGCGTTCTTTATATGGTCCGTTCCAACCATGTGGCAGAGGCAGTGGAGCTTCAGAAGCGTGTGGATAAGATCGCAGAGGGTGCTGCTCTGATGACAGAGACTACTTATGAAAAGAAATTCATAGACGGTCTTGCAGATACCGTAAGCAACTTTGCACTGGAGAGAGTTCTCTACAAGAATTTTGAAGAACTTGGTGTGCCGGAATATACAGAAGAAGAAAATGCATATGCGGATGCACTTGCTGAGACTTATGATTCCAGTGGTATACCTGGTGTTGCAGCAGAAAATGATGAGACGGCAAAAGAACAGGTTGAGAAGATGCAGAAAGAATATGGACATGCGATGAATGGATTCCTTGCACCGCTGTATCAGAAGGATGCCTTTAAGGCTGGATCCACTGATGTTGGAGATGTAAGCTGGCTGACACCAACAGCCCAGATCCATGTGGCAGCATGGCCGAATGGATGCCCGGGACACAGTTGGCAGAATGTTTCCTGTGACCGCACAGAGATTGGACATAAAGCAGCGGTCCACGCAGGAAAAGTTATTGCAGCAACCGCAATTGATCTGATTGAAGATACATCTCTCTTGGATGAGGCAAGAGCAGAATTTGAAAAGAGAACAAAAGATGGTTTTGTCTGCCCGATACCGGCGGATGCAGTTCCGGTGATTCCGGATTAAAGATTAAAAAATGAAGCCGCTCCATTCAGGAGTCGGCTTCTTCTTTTTTACGAAGAATACTTAATTCTTTCATTTCTTTGTAACAGTATTTGATGATTTCTTTACGTGTGATGATTCCGATGAAATATCCCTTGATCATCAACTACCGGGACGTAATTCTGATTGATCGCACGATCCAGAAGGTCTTCCATATCAGCATCTGCGTGTACCGGTTTATAAGTGGCGCGTCGCGGGATAGCCATGATGGAGACATTTTCCATTTCCTTCAGGTCAGTGCTGTTGATATTCAGTCGTCTGATGCCCCATAGAATATCCCCCTCGGAAATCGTGCCGGTATAACGGCCATCCATACTCAGAAGAGGAATACAGGAGAATTTGCGGTGCTCCATCTTCTCTACAGTCTGGCGAAGTGTCTCGTCCTCAAATATATAGGCTACATCACTTTTGGGTGTCAGGAAAAATAAAATATTCACGGTAAGTACCTCGGTCTTTCATATATGTTGCAGCTGTGAACAGCTGATGTATATTTACTGAAACAATTTATGTCAGTTGCTATTGATATGATAGTATGAAGGTACCTGTCTGTCAATAATTCAATTATTAAAATTTGGTGAAATCATACTATAGAAGAAATGCTTAGTAGTAACTTTTACAGCAGATTTACGTTACTGCTCACTTCTTTTATAATAAATTTACTCCGGCTTCTTCGGCTGCTTTGGTGATGGATTCCGGCCACAGGGATACGTGGACTTCTCCGATATGAGCTTTGCGAAGGAAGAACATACAGATACGGGACTGGCCAATTCCACCGCCAATAGTGTATGGAAGTTCTTTATTCAGAATTGCTTTCTGGAAAGGAAGTTCTCTGCGGTCATCGCATCCGGCTTCTGTCAGCTGACGGTCGAGTGCTTCTTCGTCAACACGGATACCCATGGATGAAAGTTCCAGAGCAATGTCAAGAACCGGATAGTATACAAGGATATCTCCGTTCAGTTCCCAGTCATCGTAGTCCGGTGCACGTCCGTCATGACGTTCTCCGTTGGACAAAGTCTTACCAACCTGCATAAGGAATACAGCGCCTTTTTCTTTGACGATCTTGTATTCTCTTTCCTTTGGAGTCAGATCCGGATACATGTCTACCAGTTCCTGGGTGGAAACGAAGGCAATTTCTTTTGGCAGGATCTCTTCAATATAATCATACTGTACAGCCATGTATTTCTCTGTTTTGCGGAGTACACTGTAGATAGAGCGGACTGTGTTGATCAGAGTTTCCATGGTACGTTCTTCTTTGGAAATGATCTTTTCCCAGTCCCACTGATCAACATATACAGAATGGATGTTGTCCAGGTCTTCATCACGACGGATCGCGACCATATCTGTATAAAGGCCCTCGCCATGAGCAAAGCCGTATTTCTTCAGCGCATAGCGTTTCCATTTGGCAAGGGAATGTACGATCTCAGCATTTTCGTCCTGGCCTTTGATGTCGAAGCTTACCGGACGCTCTACACCGTTAAGATTGTCGTTCAGACCTGAGGATGGAGATACAAAGATAGGAGCAGAAACACGGAGAAGATTCAGCTTCTGGGAAAGTGTCTGCTGGAAAAAGTCTTTGACTGTTTTAATTGCAACCTGTGTATCATGCAGATTCAGATCTGAATGATACCCGTCAGGAATCTTGATTTGTTCCATAATAATCCTCCTAGATTTAATGTAACTATTATAGCAAGAAAAAGTCGGTATTGCAATTTTTTTACCTTGTAAGATTGCAATAAAAAGGATACAATAATGAATACAGCAATTTGAAGTGAAATCGGAGAAATGATTTGAACTAAGGGGGTGTTGTCTATGAAATGTCCGTTATGTGACGGAACGGTTGTAAATGGACGATGTAAAGAGTGTGGTATGCCATACCGCAATGATGAAATCCTGTATCATCTGAATGAGAGCCGGAGTGATCACTATCGACATGCATCAGATAAGGCCCGTAAGATCATGCAGACACAGAGCGCCGGAGTCGGATCCCCGGGGAAAGGAAGTACCGGAAAGACTGCTGGCAATCGGAATACATCTTCTGGCAGAGAAAAAATCCGGCCTGCAAAAACTAAGAAGCATTCAAAACTTGGGATACTTTGGGCGATCATTATTATTCTTGCAGCAGTTGCACCACTGGCTGAAGATCTGGGTGGTGTCATAAAAGAAGCAATTCAGTCTGAGGTTGAGAATAGCAGTGAGATACAGACAGATACCGCTGAGACCACAGATCCGGGTACATATTTTTACAGCTGGGATGATGAGCAGGGATACAAGGATTATTCGATCGGCGCAGGATATGGACCGGCACAGGCTGGTGTCCAGTTTGAAGCAGGAAAATATGGCGTTTTTACTTCCAGCGCCGAAGTGACACTTACTGTTACCAGAAAGAAAGCAGACAACGAACAATATACACTCAAAGATGGTGAGGATACACTGTTTCTGACATTTGAAGAAGGTGACACGATTCAGGTAGAATCCGAAGAGAGTGACTTCGACAGTGTTTATCTGATGGAGTGGGAAGATTAAAAATATTAGTTTAATAATGGATTTTCGGGGGAAGATTTCAGACAATAAAAAATGAAATTCCCCCTTTTATTTCACATGATATTGTGTTATACTCTCATATGCAACACAATATATGGGGAGAATGCGATAGGGGAAGTGTCGCCGCTCAGGACGACGCAAACAGTGAAAAACCCTACAAACAGTAGCAAACAGGAGAGACAAGGTATGATTTATGTAATTAAGAAAGACGGAACAAGAGAAGAATTTGATCCGCAGAAGATCGTGAAAGCAGTAAACAAATCTGCCGCACGAATCCTTTATAAATTTTCGCCGGAAGAAAAAGATTTATCTGTCGTTTTGCACAGGAGCATGCAGATTCTCTTGGAAAGAATGAGATCGAGATCCAGGAGATGCATAATATCGTTGAAGGAGCTCTGGAGCGTGTGAATCCGGCAGTTGCCAAGAGCTATCGTGATTATCGTAATTATAAACTTGATTTTATCCACATGATGGATGACGTATATACAAAGAGCCAGGCAATCCGTTACATCGGAGACAAGAGCAATGCGAATACCGACAGTGCGCTGGTGGCTACGAAACGAAGCCTGATCTTTAATGAAATTGAATAAGGAACTGTATCGTAAGTTTTTTATGAACCGCAACGAGCTGCAGGCATGTAAGGATGGATATATTTATATTCATGACCAGTCAGCACGTCTGGATACGATGAACTGCTGTCTGTTTGACGTTGGCTCCGTATTAAAAGGCGGATTTGAGATGGGTAATGTCTGGTACAATGAGCCGAAGACACTGGATACTGCATTTGATGTTATGGGAGATATTATCCTGAGTACTGCGGCACAGCAGTATGGCGGTTTTACCGTACCGGAAGTTGACAAGATCCTTGGACCATATGCACAGAAGAGTTATGATAAATATATCAGTGAATTTCTGAAATATGCGGATGAGAACTGGAACGGCAGAGAGGAAAAAGCAATCGAATATGCGTTGGATAAAGTAAGACGTGATTTTGACCAGGGATGGCAGGGAATTGAGTACAAACTCAATACAGTAGGTTCTTCCCGTGGAGATTATCCGTTCGTTACAGTTACATTGGGACTTGGAACCGGACAGTTTGAGAAGATGTGTAATATTTCTCTTCTGGAGGTCCACAAAGGCGGACAGGGTAAGAATGGGGCACAAGAAACCGGTACTGTTCCCGAAGATCGTATTTCTTTATGATGAAAATCTTCATGGACCTGGAAAACCATGTGAAGATATTTTGAAGCCGGTGTGGATTGTTCAGCAAAGACGATGTATCCGGACTGGCTGTCTCTGACAGGCAAGGGTTATATCGCCAGCATGTATAAACAGTATGGCAAAGTTATCAGCCCAATGGGGTGCCGTGCATTCTTAAGTCCGTGGTATGAACGCGGCGGTATGTATCCGGCAGATGATAAGGATACACCGGTATTTGTAGGACGTTTCAATATCGGTGCAGTCAGCCTTCATCTTCCAATGATCCTGGCGAAAGCAAGAGCAGAGAGCAGAGATTTCTATGAGGTGCTGGATTTCTATCTGCAGATGATCCGTAATCTGCATATCCGTACTTATGAATACCTGGGACAGATGCGTGCTTCCACGAACCCACTGGCATACTGCGAGGGCGGTTTCTATGGCGGTCATCTGAAACCAAATGAAAAGATCGGCAAGCTTTTGAAGCCAATGACAGCTTCTTTTGGTATTACAGCACTGAATGAACTGCAGGAGCTTTATAATGGTAAGTCAATCCGTGAAGATGGACAGTTTGCCCTGGAAGTTCTGAAATACATCAATGATAAAGTAAACCAGTTTAAGCAGGAAGATGGATATCTGTATGCAATCTACGGTACACCGGCAGAGAGTCTCTGCGGTCTGCAGGTAGAACAGTTCCGTAAGATGTACGGAATTGTTGAGGGTGTTTCTGACAGACCGTATGTCAGCAACAGCTTCCACTGCCATGTAACAGAGGATGTAACTCCGATTGAGAAACAGGATCTGGAGGGACGATTCTGGGAACTCTGTAATGGTGGTAAGATCCAGTATGTACGTTATCCGATTGGCTATAATAAAGAAGCAATCCGTACCCTGATCCGCAGAGCAATGAATCTGGGATATTATGAAGGTGTCAATCTTTCTTTGGCATACTGTGATGACTGTGGTCACCAGGAACTGGAGATGGATGTGTGTCCGGTATGCGGATCACGTAACCTGACCAAGATTGATCGAATGAATGGATACCTTTCCTATAGCCGTGTACATGGTGATACACGACTGAACGAAGCAAAGATGGCAGAGATTGCAGAACGTAAATCTATGTAAATTTATGGAGAATCTGATGAAAATATATCGGATTCTCTGAAAAATAAAAAAATACCGGCACATTTATCAGATTGATAGATGTGTCGGTATTTGCATTACGGATTATTTTTTCTTAGGTGCTACAGGCGGCAATTCGCAATTATATGCGATTCCGAGTGGAGTTACAAGAAGTGGATGAACCGGACGATATACCGGTAATTTCAGCTTCTTCTCGAATACATTTGTGAATTCCCTGAAGCTTGCGGAGCCACCTACAACATAAACTGCAGGCACCTGATAACCATTGAGAAATTTCTCAGTGATGGTTGCCATTTTCTCTATGGTAGCCTTGACGACCGGGAAGATTTCATCCTCTTTCTCAGGAGTAGTCTTTAGAACTTCTGCTTCTTCATAAGGAATCTTATAATGCCCGGCAACTGTCATGGTCATATGACTTCCACCGGTTGCTTCATCATCGGTGTAGATGACTTTGCCATCTTTGAGGATGCTGATACCGGTTGTGCCGCCGCCGACATCAACAACTGCACCGTCTGTGATCTTGAGGACAGCAGCGGCAGCAGTCGGCTCATCTACGATATTCATCACTTCGAATCCGGCACCTTCCAGTACATAGCCAATGCTTTTGACACTGCCTTCGGAAACTCCCGGAGGGATGGCAGCAGCAGCATAGGGGAGCTCGGTGCCAAGTTTTTCCTCGAGCTCTGCTTTCAGCTTTGTGACAAGCTGAACGGATTCATAATAGTTTACGATCACACCGTCACGAATTGCATGAGAAGGTGCGGAGACACCTGCAATCGGTCTGTTTGTGCTGTCAACAACCGCAAGGACCGTATTGGCAGTACCGAGATCCACACCGACCTTCAGACGGCCTCTGAATTTCTTGCATTCTCCGGTTCGTACCAGTTCTGCAAAATTCGATAAAGTTCTGTTTTTTATTTCCATTTAAGAATGCTCCAATTATTTAATGATAGTACCGGTCTTTTCTTTGTAGCCATCTTTTGCATGAGCAATATCTGTGATGATGGTGCGATGTCCATTGCCTTTTTCTGCAAATGCGACCGCAGCTTCGATCTTTGGAAGCATGGAGCCTGCTGTAAACTGATTCTCATCGATGTATTTGCGGGCATCAGCTACAGAAACAGTGTCCAGATAAGTTTCTTTGTCAGTATCTTTATTCAGGCTGACTTTCTCAACGCTGGTGAGGATCAGAAGCGTATCTGCATTTAATTCCTCTGCGAGAAGCTCACTTGCAAAGTCTTTTTCAATGATAGCACTTGCACCATGGAGATCGATTCCCTGTTCCATGACCGGGATTCCGCCGCCGCCGGCTGCGATCACGACCTGTCCTGCATCTGCAAGAGTACGGATCGTTTCAAGTTCCACGATTTTCTGTGGCTTTGGGGCTGCAAGGATTCTGCGATATTCGCCATTTCCAACTTCTGTAACAAAGTTTCCCTTGTCCTCCTCTGCTTCTGCCTCTTCAGAAGTAAGAATACGTCCAATGATTTTCTCTGGTTCCCCGAAAGCTTCATCATAAGGATCGATCACAACCTGGGTGAGAATTGTTGCGACCGGTTTGTAGATTCCTCTGGAGATCAGTTCTGCACGGATTGCATTCTGAAGGTCATATCCGATATATCCCTGACTCATGGCAGAACATACAGACATTGGCGCAAAGGTATAATCAGGATGTGCCTTACCGAATTCGTTCATAGCTGTATGGATCATGCCGACCTGAGGTCCGTTGCTGTGGGAGATGACAACGTGTGCACCATCTTCTACAAGATCTGCAATGGCTTTTGCAGCGGCCTTGGTAGCCTGTTTCTGTTCTGGAAGAGTTGCGCCCAGGGCTTTGTGACCAAGAGCAACAACGACAGTTTTTTCGCTCATATGGATTCCTCGTTTCTTTTCAATTTGTCTGTAAAACAATCTAATTCTTATTATAAAAGAATGAGAATGGAATTGCAATAAAAAGATAAAATGTGGTAAAAAGACAGACTATAAAAGGGTGATTGTTATAAAAAGATAGAAACTGAAAGTTTGACGTGCTATAATGAGAAAACACAAGGAGGGTGAAGACATGAACTATACGATCAGCAATGAGAAACTTACACTGGTGGTTTCTTCCAAGGGGGGAGAATTTCAGTCTGTCAAAGATGCAGAAGGACAGGAATACCTGTGGCAGGGAAATGCTGCAACATGGACAGACAGAGGGCCGAATCTATTTCCCTATATCGGTCGAATGACAGAAAAAAGCTATAAATACCAGGATACCGTTTATCATATGGATATTCACGGATTTCTTCCGTATGATGAGATGGAGCTTGTTGAGCAGAAAGCAGATTCCCTGACGCTGCGCCTTGTAAGCTCACCGGAGACAAGAAAACAGTATCCATTTGAATTTGTACTGGATATCACATGGAAGCTTGAAGGAGGAAAAAATCACAATTACATATCAGGTAAAGAATACCGATGATAAGAAGATGTATTTCGGTATCGGCGGACATCCGGGATTCCAGATTCCGATTGAGAAGAATCTGAAATTTGAGGATTACAGGATTGATTTTGGCGAAGATCCCAAACCACGCAGGATTCCTTTTTTCGGAGGACTGTTTCGTACTGGAGGAGGATGAGGCTTTTGCATTGGAAGAAGGCCGTTATCTGAATCTGGAGCATAATCTGTTCGATGATGATGCGATCGTGTTGAAAGAAATGCCGAGGGAAGTAACACTTGAAAGTGCAAAAGGCAGCAAAAAGATCACAGTCGCATTTCCGGATATGGATTATCTTGGAATCTGGCACTGGCCACATGTAGAAGTAGATTATGTCTGCATTGAGCCGTGGAGTTCGCTTCCTTCACGCAAAAATGTAGTTGAGGATCTGGAAAAACAGGCAGATCTGCTTTCACTTGAAAGTGGACAGGAATATACCAATACATGGAGTATTACGATCAAAGAAAAATAATACTTCCTGTATTAATGGCCGGGGATCTTGCCCTGGCATCATATCATGATTTGAAGGGGAAAATGATCATGCAGGTAAACATGAAAAAAGGAAATGGCAAGAACAGCATAACATCCAAACAGTTCAACAGGGGACTGATCTTTCAGTTGATCGCTACGGGAACCTGTAATACGAGAATTGAACTTTCGAGGAGGACTGGCCTTGCCAAAACCACAGTGACCAATATTGTGGCAGAGTTCATGGAGAAGGGAATTGTAAAGGAATGTGAGGAAGAGCTTACAGAAGTCTGCGGCAGGAATCCGATCATTCTCAAAGTTGCTGATCAGGCCCCGAAGATCATAGGAATTCTTGTTTTCCGAACAAATATCCAGGCTGTACTCTGCAGCCTGGACATGCAGATATTCCGCACAGAAACCATAGAATTTGGCGAGCTGACAGGGGATATTCTGATTCAGAATGCTTTTGAACTGGTTGACCGGATGATGGAAGAGGAGAAAAATATTCTGGGAATTGGCATTGCTTCTATCGGACCGGTAGATATCCGCAACGGAATTATTCTGAATCCACCGCGATTTTATGGAGTTAAGCATGTCCCGATCAAAGAAGCGATCCAGAAGAAATATAATCTTCCGGTTTATTTTGATCATGATAACAACTGTGCAGCACTGGCAGAAAAACTGTTTGGAATCGGCAAGGCGGAACAGGATTTCCTTCTTCTTGCTGTATCCAATGGTATCGGTTCCGGTTTTGTATGTGGAGGAGAGGTTTTTCACAGTTACAGAGGATTTGAAACAGAGCTTGGTCATGTCAGCATTAACTGTAAAGGACTGCAGTGTTCCTGCGGAAACAGAGGTTGTCTGGAAATGTATGCGAGCAGTTATGTGGTCAGAGAAAAACTGAAAAAAATAACCGGGCTGAATCTGCCTTATGCGGATTACTTTAAGATTCATGACAGACCGGAAGTTGAGGATATTCTGGAAGAAATGATTCAGGATATCAGTGCAGGACTGGTAAGCATTATCAATATGCTCCAGCCGGAGATGATCGTACTTGGATATGATGGAATAGATTGGCCGGAGGATTACGTAAAGAAACTGGAGATACTGATCAATGACCGTAAGATCGCACAGGATGGATGGAATATTCCGGTCAAGAAGGCTTATTTCGGCAAGCAGGCACAGCTGGTTGGTGCGGCAGCTTTGGTAGTAAACAGTATTTTCAAGGGGGAATTTACAGTTTTTTGTGTAAATTTTTTTTTTCCAGCGGAAGATTCCGGTGAGCGGACTTCGTAAGCGTATGAAGAAGTAAAAGAACTTTATAAGAAATATTCGGTGAAATAAAAGATGCAACGAACGTATTAAAAACAATACATAACATATTTTATCCCCTGTTCCGTGAAATATGAATTTGCTATAATATAAAAATGGCTATTTCTAAAATTGG
>ENA-OQDT01001927-OQDT01001927.1-human-gut-metagenome-genome-assembly--contig:-NODE-1927-length-11268-cov-4.524100_pt1 | contig 11268 bp, 10 predicted proteins | sample MGYA00242786_ERZ504617 | MGnify/ENA primary metagenome ERZ504617 (study PRJEB26092, sample SAMD00036337) | human gut metagenome | host: Homo sapiens | study: EMG produced TPA metagenomics assembly of... | reverse complement strand
GCATCAAGGTATTGTCCTGCTTGTGCCAAGAAGATACGGAGGGAGAAATCAAACGAGAGCAAACGCAGGAGCAGAGAACAGAAAAGGATAGCATGTATGAACTGTCCGCAAAAAATGACCGACTGATAACGACCATAAAGAAGATATGCTCCACCAAGCACAACAATGGCAATGATCATCATTAATATTCCACTCATAAAATAATCCCTCTTCTTTCTCTTTAAAGTAAATATATAAAAAAACGCCTTCGCTATCCTTTCGGATAACAAAGGCGGAATATTCTTCCGTGGTACCACTTCGTTTTACTGCAGTCATCACTAACCACAACCACTTGTTACTGTCAAAATATCTAACAGTTTCTTCTGTAACGTGAAGACAACGTCCCGACTTACTCGATACCTGACTATGTTGATTCTTCCAACCTGTATATTTCAGCGGGATGCTCCTGGGTGATATCATAAAATACTTTCTGCCGTTTCACACCATCCAACAGCTCTCTGAATTCCAGTTAACTTTTATGACGTATCCCTTTCATTGCATTTCTTATTTACTTTTTTTAACTTACTTAATGTTTTACACTTTTTTCTTGTAAAGCGCAAGAGTGGAATTAAACTATAATTTACAAAATACAGTTCTATTTTTGTGCATTTTTTCACATTATATAATTCCGGTTATCTCTTCTACAGATTTCACAAAATAATCTGCTCCATCCAGTTCTCCCTTCTCACCATAACCATACAGGCATCCGATAAACGGACTTTTACAGGATCTGGCACATTCCAAATCCTGTCTTCTGTCTCCGATCACCAGATAGGAACCCGGATAGTCTCTGATAACTTCCTGCACGATCTCCGTCTTAGGGCAGAAACCATACGATTCACAGTCATAAAACTGTTCAAACCATCTTTCCATTCGGAATTCTTCCCAATGTGCTTTGCGGTATGACACTTTACAGTTGCTTAAGATCACAAGATGATATCCTCTGTTCTTCAAAGCTGTAAGCATCTCTTCCGCTCCCGGATACCACACTGCCCGGTGCTTCCTGATCTGCCTGACCATGGAATCTCCCACGATTGCACTCGCCTGATCTTTGTATCTCTGATCTAATTCCGGCAGAAATGTATCCCACATTTCTTTGCTGTTTAAGCCCAGCCAGCCTGCGATCTGCGCCGTCTCTATCTTCTGTTCCTCTACAACATTCTGTTCTGACAACCACTGATAAGCTTCCCTGAACGCCGGCTCATAGATTCCAAGAGTATTATGTATCGTTCCATCATAATCAAAAATGATTGTTTTCACCATCGGCTGCACCTGATTAAAGCTGCTTCATCAGATTTACCATCTCAATTGCGGACAATGCACAGTCATATCCTTTATTTCCTGCTTTACTTCCTGCACGTGCGATAGCCTGTTCGATATTCTCTGTTGTGATCACTCCGAATAATACCGGAATTCCTGTTGCAAGTTCAACCTGTGCGATTCCCTTGGCAGATTCATTACACACCAGATCATAGTGGGAAGTATCCCCGCGGATAACTGCTCCCACGCAGATGACTGCATCATACTTTCCGGACTGTGCCATCTTCTGTGCAGTCAGCGGAATCTCAAATGCTCCCGGTACCCATGCAGCCGTAATGTTCTCTTCTTCTACCCCATGTCTTACCAGCCCGTCGACGGCTCCGCCCAATAACTTATTCACAATGATCTCATTGAATCTGGCAGCCACGATTCCGACTTTCATTCCCTCAGGTGCTACTACTTTTCCTTCTACTAAATTGATCTGTCTCATGATTTCTTCCTCCTGTTATTCATTAAATCTTTTTATAATTCTATTTCTTTGAAAATGTGTCCCATCTTTTCCTGTTTTGTCTTCATATATTTCAGATCATACTTCTGGGGTGGGATCTCCAGCGGTACTCTTTCATTGATCTTCAGTCCAAACCCACCAAGTCCATAGACTTTGTCCGGATTATTGGTCAGAAGTCTCAATGACTTCACTCCGAGATCCGATAATATCTGCGCTCCGATCCAGTACTCTCTGAGATCCGGTGCAAATCCCAACTTTACATTGGCCTCTACCGTATCATATCCCTGCTCCTGCAGTGCATATGCCTTGATCTTATTGAGCAGCCCGATTCCTCTGCCTTCCTGCCTCATGTAAAGAATGATCCCTCTGCCTTCTGCTTCTACCTGACGCATCGCTGTCTGAAGCTGCAGACCACAGTCACATCTAAGCGAGCCAAATGCATCACCTGTCAGGCACTCCGAATGTACCCTGCAAAGTACATCTTCACCGTCTCCGATATCACCTTTTACCAGTGCAAGATGGTGTTCTCCTGTAATATCATTGATATATCCGTGAAGTCTGAAATCTCCATACTGCGTCGGAAGGTCTGCAACCGCCTCTTCTTTTACATGTTTTTCATGGATTCTCATGTAATCCTGAAGATCACGGATTGTAATAAATGTAAGATTATGCTCTTTTGCAAGTTCCCACAACTGTGGTGTACGCATCATTGTGCCATCTTCTTTCATAATCTCACAACACACGCCGCATTCTTTCAATCCAGCCAGTCTCACCAGATCAGTCGTTGCCTCTGTGTGTCCGTTCCGCACCAGGACTCCGCCTTTTCTGGCAATGAGTGGAAATACATGTCCCGGTCTTCTGAAATCTTCCGGCTTCGCATCTTCATCCACACATTTCATGATTGTATAGGAACGTTCTGCTGCCGAAATACCTGTCGTCGTATCAACATGGTCCACTGCAACGGTAAATGCTGTGCTGTGATTATCGGTATTCTCCGCAACCATCGGTGGAAAGTTAAGCCTTGCTGCAATTTCCGCACTCATCGGTGTACAGATAAGCCCTTTCGCATAAGTCGCCATAAAATTAATATTCTCCTGTGTTGCAAACTCTGCCGCACATACCAGATCCCCTTCGTTCTCTCTGTCCGGATCATCTGTAACCAGAATAATCTTTCCTTCCCTCAGGTCTCTCAGTGCCTCCTCGATTGTATTGTATTGATTGTTTTGTGACATTTTTATTTATCCTCCTGTTCTAAAATCCGAATTCCTGCAAAAATTCCATCGTAATTCCGGATTCTTTTTTCTCTTCTTCACTCTTTTTGATGCCTAACAGCCTTTCTACATATTTTCCGATCACATCATTCTCTAGATTCACCGGATCGCCCGGCACCTTTTCCAAAAGCGTCGTTTCTTCTCCTGTATGCGGGATAACCGATACCTGAAATCCCTCTTCATCTACTTTTGCCACTGTCAGACTGATGCCGTCTATACAGATGGATCCTTTTTCCACGATCAGATGTAATATCTGCGGCGATGTTCCGATGGATACCCAGATGGCATTCTCCTCCCTGATCAGAGACCGGATCACACCGGTTCCGTCAATATGACCGCTTACGATATGTCCTCCGAATCTTCCATCTGCAGCCATTGCCCGTTCCAGGTTCACCTGACTTCCGGCTTTGCAGCTTCCCAGACTGCTTCTCCTGACAGTCTCTGCCATCACATCTGCAGTAAACCCATCCGGCTGGAGTGAAGTAACGGTCAAACACACGCCATTGACTGCGATACTGTCACCGATCTTCGTTCTTTCCAATACCTTCTTCGCCTTGACTGCCAGAACTCCCGACTCTCCGGTCAGCTGCATATAGCGGACCGTTCCTTTCTCTTCTACGATTCCTGTAAACATGGCCCCTCCTGTTCTTTTTCACATACCTGACAGATTATCCTGATGTCTTCACCGATCCGGCAGATATCCGTACATTTCAGTTTCAATGCTTCTGAGGGAAGTCCGATGCCGATTCCTTGCACCGGTGTCTTACTGTTCTTTCCGCCAAATAATTTTGGTGCGATAAAACAGTGTACCTCTTTTACAATTCCTGCTCGCAGTGCACTGTCGTTCAGCGTGCCCCCGCCTTCCAGCAGAATGCTGTCAATGCCCTCATTTCCAAGATATGTCATCAGCTTTTTAAGGTCTATCTGACCTTTTTCATCCGGACAGCAGACAGTATCCACGCCTTTCGCATGTAACCGTTCTATTTTTTCTGTTATTTCTTCGTTCTCTTCCCGTCCTGCATAAGCCACGATTGTCCGGTACTCTTTTGCACTTCTTACGATCTGGCTGTCAAACGGTATCCTAAGACTGCTGTCGCATACTATTCTGACCGGACTTTTCCATCCTTCTACCCGGACATTCAACATCGGATCATCCGCAAGTACAGTCCCGATACCGGCCATAATACCCATATACCGGTGCCGCATATGCTGCACTTCCTGTCGGGCCGGTTCTCCTGTGATCCACTTCGATGCACCCGTCTTTGTCGCAATTTTCCCATCCAGTGTCATGGCATATTTCATCACTACATACGGTGTCTTCGTCGTAATATAATGGAAGAACACCGGGTTCAGACAGTCACATTCTTCCCGCATAAAATCCTGAACTACTGTAATTCCCAATTCACGCAATATCTGTGCACCTTTTCCTGCCACCTTTGGATTCGGATCCCTGGAACCAATCACCACTTTTTTTAATCTTCTGTTCTATAATCGCTTCCGTACACGGCGGTGTCTTACCATAATGACAGCATGGTTCCAACGTTACATAGATTGTCGCACCCTCTGCCGATTCTGTAAGCGATGCGATTGCGTTGCGCTCTGCATGAAGTTCTCCGCATTTTTTTGTGATAACCTTCCCCGATGATCCGGCCGTCTTTTACGATCACCGCACCTACCATGGGATTTGGATTCGTCCATCCTTCTCCTTTTTTTGCAAGCTGAATTGCCCGGAGCATATATTCCTGATCCGTCATTTTTCTTCCTTCTTTCTTAGTTATACAAAAACCCCTGCAGGATACCTACAGGGGAAATGATCTGTTACATATAACTGACAAATGATCTGTTAATCAAAAAAGCTCTGAAATGGATCACCATCTCAGAGCTCTGACACTACATTCATCTATTAAAATAACTGTACCATCATCTTCTTTCATCCAGACTATACTGTCGGCTCCGGAATCACACCGGATCATGCCTCTCGGCCCGCGGGCTTTACCGCCGGTAGGGAATCACACCCTGCCCTGAAGATTTCGTTTTTTTTATCATAATACTTTATATATCATTTGTAAAGCAAAAGTTTGGAAATAGCAGACTCCTTTTCACATTGATTTCATCTGCCAATTTTGTTATTCTATACGTATAGATTATTGTCACCTGAGAATACGTAGAATCTAAAGGAAATCAAATTATGAAAATAGAGAAAAAAATATGGCTCTCGTTGATCGCATCTGTCTTATTTGCCGTTATCTTTTCCATCTGGATATTCAGACAGGATACTGTTCGGAACGAACTGCCTTTTGATAACACCACCTCACTGAAAACAACAAGTTTTAAAACTGACGGTGCGAAAACAGAATCTGTGATCCTGTCCGATGAATTCCACACGCAAAAAGCGATTCTTTTCCAGACTACTCATACCAATGCAGAAGTCTGGCTTGATGGGAAACTTATTTATCAATACGGAAATGAAAAACACACACCCAAATTCATGAAATCACCCGGCTCCTGCTGGCATATTGTAGACATTCCGGCAAACAGTGACACCAAGAAACTGACCGTCAAAATCATTCCTGTATATCAGGGTTATTACGGGAACCCGGTGCATCTTTTTCTAGGTACGAGGGGCGATTGTATTCTGAAGATTCTCAGCCAGAGTCTAGGAATACTGATCCTCAGTTGCGGTGTTTTATTTTTGGGATTTCTCTCTCTGGTATTGTATATTGCAGTGATTCGTAAGAAACAGGAGGATTTTTCCGAAGAAACATCTAAAATATTCCTGAATCTTGGAATCTTCTCCCTGTTGATTGCCTTATGGTCCCTGAAGCAATGCGGTTTCCTGCAGTTTTTAGTCCCGGATGGAAGAACACTGTATTTTATTGACTTCTTTACATTTTATCTCTTTCCTGTTCCGTTTAATTTCCTTTTGTATGATATTTGCAAAAGTAAATTCAAAAAAGCTGCCCTGTTCCTGTCTGTTTCTTATCTGATCAATATGGGCGCAGCCGTCCTTCTTCAGTGTATGGGAATTGTCGATATCTTCCAGATTCTTCCGATCACGCATCTGATCATGTTAGTGAATACAGCATATACGATCGGACTGATCCATTACGAGGCAAAACAGCTTGGAAACGAACTTGCCAGAAAGTTCAGATATCCAATGTACCTCATTATGTGTTTTGCCTTATCGGAACTATTGATTTATTATATCCGCAAATTCCAGCAGACATCTGTATTTCTTCCGCTTGGCACTCTGCTGTTTATCCTTATGCTGATCTGGATCCAGGTATCGCAATATTATGAGCAGTGTATCCAGAAGCAAAAACTGATCTACTTCCAGAAACTGGCTAATATAGATATGCTCACCGAAGCCATGAACCGGAATGCCTACGAAAATATGATCCGTTATCTAGATGAACAGGAGCTGGAATTACATACAACCGGAGTTGTCTTATTAGACCTTGATAATCTGAAGGAAATTAATGATAACTTTGGCCACGAAAAGGGAGATGAAGCCTTAAAGCTTTGCTATCAGTGTATCCGCCAGGCTTTTCAATCGGAACAGAATTGTTTCCGGATCGGTGGAGACGAATTTGCCTACATTTTCCATAAAGATGAAAAAGCACTGATTGCCGATAAGCTCCATAAACTGGAGCTGCTTCTAAATGAAAAGGATCAGGATCTTTCCTATTCTCTCAGCGTTTCCTCCGGATATGCCTATTATCAGCCTGACACCGATATGGATTTTAAAGATATCGTAAGACGCAGTGATACTATGCTTTACCGTGAAAAACGAAGCAAAAAAAATATCACATTCCGCTTCTTCTCATCCGATGCTTTCTTCCGGAAAGCAATCTCGTGCACAAGGGATCACGGATGAACTGATCACGCAGGAGAAAAAATACCAGCATATTTCACCGACGGAATTATGCGGGATCATTGACCTGCTCAGTCCAAGTACCGATGACTATCTGTACTTTATTGATTTCCGGACCGACTTTTACTATATTGCGCCACAGTCACTGGAACGTTTCTGCGTTCCTCAAAATGCTTTTTATAATGTTATGGAAACACACCGGGACTTTGTATATGCCGAGGATTATCCGCTGCTGACTGCCGAATTCCGTGATCTGCTTACTACCAATCGTTGTATCCATAATATGGAATATCGCTGGCTGGATCTGAACGGGAATCCGGTCTGGATCAACTGCCGCGGATATCTTGTACGGGATGATCATCAAAAGCCGCTCTACATGGTTGGATGTATTAATGAGATCGGCGAAAAGCAGAAAGCAGATAATATCAGTGGACTTTTCGGCGAGAATGGTCTGATTGAATACCTGAAGACCCAGGAGACTCCTCTGGAAAATGGATTTCTGTTACGCCTTGGTATTGATAATTTCAAATCGATCAATGAAAAATTCGGATGGGATTATGGTGATTATATTCTCCGGAAAACTGCAGAGTGTATTTCGCACTGTATTTCAGGGGAACAGCAGGTATACAAATTATCCTCTGATGAATTTATCATCGTGGATATTACTTCTGACGATAAGCAGACAGCAGTACACCTTTACAATAAAATCAGGGAAAACATCAACCAGTTTATTAAAAAGAATCATTATACGGCAATCTTTACGATTTCCGGTGGGATTCTCCCATTTTATAATCTTCTGGAAAGCGAATATGATGAAATGATGAAGCGGACAGATTTTTCATTGAACACAGCTAAAAAACGGGGAAGAAACCGTTATTACATTTTCAATGAACAGGACTATCAACGGTTCTTACATCTGAAAGATATCAGCGATGTCCTTCATGCGGCAGTCATACATGACTTCCGTGGATTCTCTGTTGCCTTACAGCCATTGGTGAAAGCAGGCTGCAGACAGCCTTTTGGTGCGGAAACCTTGATGCGTTTTTCTTCCGGACAGTTCGGAACTATCTCACCGGCAGAATTTATCCCTATCCTGGAAGAAAGCGGACTCATCATTCCGGCCGGCCGCTGGATCATAAGGGAAGCTCTACAGGCATGTAAAAAGATCCGTGAAACAATTCCGGACTTCCAGGTCAGCATCAATATCTCACAGATACAGATTGAAAAGTCTGATGTGATACAGGATATCTCTGCTGAACTTGAAAATGCCAAACTTCCTCCGGAAGCATTGATCGTGGAATTAACAGAAAGTGCTTTGCTGGAAGACAATTCCAATGCACGACATTTCCTGAAGGAATTAAGAAAAGCCGGCATACGGCTTGCACTGGATGATTTCGGAACCGGTTATTCGAACTTCCATTATCTCAATGAGCTTCGTCCGGATATCATTAAAATTGACCGCTCCTTTACCGCAAAAGCTATAAAAGATGCAAAGGAATATGATCTTTTAAAACGATTCTGCACTATGATACACCGTCTGAACATAAAAATCTGCATAGAAGGTGTGGAGACTGAGGATGAATGGGAAAAGATCCGGCTGATGGATCCTGATTATAGTCAGGGATATCTGTGGGGAAAACCTTGCTCTTTCGATGAACTTCTTCAAAAAGGACTCCGGTTTTAGTAAAACCGGAGTCCCTGAAAATCAAATTTCCCTTACGTCTTTCTTATCTACACTGATCACGACAATCGCTATCACAAATGCTCTTGTACTTTTTATGCCTTTATCTCTATGTTTTTTAAATTATAATCCCTCCCGGCACCTAATACATTTTTATAATGCCTTGTCCATGAATGCAATAATACCCGCTTCGACTTCGTTCTTAATCTCAGCATAATTATGTATCTCGTGGCGGTATCCCGAGTACAGCTTCGTCGTTACGTTATGTCCGGTCTGTACCAGCCAGTTACTTACCTGATATACACCGACACCATACTCACCTACCGGGTCCTGATCTCCCGCAATATTATAGATTGGCAGGTCTGTCGGCACTTTTTCGGCCCACTTTGTTCCCTCGATCTGTAACATCATCTGGATGAAATCATATACCGAACGGTTGCTGGTCGGTCTGGTAAATGCATCAAACGGATCATCGGCATGATCCCGCTGTACATACGGATCGGCACAGATCCACTCATTTCCGATGCTGACCTCTCCACAGCGCTCACACATCCATCCCATCAGTTCTCCGGTATATGACGGATCGGATTCTTCTCCATGTCCTGCATCGATCGCTTCTTTTAATTTCTTTCCCGTCTCTTCTGCCCCGCGGAAAATTCCCGTTGTTCCGCAGATGGTTGCCCCGGCCAGTTCGTCCCCGTATTTTGCAATGAAATCTCTTGTGATAAAAGATCCCATGCTGTGTCCGAATAAGAAATATGGCAGATCCGGATATTTTTCACACACGATTCCTTTCAATGTATGCTCGTCTTCCATCATTGTATGCGGTCCTTTGTCTCCCCAGTCGCCCCACACATTATTGACCATTGCTGTCTTCCCATGTCCTACATGATCGTCTGCTGCCACGATATAACCCGCATCCATGAAGGCAGATATCATATGCAGATAACGTCTGGAATGTTCCCCAAATCCGTGGATCACCTGGACAATTCCCTTCGGTTTGCAAGCCGGAACATAGATCCATCCCTGGACCTGGTCACGTCCGTTGTAGGACGCAAAAGATACTTCGTGTAACATAATGTATTCCTCCTTTTCTATCTTATCCGTACGATTTTAGATTCTTTTATTCTGTACGGTTATAAGCTGTTCTTCAAAAATCCTCCGGTATTCCTCTTCCACCTCACCAAATGCTCTGACCTCATACCTCAGATCAATATGCAATTCGGGCGCTTCGCTCTCCTGTTTCTCTCCCAGAAGAAATGTCAGATCATACCATAGCATTGCCTTATCAATCGCATTCAACTGCATCTTCTCTTCCGGTGTCAGATCCGAACCGAGAAATTTTTCATAAATCATAGAAAGCATACGTTCTTCGCGTTCATTATATTCCGACAGTTTCTTCTTAAAAGGCGACGGAACATCCGACATATAACACTCGCTTGCATCGTGAAGCAGGCATGCAAGCACCATCCTATCCGACAGACCTCTCGCCTTTGCCTCTTTTGCACAGCAAATGCAATGTTCCCCTACCGACCAGAACGTCTTCACATGACCATTTCCTCTGCATATCAGGGACAGCGCATGTGCAATATCTGCTATGTCAAATAACTCCGGATCCGGTTCTGTTGGTTTAAAATGTTTTCCTGTGTAGGTCGTAATGTATTCGCTCATTTTCTTTTTTGCTCTTTCACATACTCTTCCAGAATCTCTGCTGCCCTTCTGCATGCTTTCACGCACGGTCTGCTCTGATAATACTCTTCCGTTCTGATCGCAGGCTCTTCCAGATCTTCGCCCTTCTCCAGCCCAAGAAGTTCCCGGCAAATTAGACTTCCTTCCGATTCTTCAAATGCTCCGCAAAGCTTCTGCACAAGTGCATAAAGCTTCTTTTTCCCCGCCGCATCTTTCGGATCATCGTATCCGTACAGATCACCGATCACCATGACCATCCCCGTCACAGCACCACATACTTCACGAAGCTTGCCGAATCCTGCTCCAAACGGGCTTGCCTTCTTCGCTGCTTCTTCTACTGTTATTCCCAGCTCTTCCGCAAATGCTGCGTAGACTGACTGGCTACAGTTGTAGCCTGTACGGAAGAGAGATTCCGCTTTGTCTGCTTTGTTCATTGATTTTCACCTCCGGTTGTAATTACCTCTTTATCATTCCATTTACATTATCATCAATGAAAGTTATATATTTTCTTTAACCGTTCCCAGATCTCATATGCTACAGGACACACCGCTATCGCATCAAGCATACCATACAAACTCCCCAAACGTCCCGGTTGATCCGTATATGGATACTTCTTACAGCCATCCGGCTTGCACTCCTCTAAAAGACATTCTCCATTCTTTTGAAGAAAATCACATGGTTTATTTTTCGTTAAATAAGTCCCTTCCGTCTCATCTTTTTCCAGATATGTCTGAACAAATTGCGGCTCTTCCATCTTAAGATACTCTGCCACTTCCTTCACTTCATCTGTCGTAAGTTCCGCACAGTACTCTTTACAACAGTTACGGCATTTGCCGCAATCGAAGTTTTCAAATAATTCTTTGTGCAGTTGTAAAAACTTGCTGGTCCAGTTCTTCTTCATCCGCATTGCATTTTAAGAAGCTTCGGAATCTTAAGTTCTCTTTTT
>ENA-OQDT01001926-OQDT01001926.1-human-gut-metagenome-genome-assembly--contig:-NODE-1926-length-11274-cov-2.235489_pt1 | contig 11274 bp, 13 predicted proteins | sample MGYA00242786_ERZ504617 | MGnify/ENA primary metagenome ERZ504617 (study PRJEB26092, sample SAMD00036337) | human gut metagenome | host: Homo sapiens | study: EMG produced TPA metagenomics assembly of... | reverse complement strand
TCCACCTGCATATAGGAACCAGTTGTCATGGCATACACACTTTCTGTGCGCAGACTGCATGGCGGTCTGTCGCATCTTAAGGTGAAGCAGACATCCTTATTGACACCATCCCCCTGCGGACCATTCTCATCCTTACGGCCGATCATGTTGCCCTGCAGGACGAAGGTCTGCTGCTTCATTCCCTGCTCTGCTGACAATGCTGCTGACTTATTCTTCAAATCCCTGACTTCGTCTCTCTGATTCTGGGTAAAGGCGACCGGCTCTACCACACAGATGCCGCCCTGATTACAAGTCGGGTCTCCACCGCTGCGATCCAGTGTCCGGGAGGTCTCCGCTTCATAAAAACCGCTGTGCGGATTGTCGGACATCATGGAGTGGCTGGCTTTTGAGCAGACACCATAGCATTTCGGAACGAACAGTGTCTGGTCGTTGTTGCAGCCAAGAGTGGCAGACTTTCTTTCCTTGCACGCAGTGGCTCCCTTTCCACCACCTTCACATCCGGAACGGATCTTTAACGTGACCGCCGGGGAGTTTTCAACATCTTTCACCTGGCTTTCCACTGAATTTTCAACAGCATCCATAACCATCGGGACATTACCGCCACCCGTACCACACCGGCTTGTCAGTGTCTGCACCTTACCATCCTCGGAAATCTTCACCCGGCTGTCAGCAGGATGATTTTCCAGTGCGATGGCGGCCGGTACGACACCAGCTCGGAGAGTCGGTGACCGCTCCTCTTCATATCCGATGCTTCTGGCATTTGCGGAATGCTCGGTACAGAAACCAGCTGCTTCCATAACACACGGGGGATGATGTGCCTCCGCACGGAGGGTGGCTGTCACTTCCTCTGTCACATCCATCCGCTCTCCGCCCTGGTCGTTCAGACAGATCCGCCCTCCTGCTCCGTTGCAGCCTGCCTCTCCAGTGCCGCTTTCAACACCGGCGGCAGCTCTTTGCCACGCACGGAAGCCCTCCGCAGAATACCGAGACAAGCCCTCGGAGTTAAATAATATTTCTGGGGCACTCTGACCTGCAAAATCTGCGACAAGGTAGATACGTTTTCGTCTTTGGGGAACGCCCCACCATTGTGCATCAAGAACTCGATATGCGACGCTCCATCCGTCTCCCACGTAGTAGTCAGCGTCGGGCCATCCTTTCTTCTCAGGCGCAGGCACCGAGGCGGCCGGTTCTTTAACACCGATGACGGCTTCGAGGACTGCTTTGAAGTCCTGTCCTTTGTTTGAGGAGAAGGCCCCTGGCACATTCTCCCACACGATAAATCTTGGTTTTTCTCCATTGGTCTTACACCTCATTTCCTTCACGATTCGGATTGCTTCGTAAAACAGACTGGACCGTGAACCATCCAGACCGTCCCGCTTACCCGCGATGGACATATCCTGACAGGGACTGCCAAAGGTGATGATGTCCACAGGCGGCAGGTCTGCGCCGCTGATGACGGATACATCTCCGTAGTGCTTCACCTGTGGTAGACGTTTGGTCGTGACCCGGATGGCAAAGGGCTCGATCTCGCTGCTCCACAGCGGAGTGATCTGCCCAGTCAGAAGACCGCCTAACGGAAACCCCCCGGAGCCATCAAAGAGGCTGCCGAGGGTCAAAGTCTTATTCTGTTCTGTGCTCATGCGGAAGCCTCCTCTCCGAGCATCTGCTCATTTGCTTTCCGGTAAAAATCTCTGGACACTTCAAATCCGTAGCTGTTGCGCCCCAGTTCTCTTGCTGCTCTCAGCGTGGAACCGCTGCCGGCGCAGGGGTCAATGACCACATCGCCCTCATCTGTAAAGGTCTCGATCAGTCGTTTCAGCACAGAGATCGGTTTCTGGGAAGGATGGATCTTCGGATATTCCTTGCCATCCCTCTTCCAGTCAAACCAGTTGAAGATCATGTGGGGCTTTCCGTCCTCACCGAGATTACGGAACTTCGGGAGCTTTCCCCGATACAGCACCAGCGCATACTCTGTTGCACCCACAATCTTCATGTTGGCTTTGAGCACCTGCGGACTGTAGTTCTTGCAGAACACCGAGGGATATAATTCTTGAAGCCGTATTTCTCTGCTTCGGTGATCACCTTCGGGATCTGCTGGAACGCACAGAACACGATCATGCACGGCGCATCCTTCTCGCCCGTGCCGGGTTCTTTCTTCAGCAGGCGGTTGCAGAGCCTTGAAATCCCTATGCTGCTTGCCTTAGCTCCGACTGAGGACTGTAATGCCGATGAACGCCGCCTTCCTCGCCTTGCTGCTCTCCCCGTTTTTGTTATCGCCATCCACATACCAGTCCGGCCGGCTGGCGTAGAAATCTGTACCGATGTTGTACGGAATATCTGCGATCACCAGCTGTGCCTTGGGGATGTTATAAGACTTGAAGTTCTGGAAGTTGTCGTGAATGAGAACACATTTCACATCAGGCATCGGCATCCTCGCTTTCCGGCTCGAAGGTCGCCACCTCCTCGAACTTCAGCTTCTGCCCATCCCGGATGACATACACATCATCGTAATGACCTTCGCTGTGTTCGATGTACCGCTTCACGATCACATCCACGAACTTCGGGTCTAGCTCGATACCCCGGCACACACGGTCGGTCTCTTCGCAGGCGATCAGGGTAGAGCCACTGCCGAGGAACGGATCAAGCACGATGCCGTTGGTCATAGTGGAATTGCGGATCGGATAGCTCATCAGACCGATGGGCTTCATGGTCGGATGGTCCTTGTTGGACTTCGGCCGGTCATACTCCCATATGGTCGTCTGCTTCCGGTCGGAATACCACTGGTGCTTCCCCTTCTGCTTCCAGCCGTAAAGACACGGTTCGTGCTGCCACTGGTAAGGACTGCGGCCCAGCACCAGCGCATTCTTCTTCCAGATACAGCACCCGGACAGGTAGAACCCGGCATCCTTGAATGCTTTTCTAAAGTTCAGCCCTTCCGTATCTGCATGGAAGATGTAGATGGAGCCGTCATCCGCCAGATGACCGTGCATCTGCTGGAACGCTGCCAGAAGGAACTGGTAGAATTCCGAATCGCCCATGTTGTCATTCATGATCTTACCGGCAGTCTCTTCCACATCCACGTTATAAGGGGGATCGGAAAGGACCAGATTTGCCTTGGTTCCGTCCATCAGGGTGTTGTAGCATTCTGCTTTGGTAGAATCACCGCACAGAACGATATGCTTTCCCAGATGCCAGAGGTCACCCTCTTTGGAGAAGCATGGCTGCTTCAACTCGGATTCCACATCGAAGTCATCTTCCTTGACCTCTTTGCTGTGGACCTTGTTGAACAGAGTCTCAATCTCAGGCGGGTCAAAACCCGTCTTTCCGAGATCGAAATCGGAATCCTCGATGTCCTTCAAAAGATCCGCCAGCAGAGAATCATCCCATGCACCCGTAATCTTGTTGAGTGCGATGTTCAGAGCTTTTTCTCTGGTCTTGTCGATGTCCACCACCGCACAAGGCACTTCTGTGTATCCCAGTTCCATTGCAACAGTCAGTCTCTGATGGCCGCCGATGATCGTCATGTCTGCATTGACCACCAAAGGATCTGCGAAGCCGAACTCCGTGATGGAGTTCTTGATTTTCTCGTACTCTTTATCCCCCGGCTTCAACTTTTTCCGGGGATTGTATGCAGCCGGCTTGAGTACGGACACCGGCAGCATCTTTAGTTCAGCAGTCGCTTTCATGTAAGCCCTCCCGTTTTAGATTCACATGCGTATGACCCCGGAGAACGGCACGAAAAAGGAGCCGAACAAAAAGCCCGACTCCTTTTCACTGCCATCTTCTTCTGGCTGCGGTTTCTCTGCCATCTCGCACCATTCCGGGTTTTCCCCGTTCACAGATGCCAGGACCTTATCTTCCGCATAGTCGATTGCATGTACACAAATACCCCCGGTGTTGAACAACGGGTACACACCGATTACCTTTTCACTCATGCTCCTTCGCCTCCTTCATTCCATATCGAAATTCAAAATAACAATTTCTGCTGCAGAACATCCGCTGACTTCTGCTTTCGCAGATTGCCGTAAACGGGCGACCACAGTTCTGACAGAATGCTACCCTACCAGCCTTTTCCCGTTTATAATTCCTTCGTTCATATTCGGCATAGCACTCATCCGAACAATATTTTCTCGGCGCACCTCTTCCGCTCTGCCCGATAATCCTCCCACAGACTGGACATCTGCGTTCCTTCATTTGATCCGGCGGCACCAGATGGCAGCTTCCTATTTCCGGCAATCCCAGTTCCCGGCAGTAATCCATCACCTGTTCCACAGGCATTCCCGTCTGCTCTGCAATCTGAGAAAGTTTCGTTCCAGAAAGCCGCAGCGTCCTCACCTGCTCCCTTGCAGCATCAAACGCTGTTCCTTCAAAAACACAATCCATACGGATACCATTTCTTCTGACATCCCGTTCAATACTCAACGGCTGCACCTTTTGCCTCCTCTCTTCTGCCCCGGTTGGCACAAGCCCGACTGCAATATTTTCGTTCCAACCCGTACTGATGCCGGTAGGAAAACTCCCTGCCGCACGCCGGACAGATCTTTGACCGCACTGTTCTCCAGTTTTCCGGCTTTGGGTGGGTGTTGTTCCATCTTGACCGACATTCCGGTGAGCAAAACTTTCTCGGTCTGCCTTTATGATTCGGTACAATGGCTGTACCGCACTGAGGGCAGAAGGAAAAACGCCATGTCCTTGATCATCTCTGATGTATAATCTTCCATCCGCCCTCACCTCACTCTCATTTTTTCGCCGTTTCTTCGGCGGTTTCTTAGAAAAATTTCAAAATACATACGAAAAGCAGCGAAGTTGAAATCGGCACTGCCCCGCCAGGTTGGATCGTTGTTGCGGCGGCCGATTCCCGCTCGCCCCTGCTCCTCCCGGAACAAGCTAAAATGTGCGAAAGCTCCCTGTTTACGAGAGGTTTCACACACTTTGGTTCATTTCGGGGAAAAAGGATTGCGCCGGAACCGAAGCTCCGATGCCTGTACATTTTCCTGTTTCATTTTGCGCCGTTAATCCTCTGACCCCCGGCCTATGAATTTTGCGGTTTTTCACAGAAAAGGGCGCACCGGTCTCCGTGAGACTTCACCACAGAGAAGTGACCCCGGCCCCGGTGGGGGTGTCAGTAGGTGTAGGTCGGGTTGATGTCTTCGGTCAGCGTCTTCTTATCGTGGCAGCTCTTACAGAGCGACTGCCAGTTGTTCTGGTCCCAGAAAAGTTTCTGGTCACCACGGTGCGGAATGATGTGATCCACCACCGTTGCCCGGACGTACTTGCCTTGCTTGGCACACTGCACACAGAGCGGATGTGCTTCCAGATACGACTTTCTGGCTTTCTGCCACCGTCTGTTGTATCCACGCTTCGCTGCCGGACGGGTGACTTCCGGGTGGAGAGGCAGGTGCTTCTCACAGTAGAGCCGGCCGACTTCCACCAGCTCCGGGCAGCCGGGATGACGGCACGGTGTCTTTGGTCTGTACGGCATGGGTCAGTCCTCCCACGGAAGACCAGCCTTGCCGAAGTGACCGTAAGCACTGACCTTGTTGTAATCTACATCCAGCAGTCCCAGCCGCTTGATGATACCCTGCGGGGTCAGGTCGTAGCTGTCATGGACGTAGGCTTCGATGAAGTCAAGGGACTGGTGCTCTGTACCGAAGCACTCCACCGACACACCGACTGGCTGTACCACGCCGATGGCGTAAGCCAGCTGGACTTCGCACTTGTCAGCGTAGCCCGCCTGCACGATGTCTTTGGCGATCTTCCGAGCCATGTATGCTGCGGAGCGGTCCACCTTGGTAGGGTCTTTGCCACTCAATGCACCACCGCCCATGCGACCGATGCCACCGTAGGTATCGCACGCCAGCTTCCGGCCAGTCACACCACAGTCGGCATAGCTGCCGCCCAGCACGAAACGACCGGTCGGATTAACCAGCTTCGTGAAGTCACCATCCAGACCGTACTCGCAGGCGGCCAGCACCATCATGGATTCGATGATATGCCGGAAGTCGCTGACCTCCATATCCGGGCTGTGCTGCACGGAGCAGAGGAAGGTGGTGATTCGGCCGGTGTCGTAATCGTAGCTGACCTGCGCCTTGGCATCTGCTCGGAACATCTTGGACGGATGGTTCTTCAGCAGCTGCAGGAACTTGGTGGCAACCATGTACGGAATTGGCATCTGCTCTGCTGTCTCGTTGGTGGCGTAGCCATACATGATGCCCTGGTCACCGGCACCGCCCTTGTCCACACCCAGTGCAATGTCCGGGGACTGCTTGTCCACCAGAATGCCGATGCGAAGAAGCTCGGTCAGGTTCCACCCCAGCTTTTCGGCGCCGATGCGATTGAACACATCATGGACGATCTGGTTGTAGTTTGGCCGGTAGTCGGTGGTGACCTCGCCGGCAATAAAGAGCTGGCTCTTTTTCAGCAGACACTCGATCGCCACACGGGCGTGCCTGTCATGCTGAAGAATGTCGGTCACAATAGCATCTGCGATCTGGTCACAGATCTTATCAGGATGGCCATTGCTGACCTGTTCACAGGTGATAATCTTACTCATGTTCTGTCCTCTCTTTCATGTATCACAAAGCAGGCCGCCTTTGCCCTTGCCCACAAATAGGCTCCCACAAAAGCGGCCTGCGATGTTCCATTGTGTAGTTCCAATGTGTCCTCTGAATCTGTTGCTGGTGTGTTGCTGGCGCTTTCCTCACAAAGTGAGGTGTCCAGTCCCCAAAAAATATTGATTTTACGCACTTTTCAGGGTTGCTAAGACCTATATTTTTTCTTTTGTTGCTATTGTTGCTAGTAAAAAGTAAATAGTATATAAAAGAAAATAATATAAATAAAATAGGGTTTTCACTCGCAACACTCGCAACAGCACCGAAAACCCTTGATTTTCCTACGTTTTTCTGTTGCTGGGGCGTTGCCGCTGTTGCTGGTAACGTGACTCCGAAGTCGTGTGTTGCTGGTATTTTGATAGAAACTTGTGAAAATCAAAACAATAGATTTCACTATGTTTTACCAGCAACAGCCGCAACAAATCCGTCCGTACCTTGAATTTCAAGCTCATGATGTCAATGGTGCAAAGTCCTCTTTTGACTCTTCACTTGCCGTGAACGCCACATCCAGGACCATCGGAGTCGTACTGCTGGAGGCACCGTCATTCGGACGCTTTCTTGCAGTCTTGTACCGCTTTTCAATCTCCTGGATTTAGATTCTTGGCTGCCTCTGCCCGGTAGCCAATTCTCTCCACACCACTCTTTGTAGCGTGTGTAAACTGCACCGCGCCGAAGCTCAACACCCTTCCTTTTCTTCAATGCATTCATCAAAAAACTGGCCCATCTTATCTGAGAATATCTGATAGTCCGTTGTTGCCTGAACGACAGAATCCGGCATGGCAAGTCCCTGACTGCGGAACAGTTTATAGCCTTCGAGCATCCAGTTCAGAATGCCGGACATATTTTCCGGTTTAGCAAAAGTGGACTTTAGATCCTTATCCTGTTCATTTTCTTCAAAATGCCGGTCAAACGGAATGATTTTGATTCGGCCAGACTCAAACAGCGTAAGGTCTGTGATATTCGGACGATGGTTCGTGTTGATGAAAATTTTGAAGTTCGGTCGGAACTCAAAACTGTTCTCATGCAGATACCGGGCTGTGATCGTATCGTTACCGGTCAGTCGTTTGGTAAGAGCTGCATCCAGAGTGATCTTCTTCTCCGGCTCGGAGATGTTTACAAAACGAGAGCCTGCAAGCCGGGCGATTTCCTCAGACGGTCCTCCGCTCTGGCTGTTAAACTTCGCCTGCAGCATGGTCGGATCTGCATTTTTACCGTACTCGCCCATAATACGCAGAATACTCTCCATTGTGGTACCCTTACCGTTTCTGGATGTCGGACCGTACAGAATAAACAAGCACTCCATGCGGGTGTCACCAGTCAACGAGTATCCGATAGCCTTCTGAAGATAGTCTGCTCTGGCCTTATCCCCTGCATGATCTCCGTGATGAACGTCCGCCAGCGAGGGCAGTCGGCATCCGGGGCATATATCACAGGGGACACTTTTGTGAGAAAATCCTCCGGGCGGTGTTCCCGGAATTCCATCGTCCGCAGATCCAGTGTTCCATTTTTGCAGTTGAACAGATAGATATCCTGATCGTACTGCTTCATGGACAGTGGGAATACGGACTTCGCGTCTTTCAGCATCGTGTCACGGTGCTTGCGTTGCTGGAGTTTCCGGACGCGGTCGATGAACCGCTTTCTGACATCTTCTTCTGTAATCTTCAATGCAAACAGATACAGCTTATCTGCCAGATATTTCGCAAGCTCTGCCACCTTAAGGTTCTCCATGTCCGGTTGCCAGACAACTCCATCATAGACAAACCAGATGCCGCGTTCACTGTTGTACCGTGCGATAGGCTTGAAAAAAATTCGGCGAACATGTTGCCCAAACCGATCTCATCCCTGCCGTAGCGCGGATTCGTGTGCGGAGCCATTTCTTCCAGCGACAGCGTGAGCTTGCTGATGTCCGGTGGCCGCTCCGCCTCTTTATCATCAGAGTCAAGATTTGCAAACTCCTCATCCACAATGTCCTGCGCGTTGACAGGAATGTAAACGGAAGCGCAGGTATTGACTGTGTTGCGGATAGAGATGGCACCGTAGGTTGAACCAGCCTGTTTGCGATCCCACTTCGGGCGCATCAGACCAGATGTGCGGAAGATGCGGTCCATCTGCTCCTCATCACAGCCGCACCAGAATGCCAGAATTAGACAGGAACGCCATATCTGCATCCGACTGGCTGCTGTAGAGGTCTTCCCACTTCACCGGCAAAGAGCTTTTTGAACTTTTCGGAGTTGCTGGCCTCGTTGGCGTGTGCGATGACAGCCTCATCATCCAGATACGAATGGTGCTGGAAATGTGTCTGCTGCACCTGCTTGTTTCGCTTCATCAGCGTGTCCAGCAGGGTGGTCATTGCCGTTTCATCGTTTGGGATCTCACCTGTGCGATAAACATCTCCCGTCACGGTGACGAAGCGGTTTGTCGCACCAGGCATATACACTTCCAGACCTTTGCTGCGGTTGTTGATGTAGTAGACCGTCTTGTCGTAAACGTAGTCCTCTGGCACATGGAAAAATCCACGCAGACCTTTGCCGGACGGTGACTTCTCTACATATGCTGTAGGAAAGACGGAAAGTACGGTATCCGCCGTATCGTTCAGTGTGCCGTCTTCACGGATACAGTGGTCGATGTCAAAAGCTCCGATGCCACTGCCCACAGCAATGCCGATGCCGTCATAGCCGCCCATTGCATAAGTGACAAGCGTAGTCTTGAAATCTGCAAAGGTGCGGAGATCATTGATCCTGGCTCTGTCACCATTCGCCGGGTTATACGGCATCTTGGTCTTCTGACCGTTTCGCTTTTCAAATTTCCAGACACAAAACCGGCAGGAGGTCTTCAGTTCCGCCGGGATGTTTTTGATATCCACCATAGCGGTCAGACCTCCTTTCTCGTAGAATTCGTGCCATGTGTTGAAGCCCGCATCGCAAACTGCTTTGTAACAGCGGCTTCGATCTCGTACTTCTTCTGAACGGAGACCACACAGCAAAACCGATTAAACAGAACCAACTTGTCGATGGTTGTGATCTGCTCCACAAGTTAGTCATGGCTGATGTTTGAGCAAAAGAAAAGCAGCCGCATAGCATACACACTACACGACTGCTCATAAATCATTATTCTACCAGAGCTGTAATCTTTGTATCTTGTTCCCTAATGGGCTTTATAAGCCCATTATAACATACATGTCAAGTATCTTCAAGATGTCCCCTTCGGTTTCTCAAGCATTTTTATCCATTATGCCTGATTTATTTTTTCCAAAAGTTCCTCTGGTGTTGTTTCCTCTCCATGGTAATATTTCAGTAACACCTTCAGCATCATATCTTTCTGCTTATCTGTAAATAACTTAATTGCTTCGTCAACTTCTTGTTCTGTTTGAGCGTTTAGTAACCGTACAGCTTTTAATCCCAAATTCATGTTTTCTCCTTGAAGTCTTTTGTTTGCATCTTTAACTTGGGGCCACCTGCCATTTCATCAGCCTCTTTCTATTTTCATTCTGGCAAATCCTTATTATTCATCAAAAACTTTTATACTTCTGCATTTTGCATATTTGCAAAATCAATCGTCCCGCTGGCAGGATATTCAAACGATATCTGCTTTATGTCGTTGTAATTGCTTATCGCCAAGTTTCCTTGCGATATAATATCCATACCAATTAGGAAATCTGGCCCATTTTCATATTTTTCAAACAGGTCCACCTCAAAACGTACAACATTTATAGCGTTCTGAATAATAAGGGAAACCATATAACACGGTACTTGAGCAGGACCTTTTGCCGTATTTGTAACATTCGTTCCACATGCTGTCAATTGAAGTCTATCAACCACGGTTTGTGATATCGATGTTTTTGCGGATCCAGTGTCTATTAATCCCCATGTTTCATATGATTTCCCATTCTCAGATATACGAGCTTGTACAATCGGAGCATTTGTTTCTTCATTATAAGGAACTGTAAAAGCAGCCATTGGTATATCCTCATTAAATTCTCACAACATGCAAATGGAACTCGTTCCAGATAGGTAAGCACAAATGGGTAACACACAACTTCTTATAAAAAACTAGGACGCCGTCGCAACGCCGCCCCGTACAAAAACTGTAATCAGTTTTTTGATGTTGCTCTTATTATATGCGATTTCGGTCTGAAAGTCAAATTCAATAAACCTACCAGTCACCATAACTAGCTTACTTCAATAGATCAGATAGACAATATTCGCCTTTTGGAATATTTGCCGTTCTGCGGTACTCTTTTATTGCGTTGACTAAAGTTTGAGGGTCGCTAAAATAGTCTTTCACAAAGTCATACGCCTTCACATTATGCATACGGAGATCTGTCTTGCAAAATTCACTCGGCTTTTTCCCAGAACGTTTGAATTTATTGTATGCCCCCTCATTGTGAATGATCAGCATTTCGATTTCCGGGGCTGTGACAACATTGATTACATCTATTTTGTCCTCATAGGCTTTGCCAATCCTGAACTCTTCGCGTCGAGAATCCAAAATACGTATAACCGAAATCTTATCTTCGAATTCCTTACGCAAGAATCTCGTTTCAAAACTTCTGGCACTCTGCCTCTGATAACTTCTCCTTCCAGTATTTCACTCCGTGTGAAAATCAAAAGATCGTTATCCAGTAGAATGTCGATAATCGCAGCTTCTGCTGAGCCTTCGCAAT
>ENA-OQDT01001925-OQDT01001925.1-human-gut-metagenome-genome-assembly--contig:-NODE-1925-length-11275-cov-3.891460_pt1 | contig 11275 bp, 8 predicted proteins | sample MGYA00242786_ERZ504617 | MGnify/ENA primary metagenome ERZ504617 (study PRJEB26092, sample SAMD00036337) | human gut metagenome | host: Homo sapiens | study: EMG produced TPA metagenomics assembly of... | reverse complement strand
ATTAAATACACTGGGTGGAGATGTGGAAGCTGGACTTGCAATTGCGGAGATGATAGCTTCTTTGGGAAAACCAACCGTTTCTCTTGTCCTTGGTGGAAGTCATTCTATTGGCGGTCCTCTTGCTGTTTCGGCAGATTATTCCTTTATTGTACCGACAGGAACCATGGTTGTTCATCCGGTTCGTTCAAACGGTACTTTTATCGGTGTGACACAGAGTCTGAGAAATATGGAACGTACACAGGACAGAATTGCCGGATTTATTGCTGCACACTCTAAAATCACAGAAAAACGTCTTGTTGATCTGATGTTGAACCCTACGCAGCTTGTAAAAGATGTAGGAACACTGTTAGAAGGAGAAGAAGCTGTAAGAGAAGGGATCATCGACGAAGTCGGAGGCATTCACCAGGCATTTAAAAAACTCTATGAATTGATTGATGAAAAACGGGAAAAACCTTCAGAAATGTAAATATAGAACAAAAAAATGGCATCCGATCAAAGAAATTTTGTAATGACATGAATTTTATTTGATGTTATACTTGAAATAGTATGTATTCAATCTATCGTTTGATTGAATCAGTACAATGGTATAATAATCAAGGGGGAATCAGATGGCTGCAAAATCTACAAATACGAAAAAAAGTTCTACGAACAACACAGCGAAAGCAGCAAAAAATGCAACAACTAAGAAAACATCGACAGCAAAAAAAGCTTCTGCCTCCACAAAGAAAAGTTCTGGCAGTAAGACAAAAAGAACTTCAAATCATATAAATAATACATCACAAAGTCAGGAAATCCGTTCAGAAATCCTTCTATTGGGTTCCCTTGCCATCTGCATCCTTCTTATCCTGAGTAATTTTGGTATGGGTGGCATAGCGGGAGGAGCAATTTCTTCCGTAGGATTTGGACTTGTGGGAGCAATGGCATATTTATTTCCATTTGTATTTTTCGGGGCAGTTGCTTTTTATATTTCCAATAAAGGAAATCCTCATGCTTACATAAAAGTAGGTGCCGCAATTGTTCTGGTCATTCTCCTTTGTGGAATTTTAGAATTGATGTTTCATCCATATACCGCCGGGACATCTGTTTTATCTTACTACAAAGATTCCAGCGCTGATAAAAATGCGGGTGGATTACTTGGCGGAATTCTGATTAGTATTTTATGTCCACTGATCGGAGAGGCAGGTACTTATGTTATTTTGATCATTTTCTCAATCATTTGTATCATTCTGGTAACAGAACGTTCTTTATTAGCCCCACTTGGAAGACAGGGAAAGAAAGCTTACCAGGAAGTGAAACGGAAACATCAGGAAACTGCTGAGATCCGTACACTGGAGCGGGATGCCCGCAAAGAGGCACTTGCGTTAAAGCAAAGAGAAAAAGTCGAAACTTCACAGGCAGATGCATCTTCTCCAAGTGAGAAAAAGAAACGCACAAAGCGGACAGACCTTAAAGCATCAGGTATCACGTTCGCAACAACGCTTCTTTCGGAAGAAGAATCACCTGTTGGTGGCTTTGGACATACTCCAAAATCACCTGAAATGACAGAACTTGTCCCGGAGAAAGAGCCGGATTCGAAAAATCTGACGGATTCCTTTGAAGATCATTTTGTCATTAACAGAGCAGAACCGGCAATGGATGCTCAGGAAGAGCTTCCGTTTGAAGATCCGCTGCATCTTGAACCGGTACAGACACCCGCTTCCCGACAAGAAAATGAAATGCGTTCTGAACATGATCCGGCTGCGGATCCTATGGTTGAAAATAGCCCGGAGATAAAACAGGAGCATTCCAGAAGAAGCAGTAAAAAAGACGCGCAGGCAGTTGCTGCAGAGACAGCCAGTGTAGAACAGACCATACGGGAACAGGAGCAAAAACCCCGGCCGGTTTATCATACACCTCCGCTGAATCTGTTAAAGAAGGGGAAGAAAGGCGGCGGTGATTCGGATGAACACCTTCGTGCCACGGCTTTAAAACTGGAACAGACACTACAAAATTTTGGCGTCGGAGTGCATGTGACAAATGCAAGCTGTGGTCCATCTGTTACAAGATATGAGCTTCAACCGGAACAGGGCGTAAAAGTAAGCCGGATTGTTGGACTTGCAGATGATATCAAGCTAAATCTTGCAGTTGCAGATCTGAGAATTGAAGCTCCAATCCCTGGTAAAGCTGCGGTCGGTATCGAAGTTCCGAACAGTGAAAACACGGCGGTTATGCTGGGAGATCTGTTGGAGTCAAAAGAGTTCAAAAACAGTAAATCGCCAATTTCATTTGCAGTTGGTAAAGATATTGCCGGAAAGGTTGTTGTGACTGACATTGCCAAGATGCCGCATCTTCTTGTTGCAGGTGCAACGGGATCCGGTAAATCTGTCTGCATCAACACTCTGATCATGAGTGTTATTTATAAGGCAGATCCTGATGATGTTAAACTGATCCTTGTCGATCCAAAAGTTGTGGAACTAAGTGTATATAACGGAATTCCACATCTGATGATTCCGGTTGTCACAGATATGAAAAAGGCGGCAGGTGCTTTGAACTGGGCAGTTGCTGAGATGGAAAAGCGTTACAAGCTTTTTGCACAGTACAATGTACGTGATTTAAAGGGCTTTAACGAAAAGGTCAAGCATGGAGAAACCGGACCGGAGATTCAGAAAAAGCTTCCTCAGATTGTAATTATCATTGACGAGCTTGCTGATCTTATGATGGTTGCTCCGGGAGAAGTAGAAGGTGCTATCTGTCGTCTGGCACAGCTTGCCAGAGCAGCGGGACTTCATTTGATTCTTGCAACACAGAGACCATCTGTAAATGTTATTACCGGATTGATCAAAGCAAACATGCCTTCCCGAATTGCTTTTTCTGTATCATCAGGTGTCGATTCAAGGACAATTATCGATATGAATGGTGCTGAAAAGCTTCTGGGAAAGGGAGACATGCTCTTTTATCCATCCGGATATCCAAAACCTGTCAGGGTACAGGGATCCTTCGTCTCAGACGAAGAAGTTCAAAAAGTTGTTGATTATTTGATTGACAAGAACGGAAATACCTCGTACAGTAATGAACTAGAAGAACAGATTTCAAGCAGTGCAGATCTTCCGGGTCAGGGAATTCTTCCAGGACAGCAGGACAGCGAGAACAGCAGGGATGTCTATTTTGCAGATGCAGGGAATCTGATCATCGACAAGGAAAAAGCATCGATTGGTATGCTTCAGAGGATGTTCAAGATTGGTTTCAACCGTGCTGCCAGAATTATGGATCAGCTATGTGAAGCCGGTGTTGTAGGCCCGGAAGAAGGAACAAAACCAAGAAAAGTGCTTATGACAAAAGAAGAGTTTGCAGAATATATGCAGAATCAGACTTCGTAAAATTTAAAAACACCAAAAGTGATACAAAGGAGAGGGAAAGATGAAAACAGATATTCAGATTGCACAGGAAGCAGAAATGAAACACATCAAAGAGGTAGCGGTACAGGCCGGTATTTCAGAAGATGAACTTGAATTTTATGGAAAATATAAGGCAAAACTTTCCGATGAACTCTGGAACAGAATCAAAGATAATAAGGATGGAAAGCTTGTACTTGTAACAGCAATCAATCCTACTCCGGCCGGAGAAGGTAAGACTACAACATCTGTAGGTCTCGGACAGGCATTTGCAAAACTTGGAAAAAAGGCAATGATCGCACTTCGTGAGCCATCTCTCGGACCGTGTTTTGGAATCAAAGGTGGAGCAGCCGGTGGCGGATATGCCCAGGTCGTTCCTATGGAAGATCTGAACCTGCATTTTACAGGAGATTTTCATGCGATTACTTCAGCAAACAACCTTCTTGCTGCAATGCTCGACAATCATATCCAGCAGGGAAATACACTTGGTATTGATCCAAGACAAGTTGTATGGAAACGTTGTGTCGATATGAATGATCGTGTTCTCAGAAATATTGTTGTTGGACTTGGACGCAAAACAGACGGTATGGTCCGTGAAGATCATTTTGTCATTACAGTGGCATCTGAGATCATGGCAATCCTCTGTCTGGCAGATGATCTTGCAGATCTTAAGCGCAGACTTGGAAGAATCATTGTTGCTTACAATTTCAAGGGAGAACCTGTTACAGCAGATGATCTTCAGGCAACAGGTGCTATGGCTGCACTTCTGAAAGATGCGATCAAGCCAAACCTGATCCAGACACTTGAGCATACACCGGCATTAGTACATGGCGGTCCATTTGCTAACATTGCACATGGCTGCAATAGTGTACGTGCAACCAAGATGGCTCTGAAGTTAAGTGACATCACTGTCACAGAAGCCGGATTTGGTGCAGATCTTGGTGCTGAGAAATTCTTTGATATCAAATGCCGTATGGCAGGTCTGAAACCAGACGCAGTAGTTTTAGTTGCAACAGTACGTGCATTAAAGTATAACGGTGGCGTTGCAAAGGCTGACCTTGCAGAAGAGAACCTGGATGCCCTTGCAAAAGGTATTGTAAACCTTGAGAAACACATCGAAAATATTCAGAAATACGGTGTACCGGTAATCGTTACACTGAATTCATTTGTAACAGATACAGATGCTGAAAATGCATTTATTGAAAAATTTTGTCGTGAACGCGGATGCGAGTTTGCCCTCTCTGAAGTGTGGGAGAAAGGCGGAGAAGGCGGTGTAGATCTTGCGCAGAAGGTTCTTGAAACACTTGAGACAAAAGAAAGTGATTTCCATACGCTTTATAATGATGAGCTTTCTCTGAAAGACAAGATCCGTACAATCGCGCAGGAGATTTACGGCGCACATGATGTTGTATATGAACCTGCAGCTGAGAAACAGCTCTCCAAGATTGAATCTATGGGATTTGGTTCTTTCCCGATCTGTATGGCAAAGAATCAGTATTCTCTTTCAGATGACGCTACAAAGCTTGGAAGACCTGAGAACTTTGATATTCATATCCGTGAAGTATATGTAAGTGCAGGAGCCGGTTTTGTTGTCGCACTGACAGGAGCTGTTATGACAATGCCTGGACTCCCAAAAGTTCCTGCTGCAAACGGAATCGATGTTACAGATGACGGAAAGATCACCGGACTTTTCTAAAGTTTTTTACGATTGGCTGCCGGTCATAGTAGTTTGTGACCGACAATGCCAATTGTTTTCATGGAGTTAGATAATTAATTAAGGAGATACACATGGCACAGTTGATAGATGGTAAATTAATCTCTCAGCAGATTAAAGATGAGTTGAAAGAAGAAGTAGCACAGTTTAAGGCAAAAGGCATTGATATTTGCCTTGCTGTGATTCAGGTGGGAAGTGATCCGGCTTCTTCTGTATATGTCAGAAACAAGAAAAAGGCATGCGCCTATATCGGGGTAGAATCCAGATCATATGAACTTCCGGAAGAGACTTCGGAAGAAGAACTGATTAAGTTAGTAGAAGAATTAAATGCAGATGAAAGCGTAAATGGAATTCTTGTACAGCTTCCAGTACCGGATCATATTGATGAAGATAAGATCATCCGTACGATTTCACCTGATAAGGATGTAGATGGATTCCACCCTGTAAGTGTTGGAAGACTCTGGATCGGAGAAAAAGGATTTTTATCCTGTACTCCGGCCGGAATCATTCAGCTTTTGAAAAGATCTAATATTTCAATCGAAGGAAAAGAATGTGTGATCATTGGACGAAGCAATATCGTCGGTAAACCAATGGCAGCCCTTTTGCTTCGTGAAAACGGAACTGTAACCGTTACACATTCCCGAACAAAAGATCTTAAAGAAGTAGCAAAACGAGCAGATATCCTGATTGTTGCAATTGGAAAAGAGCGTTTTATCACATCTGAATATGTCAAAGAGGGAGCTGTTGTCATCGATGTAGGAATGCATCGTGATGAAGCGAACCACCTTTGCGGAGATGTTGATTTTGCGGATGTTGAACCTCATTCTTCTGCAATTACGCCGGTACCGGGCGGTGTTGGTCCAATGACAATTGCGATGCTGATGAATAATTGCGTTGAAACAGTTCGTAAGTAGGAGGAGCTTGTAAATGAGGTGTACACATTGCGGAGCAAATATACCAGACGATCAGTTGATTTGTCCCGTATGCGGTGCTGAAGTACAGATCGTACCAGATTATAACCCTCTGGAAGACGTACTCGCACGCGAAGTGAAAGGCTCAGTAGCCGGAGCTACACGTCAGATCCAGGCAGATGTAGTCCGAAGACAGAATGTGAGCCAAAACCAACAGAACAGAAATCGACAAAATCAACGATCGAATCCTAATTCCACACGCGTCTTAAGTCAGGCGGAACTGGATAAAGTAAGAGAAGAGCGAAGAGAGCAGCTACGGCGCCAGAGAGCGCAAAGACAACGTCAGAAAACAGATGCAAAGCGTTATCAGGATGCCCGTCAGTCAACAGAGAATCTGCGCCGGACATCTACTGAAAGCAGACGCCTGCAGCAGATCAAAAACAAGAAGCTGCCAGAAAAAACGCCAAAAATTACTTACGGTTTTTTTCCTGCTCATTCTTCTGGTTGGTGTCGGAATTTATATCGGATATCAGAATTCCTATACAGGCATGATCAAAAAAGGGAATGCCGCACTGCAGAACAGTAACTATACTTCTGCAGAGAATTATTTTAACAGAGCAATTATAAAGGATAAATCAAAGGCAGAGGCTTATACCGGACTTGCTAATATCTATGTTGCCCAGGATGATCTGGACAGTGCTGAAAGCATCTATCTCAACGCACTGGAGACACAACCGTCGAATGTAAATCTCTATAAAGCTGCGGTAAAATTCTATGAGAAAACAGAACAGCCGAATAAGATTTCTGATCTCCTGCAGGATTGTGAAGATAAGAATGTATTATCTGCTATGAATGATTATGTTTCTGCTGCTCCTGAATTCAGTTTGAAAGAAGGAACCTATGATGAAGTACAGCAGGTAACATTAACATCTGCTACAGGAGGAACGATTTATTATACAACAGATGGTTCTGATCCGACGGAGTCAAGTACAGAATACAAAGAAGCTGTTTTGCTTCAGTCCGAAGGTGACACAGAGATCCGTGCAATTGCTGTTAATAAAAAGGGAATACCAAGTGCTGTTTCCAGTGCAAAATATTCCATTGAATTTCCACTTGTAGACGCTCCGGCAGTTTCTCCATCAACCGGACAATATAGTACAGCCACACAGATCACGATTACGGTGCCGGATGGATATACGGCATACTACACGATGGACAGTTCAACTCCAACCGCATCCTCTGAGAAATATACTGACCCGATTGATATGCCAGAAAATTCACAAACAACTTTTTCAGCAATTCTCGTGAACGATAAAAATGGAAAAGCAACGGAAGTAACAACACGAAACTATATTACTACATATTAAGTAAACTGTGTAAAGTAACTAGAAAGTAACCTTGATTTTGGAAAATGTTATGTAAATTTTCCAAAATAGGGTTGCTTTTTTTAGCATACAGAGTTATAATAATATCTGTTAAAAAAATAACAATACTACATAAAAAAGGAGAGATTTGTTATGAGTAGATTTTGCTTACCAAGAGACATTTATCATGGAAAAGGATGTCTGGAAGAACTGAAGAACCTGAAAGGAAAGAAAGCCATTCTCGTAGTTGGTGGCGGTTCTATGAAACGTCAGGGATTCCTGGATAAAGCAGTTAATTATCTGAAAGAAGGCGGAATGGAAGTTCAGCTGTTTGAAGGTGTTGAGCCAGATCCGTCAGTTGAGACTGTTATGAAAGGTGCAGAAGCAATGCGTGCTTTCGAGCCGGATTGGATCGTTGCTATGGGTGGTGGATCACCAATCGATGCAGCGAAAGCTATGTGGGCATTCTATGAGTACCCGGAGATCTCCTTTGAAGACCTGATCACACCATTCAGCTTCCCGGAACTGAGACAGAAAGCTAAATTTGCAGCAATTCCTACAACTTCAGGAACAGCTACAGAGGTTACAGCATTCTCAGTTATCACAAACTATCAGACTGGTGTGAAATATCCACTGGCTGACTTCAACATCACACCAGATGTTGCAATCGTTGATCCTGACCTTGTTGCAGGACTCCCGGTTAAACAGGTTGCATATACAGGTATGGATGCTCTTACACATGCAATTGAAGCATATGTATCCACACTGAACGGACCTTTCACAGATCCACTTGCACTGCAGGCAATTGAGATGGTTCTTGATTATCTGCCAGGATCTTACAAATGTGATATGGTTGCAAGAGAGCAGATGCATTATGCACAGTGCCTTGCAGGAATGGCATTCTCTAATGCATTACTTGGTATCGTTCATTCAATGGCTCATAAAACAGGTGCTGCATTCTCTACAGGACATATTCCGCACGGATGTGCTAATGCAATTTACCTTCCATACGTTATCAAATACAACGCAAAAGACGTTGTAGCTGCAAAACGTTATGCTGAAATTGCACGCAGAATGGGACTTGCCGGAACATCTGAGCAGGCTCTGATCAACAGCCTTGTTGAGAAGATTGATGAGTTCAATGTAAAACTGAACATTCCTAAGACTCTGAAAGACTTCGGAATCAATGAAGAAGAATTCAAAGAGAAAGTTGACAAGATTGCAGAACTGGCTGTAGGCGATGCATGTACAGGATCTAATCCACGTGCAATTGATCCAGCTGCTATGGCTAAACTTCTTACATGTACATACTACGGAACAGAAGTTGATTTCTAAAATCAAAAATTAATAAAGGTTTCGGTGTTCTTATATAATAAGATAACACGGTAAACTTGTCTTAAACAATACGGGTAGATGCATGAAATTGTGTATCTGCCCGTATGTTTTACTTGAATTCATAGCTGAAGTGTCGTATTATTAACAAAGAGCGAGTTGTTATTGTTTACACAATATTTGAAGACAATAACGTCGATTTATTTACAAGGAGGAGAAACATGTATAAGATATTAAAAGCTGAAAAACTGGCTGATAAGATTTATCTGATGGATGTTCATGCACCACGTGTGGCAAGTCACTGTCAGCCTGGTCAGTTTGTCATCGTTAAAATGGACGAGAAAGGCGAACGTATTCCGCTGACAATCTGTGATTACGACAGAGAAGCAGGAACAATCACAATCGTTTTCCAGGAAGTTGGAGCTTCTACAGCGAAAATGGGGGAACTTAAAGCTGGAGACAGTTTCCGTGACTTCACAGGTCCGCTCGGATGCGCTTCTGAGTTTGTTCATGAAGACCTTGAGTCCCTTAAGAATAAGAAGATGCTGTTTGTAGCCGGTGGAGTTGGGGCTGCTCCGGTTTACCCACAGGTAAAATGGTTGAAAGCACACGGAATCGATGCTGATGTTATCGTTGGTGCTAAGACAAAAGATATGCTGATCCTTGAAGATCAGATGGAAGCTGTTGCAGGCAACTACTACCCATGTACAGATGACGGTTCTTACGGACACGCAGGAATGGTTACAACTATGGTAGAAGAACTTGTAAACAACGGAAATAAATACGATGTCTGCGTTGCAATCGGACCGATGATCATGATGAAATTCGTCTGTCTCTTAACAAAGAAACTTGAGATTCCGACAATCGTCAGCATGAACCCGATCATGGTAGACGGAACAGGTATGTGTGGTGCCTGCCGTCTTCAGGTTGGAGAGGAGATTAAATTTGCATGCGTTGACGGACCAGAGTTCGACGGACACCTTGTTGACTTTGATCAGGCAATGAAGAGAAGCCAGATGTACAAATCTGAAGAAGGACGCGCGATGCTGAAACTTCAGGAAGGCGATACACATCACGGCGGATGCGGACATTGTGGAGGTGACGAATAATGGCTGATATGATGAAAAAAGTACCTGTAAGAGAGCAGGATCCAAAAGTACGTGCAACAAACTTTGAAGAAGTTTGTCTCGGTTATAACAAAGAAGAAGCAATGGAAGAGGCTACAAGATGCCTTAACTGTAAGAATGCAAAATGTATCCAGGGCTGTCCTGTATCCATCAACATTCCGGCATTTGTCCAGCAGGTAAAAGAAGGAAATATCGAAGAAGCTTACAAGATCATTGGTAAATCCAGCGCACTTCCGGCTATCTGTGGACGTGTTTGCCCACAGGAATCCCAGTGTGAAGGAAAATGTATCCGTGGAATCAAAGGTGAGCCTGTTTCTATCGGAAAACTGGAGCGTTTCGTTGCTGACTATGCACTTGAGAACGATATCAAACCAGAAGGCGCAGAGACTATGAACGGTCACAAAGTAGCTGTTATCGGTTCTGGCCCGTCCGGACTTACATGTGCCGGAGACCTTGCAAAACTCGGATATGATGTAACAGTATTCGAAGCATTACATGAGCTCGGTGGAGTACTTGTATATGGTATTCCTGAGTTCCGTCTTCCAAAACAGAAAGTCGTTGCGAAAGAGATCGAGAAAGTAAAAGAGCTTGGTGTTAAATTCGAGACAAACGTTGTTATCGGTAAATCCACAACCATCGATCAGCTGATGGAAGAGGAAGGATTCGAGGCAGTATTTATTGGATCCGGTGCAGGACTTCCAATGTTCATGGGAATTCCGGGAGAGAATGCAAACGAAGTATTCTCCGCAAATGAATACCTGACAAGAAGTAACCTGATGAAAGCTTTCCGTGAGGATTACGACACACCGATCGCTGCCGGTAAGAAAGTAGCCGTTGTTGGTGGTGGTAACGTAGCTATGGATGCTGCAAGAACAGCTCTTCGTCTCGGCGCAGAAGTTCATGTAGTATACAGAAGAAGTGAAGCAGAGCTTCCTGCAAGAGCAGAAGAAGTTCATCATGCAAAAGAAGAAGGAATCATCTTCGATCTTCTTACAAATCCGAAGAAGATCAATGTTGACGAGAACGGTAATATCACAAGCATGACAGTGATCAAGATGGAACTTGGTGAGCCGGATGCATCCGGAAGAAGACGTCCGGTTGAAGTTGAAGGATCTGAGTATGACATCGAAGTAGATACAGTTATCATGTCTCTTGGTACTTCCCCGAACCCGCTGATTTCTTCTACAACAAAAGGTCTGGAGACAAACCGCAGAAAATGTATCGTTGCGGAAGAAGAGAACGGACAGACATCTAAAGAAGGCGTATTCGCCGGTGGAGATGCTGTTACAGGAGCTGCTACAGTTATCCTTGCTATGGGAGCTGGTAAAGCAGGTGCCAAAGGTATCGATGAATATCTGAGAAATAAATAATTGAAGGAAGATTGTACATAGAAGCGTAAGCTTCTTTGAGAAAATCGGAATTTGAAAACAGAATATCCTGACAGGATACAGAAAAA
>ENA-OQDT01001924-OQDT01001924.1-human-gut-metagenome-genome-assembly--contig:-NODE-1924-length-11288-cov-2.657289_pt1 | contig 11288 bp, 9 predicted proteins | sample MGYA00242786_ERZ504617 | MGnify/ENA primary metagenome ERZ504617 (study PRJEB26092, sample SAMD00036337) | human gut metagenome | host: Homo sapiens | study: EMG produced TPA metagenomics assembly of... | reverse complement strand
AAATCACCTTCGTACCGAAGCCGTTGTGAAAAATATCGTGCAGGTGACGGCCTGCGCCGCCGAAGCCGTAGAGTCCAAGTGTCATCTCGCGCACGTCGCCCGGCATGAGGTACTTGCACTTCGGCCAGCCGCCCTTACGTATCTCGCGGTCATAATACGCGGTGTTGCGCGTCAGGCCCATAATCATGGCAGTCGCCACGTCGGCCAGCTCCTTCGCGCAGAAGCCGGGCAGATTCAGCACAATCTTCTTCAGCTCTGACGCCGCATCCAGATCGATTGAGTTCACACCCGCGCCGAAGCGCTGCACATACTTCACTTCCGGCAGCGCCTCCATCACCTTGCGAGTGATGGGCGGGTTGCCCGTGCCGAGGATTGCCACTGCGCCGCGACAGCCCTCGATGATCTCATCTTCCGTCACGTAATGCGCCAGCTCCAGCTCAATGCCGGCGGCTGCATACGCTTCCTTTACTCTTTGCAGCTCCTCGTAGGAGACGCTGCCATAGTCCTTGTCCACAACTACTGCTTTGTACACCACAATCCGCACCTTTGTTATAAAATAGCAAAAATTTTTAGATTTTTATTAGGGAAAATCATAAGGTTCACCTAACGAATTTATCGTAGCACGGCGTTGACAGGAAGTAAACTTCCAAATATAATATGGACATTATGTATTTTTTGTCATAGCGCAGGGAAGGGTACGAGGGCTATCGTTATTATGAACAAAACTACGATTACTTTTGACGATTGTAAAATGGGAAACCTGACCAGGGCTGCGGGACGCACTTTACATCACGCAATCCTCGCTGAGCAAATATCTCAGCCGGCTGGAGGCCGATTTGAACATTCAGCTCTTTGACCGCTCATGTTCTCCGATGGTGCTGACTTACGCCGGACATCTATATCTGGAGTACGTCAACCGGCTCCTAGCCATGGACAGTCGCCTTCAGGCTGAGTTCGATGAGGTGCGCAGCGAGACGCGCGGCGAAACGACCTTCTCGATGTAGCGAATGGCATTTGTCGGCGTATCGCTGTCGTTCACCCGTTCCCAAATAATGCCGCTGACGCGCTGGCCTCCGAATCTGACCCGGACCAGAACACCCGGCTGAGCGGCTTCGCTCATGCTGTCGTCGACGAAATAGTCGAAGGGCTGCCCCAGATGCGTGGCCTGCACATCCAGCACCACCCGCGCCACCGGCAGCTGGGCAGCAGGCTTTCTGGGCGCTGCCTTGCGCGGCGAGCGCCGCCGCATGCCCATGCCGTCGAAAGCCGGCTGCATCGCTTCTTCGGGTGTTCCACTCATAGTGCCCCAGTCTAGGCTCTCCCCTCATTCAGGTAAAGGCGTCAGCATGCGCGTGTCCAGCTCCATACATACGAAAAAGCGGCATGCGTATGAGCATGCCGCTTTCCACGTGGGCGTCAGCTTACCGACTCAGTGGTTCGGCCACCATGGACGCAACGGGTAGGTGTCAGTGCCCTCATCGTTTGGTTTGATGGCGAGGAACTGATGCACCTGAATGTTGTTCATCTCGAAATTGAACGCGCAACCGGCCATATAGAGCCCCCACAAACGGGCCTTCGGCTCACCGACGAGCTTGACGGCGTCATCCCAATGCGCCACCAGATTCTCGTTCCAACGGTGCAGCGTGAGTGCATAGTGCTGGCGGAGGTTCTCCTGATTGATCACCTCGAAGCCCGTGTCTTGGATCACCATCTCGATCTCGGCCGGTGAGGAGAGCTCGCCGTCCGGGAATATGTAACGGTCGATGAACTGACCGGCTTTCTTGCCCTGATGCGAGTTGCACCGGGTGATCTGGTGGTTGAGCAATTTGGCGCCCGGCTTGAGCTTGGCGTAGATCTCCTTGAAATACGACGGGTAGTGCTTGTGCCCGACATGCTCCATCATGCCGATGGAGCAGATGCCGTCGAAATCGCCTTCGGGAACGTCACGATAGTCCATGAGTCGCACCTCGGCGAGGTCCTCCAGTCCTTCGTCTTTGATCCAGCGCTGAGCCCATTCGACCTGCTCCTCGCTCAGCGTGACGCCGAGGGCCTTGATGCCGCGCTTGGCAGCTTCGATCACCATGGACCCCCAACCGCAACCTATGTCGAGCAGTCGTTCTCCCGGCTGGAGTGCGAGCTTGTCGAGCACGAGGTCGATCTTGTTCTTCTGCGCGGCCTCGAGCGACATGAGCGGGGAGTCGAACACCGCGCAGGTGTAGGTCATGGATGGTCCCAGGAACATCGAATAGAATTCGTTCGACTGATCGTAATGGTAGCTCACCGTGGCCTCGTCGCCGGCCTTCGAATGCGGCAGCAGTCCTTCGCTGATGCGGCGGGCACGGCTTGGGCCCTCGATATCGGGAGGCGCGGGACGGTGGAACCCATGGGAGGCCACCGAAGCGAGCGCCTTGGCCAGTTGGGCTGGATTTGGTGTACGCAGGTACGACTTGAGCGGTACGAGTTCCTTGAACAGCGCATATGGATTGCCGGGCACGAGCTGCGGCGAATCGATGTCCCCCTGCAGGTAGGCGCGGGCCAGGCCGAGCTCGCTCGGCGCATTCACCATGTAGTAGATGGCGCGCGAGTTCTTCACCTGCAACGTCAGCGGAGCATCGTCGGACCCATACGACGACCCATCGAAACTTTCAATATGCACAGGTGCACCCGGCTTGAGGAACAGCTCGATCATCTGTGCCACGGTCATTGCGGCCATATTCATCTCCTTTGGAGATTCCTTGCTGCACGGCGCATTCGGTGCAGCTGTTGCATTGAGATATGCCGTTGCCCATCCTGCATAAGCAGCTTGCCGGGATGGACTTGGTGGTATTCGTATCAGTCGACGAGGGTGGCGATGGCCCGCTTGAGCTCATCGACCTTGTTGGTGTGCTCCCAAGTGAAGTCATCGTCCTCACGTCCGAAGTGGCCGTACGCAGCCGTCTTCGAGTAGATCGGACGCAGCAGGTCGAGCTCGTCCACAATCGCGGCAGGACGCAGATCGAACACCTTGCGCACGGCTTCCTGAATCTGCTCGCGGGTCACGCCGTCCGCCTCGGTGCCGTAGGTCTCCACATTGATGCTCACCGGCTCGGCCACGCCGATGGCGTAGGCAACCTGCACCTCGACCTTATGGGCCAAACCCGCGGCCACGATGTTCTTGGCGACCCAACGTGCGGCATAGGCCGCGGAACGATCCACCTTGCTCGGATCCTTGCCCGAGAACGCGCCGCCGCCATGATGGGCCGCACCGCCATAGGTGTCGACGATGATCTTGCGACCGGTCAGCCCTGCATCCGCTGCCGGACCGCCCATGATGAACGAACCTGTCGGATTGACGAGCACGCGGTAGTCGTCGTGCTTCACCGCATCCCCCAGCACCTCATCGAGCACCGGCTCGATCACATGCTCCCGCAGATCCTCGCGCAATGCCTCCTGCGAGACCTCGGGATCATGCTGTGTGGAGATGAGCACGGTATCGACGCGCAGCGGCCTGTTCTCCTCGTCGTATTCAATGGTTACCTGCGTCTTGCCGTCGGGGCGCAGGAACTTCACCTCGCCGTTCTTACGCACCTCTGCGAGCCGATATGCCAGGCGATGTGCCAGATGGATCGGCAATGGCATGAGCACATCGGTTTCGTCGCTTGCATAACCGAACATGACACCCTGGTCGCCCGCTCCTTGTGCCTCGTAGCGCTCCTCGCGCGAGACGGCGTTCTCCCGGTCCGAGTCGATCCGGGAAACACCTTGGTTGATTTCAGGGCTTTGTTCGCTCAGTGAAACAAGAACGCCACAGGAATCCGCATCCAGACCAATCACCGAGCTGGTGTACCCGATCCTACGCACTGTGTCGCGCACAATGCTCTGGATGTCGGAGTACCCTTTGCTCGTCACTTCGCCGAACACCCAGAACTGGCCCTTCGTGGCGGATGTCTCCACCGCCACATGTGAATGCGGGTCCTGGCGGAGCATGTCGTCGAGAATGGCGTCGGAAATCTGATCACAGATCTTGTCGGGATGTCCTTCGGTAACGGATTCCGCGGAGATCAGCTTCACTTCTGCCATGACTCCTCCTCTCTATTTCAATATGCGGGCGTTTGTCTCCACAATTCAATCACATCTTCGCTACTTTCATACGCAAGCGTAACTTAGCACCACCTGGATTCGCGGTCAAACCGGGTTGGCCGCCAAAACAAAAACGCCCCACCAATATCCGGCAGGGCGCACATGCATGTTCGTGAAAGTCTAGTTTCCTTCGCTCAGATCGTCTTCGCCGAGCGTCTCCTCAAGCAGGCCTTCGTTGATCTCGCGGAACGCGATCGACAACGGCTTCTCCTGGCTCTTGTACTCGACGAGCGGACCGACGTTCTGCAGCAGACCCTCATTGAGCTGCGTGAAGTAGGAATTGATCTGGCGAGCACGCTTGGCAGCGAAAATGGCCAATGCGTACTTGGAATCCGCATGCTCCATGAGGTCGTCGATCGGCGGATCCGCAAGACCGGTCGGGATAGGCTCAGTGCCGAATGCCATTTGAAATCTCCAAATCACTAGCAAATGCTTATGCAAAGGTTCAGTATACCTCAAGTCGACGAAAATAGGCAAACTCTGACAGATGTACCTATTCTGTTGAGATTATGGCCGAAAATTCCAGCATGCGGAAGCCTTGCCCACTCTCCGCGAAGTTCGAGTTGAATAGATGCTTATGGAAATGCGATCTGCAAAAATCATGAACGGACGAATGTTCGCCGGTGCCCGCGCGCTCTACCGTGCGGCCGGCGTTGACAGCAAGGATTTCGGCAAGCCGATCGTCGCCATTGCCAACTCCTTCGACGAATTCGTCCCCGGGCACGTACATCTCAACAAAGTTGGGCGTCTCGTCTCCGAGGCCGTGAAGAAGGCCGGCGGCATCCCGCGTGAGTTCAACACGATGGCCGTCGACGACGGCATCGCCATGGGGCACACCGGCATGCTGTACTCCCTGCCTAGCCGCGAGATCATCGCCGATACGGTGGAATACCAGGTGAACGCGCATTGTGCGGACGCGCTGATCTGCATCTCGAACTGCGACAAGATCACACCGGGCATGCTCATGGCGGCATTGCGTCTCAACATTCCGACCGTGTTCGTCTCCGGCGGCCCCATGGAAGCCGGCACCACCGTGCTGCCGGACGGCACCGTGAAGGAGAACACCGATCTCATCGACGTCATGTACGCCTCTGCCGACGACTCCATGAGCGACGACGACCTCCTCGCCTTCGAGCGCACCGTGTGCCCGACATGCGGCTCATGCGCCGGCATGTTCACCGCGAACTCGATGAACTGCCTCACGGAGGCGATCGGCCTTGCACTGCCCGGCAACGGCACGGTGCTCGCCTCGCACGGCTACCGCAAGCAGCTGTTCGAACGGGCGGCACAACAGGTGGTCAAGATCGCCAACCAGTACTACCAGCATGACGACGAATCCGTGCTCCCCCGTTCGATCGCCACGAAGCACGCCTTCGAGAACGCCATGACGATGGATGTGGCGATGGGCGGCTCGACGAACACCGTGCTGCACATTCTCGCGATGGCACAGTCTGCGGACGTCGACTTCACACTCAATGACATCGAACGCATCTCGCATACTGTGCCGTGCATCTGCAAGGCATCGCCATCCGGCGAATGGGAGATCTCCGACGTGCACCGAGCCGGAGGCATCACCGGAATCCTGGGTGAGCTCGACCGTGCCGGCAAGCTCCACCGCGATGTGCATTCGATCGACTACCCCTCGCTCGAGGCCAAGCTCGACGAGTGGGACATCATGCGCGACTCCTGCACCGAATACGCCAAGGACTTCTACAGGGCGGCTCCGGGCCACATCGTCTCCCCCGAGCCATGGACCCATGAGACGAAATTCGATTCGCTTGACACCGACCGTGTGAACGGCGCGATCCACGACATCGACCATCCCGCCGTGACCGAAGGCGGTCTCGCCGTGTTGCGCGGCAACCTCGCCCCGGATGGCGCCGTGGTGAAGACCGCAGGTGTGCCGAAGGAGATCTGGAAGTTCCGTGGTCCCGCGCTCGTCGTCGAATCGCAGGAGCAGGCGGTCGAGGTCATTCTCAACGACACGCTGAAACCAGGTCAGGCACTCATCATCCGTTATGAGGGACCGAAGGGCGGCCCGGGCATGCAGGAGATGCTCTACCCGACCTCGTTCGTCAAAGGCAAGGGCATAGGCAAGGACGTCGCACTGATCACCGACGGCCGCTATTCGGGCGGCTCCTCGGGCCTGTCGATCGGCCATGTGGCGCCTGAGGCGGCGAGCGGCGGCAACATCGCGCTCGTCGAGAACGGCGACATCATCACCATCGACATCCCGAACCGCACGATCAACGTCGAGCTGACCGACGAGGAACTCGCCGAGCGCCGTGCCAAACTCGAGGCCGGCGATGGCTATGTCGCACACCGTGATCGCAAAGTGAGCCAAGCACTCAAGGCCTTCGCCGCCTTCGCCAGGTCGGCCGACAAGGGCGCCACCCGCGACCCCGAGCTCATCGACCGTCTTTCGGGACTGGCCTGATTCGGCTGGGAATCCTCGATACCTAGAACCTATGCGAGTGGGGGTGCCACCGATTTCCTCGGTGGCACCCCCACTCGCATTCGATGCCGCATGCCGTCAGTCGGTATCCTGTGGCAAGCCGTATTCCTGTGCGATGACATTCCACAGGTCCCGTGCCGCTTTGTCCACCTGCTCGTTCACGATCGTCACATCGAACTCGGGCTCCGCCGCCAGCTCCACCTTCGCGGTCTCGAGCCGCTTCGCCTGCTGTTCAGGCGTCTCCGTCCCACGCCCGATCAGACGTTTCTTGAGCTCGTCGAAGCTTGGTGGCGCGATGAACACGTAAACCACGTCGAGTCCGAGTTCCTTCGCGCGCTCCTTGACGCGGCGCGCACCCTGCAGGTCGATCTCGAGGATTGTCGGCACGTTCCCTGCCAAGTGCTCACGTACGGGTTCCAACGGCGTGCCGTAGTGCGCCATGCCATGAACGACGGCGGTTTCGAGGAACTCCCCCGCCTCCTGCCTGCGCAGGAATTCGGGTTCGCTTATGAACCAGTAGTTCACGCCATCGCGTTCCCCCGGCCGTGGATCGCGCGTGGTGGCGGAGACCGAAACCCAGACCTCCGGATGCGCCTTGCGTAACGCCGTCTCGACGGTGCCCTTGCCCACGGCTGTGGGGCCGGTGAGTACGATCAGCCGGCCGCCTTGCCGCTCGGTTGCCTGCGATTGCCGGGATTGTTCGCTCATTGTTCCTCCCAAGTGCGCAATCCTTTCGGATTCGCCATGTGTCCGCGTGGCGCCGTCGACGTGCCGTCGATGGCTTCGCGCAATGCCTTGCGTACATCGGCGGCAATGGTCTGGGTGCTTTCGATGAGCGCGTCCATGTCGGGCCCGCTTTGCGAAATCGCGCGGGACACCGTCACCAACACATTGCCGTTGGTGCCATGGAACACGTTCTTCAGATCGCTGCCCCTCCGCACCTTGCCAACCGTAGCCCGGCGAGAGGATCGGCCCCGTGAAATCGCCCGGTTCGATGCCGCTTTCCTGCAGCCATTGGCTGATGGTCGCGCCAATGATGAGTCCGACCGAACCGAGGCCCTTCACTGATTTATTGTACTTCTGAGCGGTCGCGGCGATGCCATAGGCCACCGTCTTGCCTTTGTACTCGCCATTCTGGCGGATTGCGGTCTGCAGACTCGCGCCCTCCGGGTTCGACGTGAGCGAGGCGATGAAGACTCCCCTCCCATTGTCAAGCGCATCGTTGATCACACCACCGAGCGACCGCGCACCGTAGTATGGCAACAACGTGATCGCATCGGCAAGCATGGGCGCATCTGGCTTGAAATAGGCGTCGGCAATGGCCGAGATGGTGGTCGACAAGCCGCCATGCAGACAGTCGACAATGGTGATGAGCTCCATCTGGCGGGCCGCGTACAGGGCGCGTTCCAGCGCCACGAAACCGCGGGAGCCGTAGCGTTCGAACATGGAGAGCTGGAACTTGACGGCTGCGGCCCTGCCGCTGGCCGCCTGAAGCATACGCATGGCGAAGAGCTCCGCGCCTTCGGCGTCGACGCTGTACCCCCAGTTCTCGAGCACGCCCCTATGCGGGTCAATGCCCACGCATAGCGGCCCGTATTGCTTCATTGAGTTGCTCAGCCGCAATCCGAAGTCGGAGTGCATGGCCTCGCGTTCCTTGTCTGTGAGCGATTGTGTCATTGCGCCCGCGCTTCCTCTCCTTCTTCCTTGTGCTTGCGTTCGAGTTCGTAGAGCTCACGGGAGTGCTCCTGAATGCTCATCACCTCGTAGTCGTTCTTCTTCACGGCTTCGATGGCCAACAGCACCGCGGAGAACTCCGTCATCGTTGTGTACTGCGGAATGTCGGCGGCAATGGCCGCGGCACGGATCGAATAGCCGTCGGATCGGGAGCCACGGGAGTTCGGCGTGTTGAGGATGAGATCGATCTGGCCTTCCTCGATGAGCTCGACGACGTTCTTGCCAACGCTACCCGCGGCATGCTGGATTTCAATCGGATGCTCCGGATCGGTGTCCACCCGGCTGTGAATCTTGTCGACGATCTTCGATTCGATGCCGTAGCGGCGCAGCACCGATGCGGTGCCCTCGGTGGCCCAGATCTCGAACCCAAGCTCCACCAGACGCACGGCGAACAACGGCAGCTGACGCTTGTCGGTGTCGTTCACCGAGATGAACACGTTGCCGTTCGTCGGCAGTCCCCCCTCGTAGGAGGCCAGCTGGCTCTTGGCGAAAGCATGCGGGAAATCGCGGTCGAATCCCATCACCTCGCCGGTGGAACGCATCTCGGGCCCAAGCAGAATGTCGACGGTCTTGCCGACCGGCGTGCGGAAGCGCTTGAACGGCAGCACCGATTCCTTCACGGCGACCTGCTGGCCGAGGCGCACATCGCCGCCATCGCCATAAGGCAGCAACAAGCCGTTCTCACGCTGCTGCTCAATCGTTTCGCCTGCCATGATGCGGGCCGCGGCCTTCGCCAGAGCCACGCCGGTGGCCTTGGATGCGAACGGCACGGTGCGCGAAGCGCGTGGATTCGCCTCGATCACATACAACGTGTTGGCCATGAAGGCATACTGCACATTCATGAGACCGCGTACCTGGCAACCCTTGGCTATGGCCAGGGTCGCCTCGCGCAGACGTCGAATCTGGTCGTCGCTCAGCGTGCTCGGCGGCAATGTACAGGCAGCGTCGCCGGAATGGACGCCCGCCTCCTCAATGTGTTCCATGATGCCGCCGATATACAGTTCCTCGCCATCGAACAGCGCATCGACGTCGATTTCGATGGCGTCCTGCAGGAACTTGTCGATGAGCAACGGGGAGGGAAGACGCCCCGACACCACGGTGTCGGCTTTCGCCTCACTCAGTGCGCGGTTCACATAGGTCTCCAGCTGCGCATCGTCGTACACGATCTCCATGCCGCGGCCGCCGAGCACGTAGCTGGGGCGCACCAGCACCGGGTAGCCGATGTTGTGGGCGGCCTCACGGGCCTCTTCGAGGCTCAGCGCGGTGCCGAAACGCGGCGCGTTGAGATGTTCCTGACGCAGCACCTCACCGAACAGCTCACGGTTCTCGGCCAAGTCGATGGCCTCGGGGGTCGTGCCGAGAATCGGCACGCCGGCGGCCTTGAGACGTGCGGCGAGCGAAAGCGGCGTCTGGCCACCGAGCTGCACGATCACACCCTTGATCGGGCCCTGCTTCTTCTCGGCCTCATAGATCTCAAGCACGTCTTCGAAGGTGAGCGGTTCGAAATATAGGCGATCCGACATGTCGTAGTCGGTGGACACGGTTTCGGGATTGCAGTTGACCATGATCGTGTCATAGTCCTTGCCGAGCTCCTGCACAGCGTGCACGCATGTGTAGTCGAACTCGATGCCCTGGCCGATGCGGTTGGGTCCGGAGCCGAGAATGATCACAGCCTCGCGTTCCCTCTTGCGCAGTTCGGTCTCATCGGCATAGCACGAATAGTAGTACGGTGTTTGCGCGGCGAATTCGGCGGCACAGGTATCGACCGTCTTGAACACCGGGTGCAGCCCGTAGTTCCAGCGCAGTTCGCGAATCGTGTTTTCGCCTCGTCACCGAGTCTGCGCAGATGTGCGATCTGCACGTCCGACAGACCAGCGAGCTTCGCCTTCCTGAGCAGGCGCTTCGAGAGCGTCTCTGCGCCGCGCACCTGCATGGCGGTAGCGTTAATCTGGAAGAACTGGTCGATGAACCACGGGTCGATCTTCGTGGCGTTGAAGATTTGTTCCCGGGCGTCGCACCTCCCCCAGATCGCACGCATGACCTGCAGGTAACGGTGTTCGGTGGGAATGCGCATCTGCTCGAGCAGCTCGTGCACCTCGCCCTCGCTAGGCTTCTCGCCGTCCCAGCTGAAGCCCATATGGCGTTTGTCTATGGAGCGCATGGCCTTCCCAAGCGACTCCTGGAAGTTCCCAGCCAAGGCCATGGCCTCGCCCACCGACTTCATCGAAGTGGTCAGCGTCGGATCGGCGCCCGGGAACTTCTCGAAAGCGAACCGCGGCACCTTGGTGACCACATAGTCGATGGTGGGCTCGAAGCTGGCAGGTGTCGACCTCGTGATGTCGTTCTGGATCTCGTCGAGCGTATAGCCGAGCGCGAGCTTCGTGGCTATCTTGGCGATCGGGAAGCCTGTGGCCTTCGACGCCAGCGCGGAGGAACGCGATACGCGTGGGTTCATCTCGATGACGATGATGCGGCCCGTGTCGGGGTGAATGGCGAACTGGATGTTGCAGCCGCCGGTGTCGACACCCACACCGCGAATGATTGCGATGCCAATGTCACGCAGCTTCTGATACTCGCGGTCGGTCAGCGTGAAGACCGGGGCGACGGTGATCGAGTCGCCGGTGTGCACGCCGACCGGGTCGACGTTCTCGATCGGGGCAGACGACCACGACGTTGTCGTTGCGGTCGCGCATGAGCTCGAGCTCGTATTCCTTCCAGCCCTCAATGCCCTCTTCGATGAGCACCTCGTCGGTCGGCGAATAGTGAATGCCAGCACCGGCGATGCGGTGCAGCTCCTCGGTGTCATGCGCGATGCCTGAGCCAAGGCCTCCCATGGTGAACGACGGACGCACGACCAGCGGGAAGCCGAATCGTTCGGCATGGCGTCCACTTCCTCCAAGGTGTGGGCGATGTCGGAGCGCGCCGACTCGGCGCCGCCTCCGCTTCACCACCTTCTTGAACGACTCGCGGTCCTCACCGC
>ENA-OQDT01001923-OQDT01001923.1-human-gut-metagenome-genome-assembly--contig:-NODE-1923-length-11290-cov-1.948043_pt1 | contig 11290 bp, 8 predicted proteins | sample MGYA00242786_ERZ504617 | MGnify/ENA primary metagenome ERZ504617 (study PRJEB26092, sample SAMD00036337) | human gut metagenome | host: Homo sapiens | study: EMG produced TPA metagenomics assembly of... | reverse complement strand
AGTTTTTGAGAGAGGAGACTTTTGACATGAAACACCTTTTTTGCACTGCTGCTCAGCGTGCTGAGGTGCTGTCGCTGCTGACTGCCTGCGGCGATAAGACGACGCCGTCCGACGGCGACGATCAGACCGTCACGGACGAGAATGGCAGCGACACCGACAACAATACTGACGATACAACTGACCCCTACGACGCCGTGCGCAGCTACTGGTCGGAGGACCAGCTCACGCAGGCCTGGGGGCCGGATCAGGTGGTGGAGCACCTCTTTTTCCACCCGATCATCGCCTATCCGCAGTGGGCCTTCCACGACTGCAATGCCAGTCAGGATCAGCGCTACGGCCTCGACGACTGGATGGTGACGGTCGACGAATACAACAAAATTTTGCAGTCCGTGTACGACAAGGGCTACATTTTAGTCGCGATGGAAGACGTCTGGAGCGAGGTGACGGACGAGACCGGCACGCACATGGTGCGAAACACCCTGATGCTGCCAGAGGGCAAAAAGCCGCTCGTCATCAGCTTTGACGACGTGAACTACTACCCCTATATGCTCGACGAGGGCTTCACGAGCAAGCTCGTCGTCGGCGACGACGGCGAGATCTGGGCGCAGTGCACCGATCCGTACACAAATGAGACCTTTTTGACCAAGGAACTCGACGCGACGCCCATTCTCGACCAGTTTGTCTACGAGCACCCCGACTTTTCGCTGAACGGCGCGAAGGCCATCTTCTCGCTGACGGGCTATCAGGGGATACTCGGCTATCGCACGCAGGATGACCGCGACATCGCGGCAGATTCGCCCGACCGCCCCGCGTTCGATGCCTACCGCGCGAGCGAGATCGAAGCGGTCAAGCCCGTCATAGCGCGTTTGAAGGAGACCGGTTGGACGTTCGGCAGCCACACCTGGGGCCACATCCGCCTCGACACCAAACCGCTCCAGACCGTCATCAACGACACCGAGCGCTGGGCGGACGAGGTCGGCTCGCTCGTCGGTCCGACGCAAAATTTCCTGTTCTACCCCCACGGCGGCCGTCCCGACGGTGACGACTGGCACCAGACCGGCGAGCGCTTCAAGTACCTGCAAAGCCAGGGCTTCCGCATCTTCGCGAGCGTCGGCACGAGTTCGTTCAAGCTATGTGAAGCCCGACATTTCCGCCGTCATCTGCGACCGTCTGCATCCGGACGGCACCACGCTGCGCCACTCGCGCAGCCGCTATCTGCAATTCTATAATGCCGAGGACATCATGGATACGCAAGTCCGTCCCGATCTTGGCGTAGACTGGTGAGGAGGCGTTATTATGGCAACGTTAGAAGAACTCAAGGCGAAGGCCGTCGCCATGCTGGACATGGCGTATGTGCCGTATTCCCACTTTCCCGTGGGCGCGGCGCTCGAATGTGAGGACGGCGCGGTCTTCACCGGCTGCAACATCGAAAATTCGAGCTACGGCCTGACGAACTGTGCCGAGCGCACCGCGGCGTTCAAGGCCGTGAGCGAGGGGCACCGGCGCTTCAAGCGCATCGTCATCGCTGGGCGCAGCGACGACTACTGCTACCCCTGCGGCGCGTGCCGTCAGGTGCTCTACGAGTTCGGGCCCGACATGGAGGTCGTGTGCCTGAATAAGGACAACGAAGAAAAGCACCTGCACATCAAGGAGCTGCTCCCCTACGGCTTCGACCAGACGTGGCTTGCAATCGACGAAAAATAACGAAAAAAGAGAGCGGCGCTGCCGCTCTCTTTTTTCTTCGTTTCAGTTGCTTCCAGAGGAAGAGGCTCCAATCGTCACCTCGCCGCTCATCGTTTCGATCGTAAGCTCGCTCACCGCGCCGCCGTCGAGCGCGGGCACGGTGTAGTGTGTTTCGCGGTCGCCGCAGGCGATGAGCGTGCCTTCGCGCTCGGTGAGCGCGGAGCGGAACGCGCCGCTTTTCGTTTCATAGTCGAGAGTAAAGCCGTCCTGCGCGGGAAGGGTCAGATAGATGCTACCGCTCTCCGTTTCGGCATCAAGGCGCAGCGCACGCTCGGTAGCCAAAATCAGGTCACCGCTGACGCTTTCGAAGTCCAGCGCGCCGAGCGCGCCGGCGATATCCACCTTGCCGCTCGCGGTTTCGATCTCGGCACTCTCCGCATCGCCCGCCAGCTCGATCGCGCCGGAGACGGTCGAGAGCTCGATTTTCCCCCATGTGCCGTCCACCACGCCCACGCTACCGTTCACCGTCTCGATCTCGACCGTGGGGCAGGTTGCGCACATCACGCGCGCGTCGCCGCCGACGGTCGAAAGGTCGATCTTCTGCGCATCGGCGCTCACATAGGCGTAGGCGTCCGTTGTTTCGACCTCGATCTCCTCAAAGTGACCGGCGCTGACCAACTCCGCCGGAAGTCCACGTCGAGATACTTTTCCCCATCGTAGCTGCCGCGGTAAGCGTCGCCGAGGAAGCGGATGCGCAGCGTGTCGCCGTCGATCGCGCAGACCATCTTCTCGCTCTCGGCGAGCGGCGCGGTGGATTCCTCCTTCACGCTGATCTGCGCGCTCTGCTCGGCGGCATAGATGTGCACGCCGCCGCTGCGCACGAGATGTCGATCTTGCGGATGTCTTCGCCGTCGTCGCCGATGCGTGACGCACCGGCGCCCGGGTGGAGCTCTTCGCTCCCCTCGCCTGCGTGCAGAAGGTGTAGGTCGCGCTGCTGCCGTCCCAGAGCGCGTCGACGGCGAAAATGCCGTCGCTTTGCGGCAGTTCTGCGCGGAATGTGCCGTTATCCTGCCGCTGGGCGGTCACGGTCTCGGACGACATGCCGGTGCTGCCCCAGGCATCGGACGGCCAGCAGCGGAGACTGACGGAATCGGGCGAATTATCGCCGAAATCGAGCGTTACGGTATAGAAATAGGCGGCTGATACTGCAAAGGGCATTTCCAGTACAGGCGTGATGTCACGGGAGGTTTCGTCCAGCGGGTGCGCGCCGCAGGCAATGTCGGTCATACTCTGTAGGCCCTGGGTGTAGGTCCAGTCGTAGCTGCTGCTTTTGAGGGTGACGCTGCAAGCGTTTGCACTTGTCACCGTCAGTGTTGGCGGGGTTTGGCGCGCGGCCTCGTCTGCGCTTTTTTCGCCGCAGGCGGTCAGGGAGAGCGCCAGCGCGAGGGGGAGCAGGAGGGAAAGGAGCTTCTTCATCGTTCGTTCCTCATTTCTTTCGGATACTTCTATAGACGCATGATAGCCGAAAAAGTTCCCGCGCACAACGGCGATCGTTGCACAAAACGCGGCAATTTGTGGTATCGTGAATTCTAATACCGGAGGCGGTACAGCTTTTTGCCGCGTTGTGTGCAACGTTTCTTCATGATACGGCGTATCATGAAAAGGCAAATCATGCATCAGTGTTCCCGCGTTTGCAGGGGGGTGTGGGCTGCCTTTTCCAACATTATATTTTGGGGGAAAGCGCATGAACAAGACGACAAATTTCGACCTGCCGCAGTGGGTCAAGGAGGACCCGATCAAAATGCAGGACTTCAATGCCGCGTTTGCGAGCATCGACGCGGCGCTCAAGGCGGAGACCGACGCGCGCAGCGAGGCCGACAGCACGGCGGCGGAGCGCATCACGGCATTGGCGCAGACGATCGCAAACGGTAAAATCTGCCGCATCAAATACGGCTCGTATACCGGCAACGGCAAGTACGGCGCGGCGAACGCGGTCAGCATCGAGTGCGGGTTCTACCCGCTGCTGGTGATGGTGAACAGCTCGAGCAGCAACCACTACTGGGCGGTGCGCGGGTTCGACAAGTTCTACTACAACAACAACCGCGAAAACGAAATGACGTGGGGCGATACCGGCGTGAGCTGGTACTACCCGCAGGACGACCAGTATTATTCCCCGTCGGGCAACCAGATGAACGCAATCGACACGACCTATTACTATCTGGTGCTGGGCTACAGCAACGACGGAGAGCAGGGAAACTGAATCAAGGCAAAAAATCAGCCCCGAGGCGAAAGCCTCGGGGCTGAAACTCTACTTTAGGGGGAAAGATCCCTCAGAAGAGAAGTTTTTAGTTAGCGAACGACATGATCGAAGAGTAGGAACCGGCGGTGACCTTATAGGTACCAGCGCCGATCACGCCTCTCAGATCAATGGTGACAGAGGTAGCACCATCGCTGACAACCGTACCGGAGAAAGTGCCGACGGCGACATAGCCGTTGTCACGGAGCTGCTCGAGAGTGACGCTGTAAACATCCCCCTGCTTAGCATCGTTGTTAGCGTTCAGAGACACCGTAGCGCTCTTGTTGGCGTTGAGGGCAACGCCGATAACAGTAGCGGCGTTGGGAACATCGACGCCACTCTTGACCTTGTCGTAGGCGTAAGCCTGCAGTGCCAGAGCGTTGAGCTGACCGTTGTTCTGGATAGAAACAAAGTAGTAGTTCTGGTCGGCAGGATTGCCCATCGTGCCAACAACCTTGGTCAGGTCGGTGACCACGCTGTAATACTTGTTAGCGCTATAGTCGTGATAGAGAGAATCAGCGAAGGTGTCACGATCAGAATAGTTATTCGCCACAGTGCCAGCAGCACCCTCAACGATGTTGATCGTGATGTCGCTATAGGTGTTATAGGCGGAGGAAAGCGGGTAGTTTGCATAACCCTTCAGCTGCTCACCGTCGGTGACGATGTGACCGCTCTTGACAACGCCATCCTCAAGAGTGACAACATAGAGCGTGTTGTTCACAGGATAGCCAGTCTGACCACTGATCTTCAGGGTGTTCTGCAGAGCGTCAAAGTTAGCGAACTTGACTTCGCCGGCAACGCCGTCAACATAGCCCTTGACGACCCACGTACCGTCGGCGAGGGTGTAAGCGCCCTGCTGACCGTCGAAGTAGAACAGGCTGGTGACCTTGGAGGTCGTGGTGGGAGCGATAACGTAGACGTAATCGGCAACGTTGTCGCCGTTCAAATCAACATAGTCAACTTCGCCCTTGGCATAGTTGTCGATGTTGGTGAAGCCGGTGATGGACTTAAAGGTATAGGGGTTAGCAGTGGTGTCAGCACCAGAACGAACCAGGAACACAGTATTGGAGTTGACAACGAGAGTACCAGTCGCGCCGCCATAGACCTGAGTGTTCTTGCTCACGGCAACATCGGCGAGATTGTAGAGCTTGGCGGCAGTACCGGTGGCAACTTCAACAGCGTCAAGAGTGCCGTTGGACTTGGTAGTGAACTGGAACAGGTGACCGTTCAGGATGCCATTGGTATCAGCAACCTTGTTGGTGTTGATGTAGGTGTCAACGTAGAAATACTTGTTCTGGTCGTCGGCCTTCATGACCAGTGCGTTGATACCAGTGCTGTGGGTAACATCACCGGACTTAACAGTCTTGGTAGCGGGGGTAGCGGGGGTGGCGGGGGTGGTGTGGACATAGGTCATCTTGCTGATGTCAACCTGAGCGGTGGTGCCGTCCATGTAGGTGACGTTGGCCTTTGCCACGCCGGAACCGTCAGTGGCGTTGCCAGCCCACCAGATGGAGTTGATCACACCGTAGCTGGTAGCAGCAGCGATCTCAACCGCACCGATCAGGTTGTTGTAGGAATCGAAGTACCAAGTGTACTTGGCGTCCTTCTGAGCGGCCTGGTCGAGGTAGAACTTGGCAGCATCATCATAAACGGTGCCCTCAACGTTGTGCTGCTGAGCGTTCCAGTAGATCACGCTCTGAGCGCCGTCAACAGAAGTGGCCTTGGAAACGATCTCGGCATACTGCTTATTGTTGTTGTACACCTTGCCGCTGACAGTGACGGAGTTGGTGGCATCGGTGTAAGCGTTGATGAGGACATACTCATCCTTGGCGTAGCCATAGTTGTTGTCGTAGTCCTTGAGCGTCAGAGCAGTGGTCTTGGGAGCGGTCTTAGAATCATAGACCTCGAGGGTGATGGTGGCAGGAGTCTTGACGTGACCCTGAGCATCATAGGTGATGTCAGCAACGTAGGTGACCTTGGCAAGGAAGGTGTCGATCATGACGATGGTATCGTCATAGACTTCGAACAGACGGCCCTGAGCACCCATCTTGGTCTTGGTGTCGGTCAGGTTGACGGTGTACTTGGTGCTGGCGGGCTGACCGTTGACAATCAGGGTGTAAGCGGTGTCGGCCTTCAGGCCAGCATCGTGAGCGACATCGCACTCAGTAACAGCCTTGGTGTAGGTCAGGTCGGGCTTCTCAACGAAGGTAGTGGCCTTGTCGCCGGTGGTGTAGGTCCACTTGGTGGCGGGACGGCCCCACTTGTCGGCAGCAGCAGCGGAAGCGAGCTTGAAGTTCTTCTCGCCGAGGCTGTTGGTCTTGGTGCTGATGACCTTATCGGTCACATAGCCGAAGGCCGGGGTGTAGGTGACCTGAGCCTTCTGGATGCCCTGGAACAGGAGCTCAGCGACCAGCTCACGGGAAGCGGGAGCGTTCAGGTCGGTGGTCTTCGCCACGTTGTCCAGAACGCCGAGCTGCTGCGCGGTCTGCGCAACATGGAGCGCCCAGTCAGCGCCGGAGAACTCGTTGTTCTTGTCGTAGCCGACAGCGCGGAGGATCATGGCGAGGACTTCATAGCCGGTGACCTTGCCGGACGGCTTGAAGGTGCCATCGGGATAACCCTTGACGAGGGAGGCGTTGGCGCAGTAGCCGATGTAGCCCTGAGCCCAACCGGCACCAGCCATGTCGCTGAACTTGTTATAAGTGGCATAGAGGCCGGACTTATCGTTCTTGGCGACGTCGGCAGTGTAGATACGATAGATGATCGTAGCTACCTCAGCGCGGGTGATGTTGCCCTCGGGCTTGAAGGAACCATCCTCATAACCCTTGAACACACCCATGCCATTCAGAACGGCAACAGACTCAGCGTAATCATCGCTGATGCTCTTGTCATCCTTGAAGGCTGCGTTGGCGCTGACGGCCAGAGACAGAGTCATGACCAGAGCCAGCACCATTGCGAGTAACTTTTTCATAGATGTTACTCTCCTTTCATAAATTTCCATCCCCTTGGAGCGCTCCGGCAGCGAAAAGCGGGCATTTTGCTGTTCGCGGGCGAAAATGAAAGTTGACCGAAAAAAGTTGCAAAACATTTCGATTTTCTTGCATTTTTGGCCGTTTTGCAGGAAAACGCGCGATTTTAGTTGCTATCGCATCCCCTTAAAGATGGTTCGTTTGTCAGAAAGGAGCAAGTTTCGGCGTTTCTCGGCTTACTTACCGTGGCATGCCGATCCCGTAACTAAGTCGGGAACGCACCGTTCCCCACCCTTTCTGCACTGTCACCTTACCACAAGCAAAATTTCAAGTCAACGCTTTCGCCCCATCTGTAACACACTTGTAACAAACCGCCGCTTCTGTTACAGCTTGACATAAAACCGCAGAAAACCCCATTATCCGCCACCACATACATATAATATATAAGCACAAATATGAAAAAAAGCGGCCTAAGCCGCTTTTTTGTGTTCTGATGACCCGCGCAGCGGTCAGGCGGCAAGTAACAGTAGTCCGCGCCGCCGCGCGGGGAGCGAAATTTTCCCTTTTCCAGCCGCGGCCCGCCGAAAAAAAAGGAAAGCCCGCTCACCTGAGCGGACTTTCGCCAATATTTTTTGCACACCCCCGTACAACCCAAAAAAATTGCGCGCCCGCAGGCGCGCAATCCAAAATCAAAAAAGGCGGCTTTCGCCGCCTTTTTTGAAGTGCTTTACTGAATCTCGATCTGCTTCGCGTTCACCACGGCGCTCTTCTTCGGCATGTTCAGCTTGAGCACGCCGTCATTGTACTGCGCGGAGATATTCGCGACCTCGACGCCGCTGATGTCGAACGCGCGCTGGTAGCTGCCGTAGCTGCGCTCGCAGCGGACGTAATTGCCCTTCTTGTCCTGATCCTCGTGCTCGCTGTGGCGCTCGGCGCGAATGGTCATCGTGTCGCCGTCCACATCGACGTGGATGTCCTCTTTCTTGAAGCCCGGCAGATCAGCTTCCAGCAGGTAACTGTCGCCCTTGTCCTGAATATCGGTCTTAAACTCACTCAGCCCGCGGCCCCACGAGCCGTCACCGAAGAATGCGCGCTCCATCTGATCCCAGGGATCATAAGCCGCAACGTGGTTGTTTCTGCGTTCAAAAGGTCTCAGTTCAAACATAATACAAAGCCTCCAAATCTATTCTGGCGAGCCGCTTTTGCAGCCCGCGTGGTTTACGTTTCTTTCGTTCCCCTCGGAACAATTATGAGTATAGGCACGCCCTGTGAACAAAAATACTTCTTTTGATGAACAAACTTTTAATTTTAGCACTCACGCGTCGAGAGTGCTAAAATTGTGGTAGCTGCGGACCGCCGCCAAACCGCTACCCGACCTTTCGCGCCCCCAAACCCTTGAAAAATCAGGCTTTTTTCGCCCCCAAACCCCCGTTTCCGGCAAATCGCTACCAAACCGCTACCACGACTGGCCCGCAAAGCGCTGGAATACAAGGAAAGGCGAAAATCCTAAGGGGATGCGATATCCACTGAATCGAATGTTTTTCGTTGATTCTGCCGATTTTTTGTGATTCTTGATCGTTCTTGCAATAATTTGAGAATTTACGAATTTTGGCAGCAACCACGGGAAAGCGGGAGAGACGGCGGGTGTTCGGCTGCGAGAAGATGATGACGTTATCGTCATGATCGACACCTTCCTCGCCAAGGTCACCTATGTCGCTGACATGACCTATGATGCGCAGGGCCACCTGAAGACCCCCGCCACCATCACCCTCGAAGTCTATGATGCCAAGAACTCCACCGCTGCTACCCCGCTCACCCTCACCAACGGCGAGGATGCGTATCCGTCATGCTGTCGGCGATTACGTCTCCGAACGCCTTCACCCTGCCTACCAACGATTCCAAGGTCAGCGGCGCTGTCGCTTACACTGGCACCGAGGGCACTGATTACTATGGCGAGATCGTCGCTAAGGCCGAGTCCTTCACCGGTGCTCAGAGCGTCATCTACTGGAACAACGAGCAGCACAACGTTGCTGGCACTGTCTATGATGATGCTGTCAAGTTCGTCCTCGATGAGGCTGGCAACTCCACCGGGAACCGCACCTGGTTCCTCGACCAGTATGGCAACCTCATCGGTAACGTTGAGATCGCTGCTGCTACCAGCTACGGCGTGATCAACTCCATCTGGTGGGTCGGCAACACTGCTGACGGTTCCGGCGTGGCAAAGGCCAACGTCACCTATGTGGACGGCACCACCGCCGTTCTCGACATCAGCACCCTCATCTACAATGGTGCTGCCGCCGAGAACCGCAACACTACGTATATCGCTAAGGGCGGCAAACTGTCCCACAACACCGCTGCCCTTAAGGTCATGTCCGGCGATACCTACAGCACCGCGCCCACGAGCTACTTCTACATCGACGACTATATCGATCAGAACGCCCGTGCCGACAAGACCGGCGCTCAGATCCTGAACGACGATATGTTCCAGTTCAGCACTCAGACTGACGGCACTGTCAAGGCTGTTGAGGTCAGTGGTGCCGGCACTGCCGCCGCTTACAAGAATCTCCACAGCGAGAACCTGGCTATTTACAAGGACACCCAGATCACCAGCGGGCCTTGTTGCCAACTCCAACACTGTGTACCTGATCCGCTCCGGTGATGACACCACTGCCAGCCCGTATACCTTCAAGTCTGTTACCGGCTTCGACAAGATCGACCGTTATCAGAATGATGAGGTCGACTACGTCATGAGCGACGACTTCGCCAAGTATGTCTTCATCAAGGCTGATCCCACCGAGTCCAAGGTCACCAGCGTGTTCTTCTATGCTGGCGAGCAGGCTTCCTTCAACAACGAGACCGGCGTTTGGACCACCCCCGGCTACCTCGACGGTGAGAAGACCGCCATCTATGCTGTCGGCTGGAACAACAGCAACGTGAACACCATCATCGACACGGCCACCGGTCGCGGCAATGCCAACACCATTTACAGTGTCGCTCTGAGCAACGGCTACCTCGACAAGGATTACACGAGCGCTTGGGTGTACACTTCCACCGACCCGATTCGCGCTGCGTCTGTCAACGGTGTCACCTACCCGCTCGCTGCCGCCTATATGAACCGCAACGACGTTAAGGTCCTCACCATTCAGGGTTTCTCTTCCGATACCTTTGAGGGCAATGTCTCACGCACAACGACGCCAAGTACTCCGTTGTCAGCAACGCAGACTTCGCCTCCAAGATCAACAGCGAGTTCCACCAACCTCGGTGATAGGTGATCTACCTCGCTTACATCTCCGGTTCCGGCGAGTACAGCGGCTCTATCCTCCATGCCAACATTGTTGACAGAGCTACCACCGCTGATGAACTGCGTGAGATCAGCGCTGTTAAGCCCAACGGCACTGTTACCGCTGCCTCTTCCCAGTCCTTCAAGGATATCACCATCTCCAACTGGGATGTTACGTACACTGATGGTCTCACCTCGGGCAGCACTGCTACCGTTAAGACTGTCAACATCGAGTGGTATAAGCTGAACGAGGCTGGTACCGAGTACAATGTTAAGGTCGTTGATACCAACGCCCCCTTCATCGCTGGTAACAGCTACAAGTTCGTTGCTACTGTTGAGCTCACCGGCAGCAATGCTGATGACTTCACCTTTGCTGATGGCGCCAATGTTTACACTGGCTACGTCAACAACGTTCAGTAATTGAACGAAAAAAACTACCCCAAAAATAGTTTCAGCCCCGAGCCGAAAGGCGAACACGCATAAGGACAACAAAAAATCGCTTAGAGCAACAACCGGCAGCAGTCACTTGACTGTTGCCGGTTTAACTGTGTATTTATAGTCGCTATATGCCGCGAGATAGCTGAAGCAGAACCAGAAGCCGTCGCGCTTAAGTAGTTTTTGCCGCAGAGCATCGGCTTTTTCCGTCTCGCCGTGCGCTTCCAACAGTACGCAAAGACCGTAAGCCGTCATGGCAAACTGCAAATCGTCTTCTTCCGCGTCCAACTCCGCCAGCATATCCTCCATCGGCGCAAACCCTGCCGCCACGCGCATGGCTTTTTCATACGCCGTGTGGTGGCCGACGTACATATCGGGTCGATAATGCTGCTTCAACGTTTTTTGTGCCTCGTCCGCTTTTTCAGCACGAAGCTGCGAAAGTACCAGCCAGTAGACATCCGCAATATACATATCGTCGTCCTGCGGCGCGATGGCGAGAGAATCTGTAAATGTGCGGATCGCGTCGTCATATTTCCGCATCAGATAGTGCGCCATACCAACGCGGTAGCGCGACTCGACGCTCACGCCGTCCGTCTGTTCGCAGCGCGTATAATCCGCGAGCGCCGT